>Ga0247680_1000445_pt1 | contig 11357 bp, 9 predicted proteins | sample CNK21_metaG_FD_182803 | JGI IMG/M metagenome (GOLD analysis project Ga0247680, IMG submission 182803) | Soil microbial communities from Purdue University Martell Research Forest, Indiana, United States - CNK21 | ecosystem: Environmental > Terrestrial > Soil > Temperate forest > Bulk soil | place...
TCAGGCAAACAAAGTGAGTCGGATGTAACGGTCTGGACAGTTCGGTCACTACGTGAGTATTGAGAGGAGGAATAATGCAATGACCACCATCCCCGACGAACCGTTACCCGCTCCACCCATCCGCCGTTTCACGTGTGAGGAGATCGCGGCGGCGCAAAACCGCCATTTGGCTGATCTCTGTTCTCACAAGGTCAATACACTTTCGTGCCGCTGCAGTGGCTGCGACAGCGACGGGCGCTATCCGGTCTTCGCCTCCGCGCAGGACGCACAGCTGCTCAATACCGCTTATGACACGAGCACCGGAGGTGCGCTCGCAAGTGGGAATGATGCGCATTGGGAGGTCGGCCTCGGCACACCTTCCGGATTCACGACCGTGACCTCGTGGGCACCGGCGCCCGTCGTCGTCAACCCGACCCCCGCCTGGACCACCAGCCCATTCAACAACGCCGGCTGGATCTCCCCGTTCTCCGACGGCATGCATCCGACCGGAACCGACAACCTCGACGTCTATTTCCGCTACCGGTTCAACCTTGCCTCGTCGGTGAATCCCGCCACGTTTGCCGTCACGATGGATTTCTTCTCCGACAATCAGGTGGCCGAGATCTGGGTCAACGGCGTTCCAGACGGCTCCGGCGTGCTGCCACAGGTAGGAAACACGAGCGCTACTGGCTACGGCGCGTCCGGCTTCGGTCCGAACAGCGCCGCGAGAATTACGCTGGACAACAACTGGCGGCGCTGCGAGAACGAAATCATCGTTTACGTGAAGTCCAGCCGGGACTACGTCGGGTTCTTGGCACAGAACGCCGTCGAGGTCAAACCGGGTGAGGACGCCTGCCATTGCCAGTGCGATTGCAAGCCGCTGCAGTTCCCGGACGTGCAACCGTGCATCACCGTGAAGTGGGGCGACAGCAAGTGCGACTGCATGGAGACCGACGACGTCGAGGTGCTCTGCATCACCGTCTGCAACTGCTATTCGAACGTTTCGTTCGAAGACCTCACCATCGGCCAGATCGTCGTGACCGACGCCAACGGCCGGCCGGTACCGACGCTGCCGGACGGCACGCCGTCGGTGCAGGTGATCCCATCCGGCCCGATCTGCTTCGACGAGATCGGCCCGTGCGTCGACGGCCGTCCGAGCTGTGTCTCGCGCGAGATCGTGCTGTACACGCGTGGCGCGGTCGGCGGCAACTACCGGCTGCTGTTCCGCGGCGTCTGCTTCAAGGTCTGCCACGAATACCAGTTGGATCAGTGCTTCACGATGACGTTGTGCCAGGACTGATCGATGCTACGCCGCATGAATCTGGCGCTCGCCGCGCCAGATTCATCGCGGCATTGCATTGCCCTCGCTTCTGATCTCACGGCCGCCGAGCGGTCAAGTCCCCGGGGTTCACAGGGTGAGCTCTGAGCCTACCCCACGAGGCTTTGACATACCCGCCAGCTCCTCGGCTTACGCGGAAGCCACATCGACAAGCTCACGCGGCGTATGAAAAGTCATCAGGAGAGGACGCTGACAATCGCCCGGTGACGGCGGTACACTTATCCATCATGCACGTCGCCGGCTTTGTGATCTATCTCTTCGCCAGCTCGTTCACTGCGCCCCATACCCAGGTGGCTACTCTCCAGGCAACCCCGGTAACCGCCTCCGCTCCGGGGGAACCATCGGTGACCCCGGAAGGGATACCGGTGAGATCGCCCGACCCGGCGCCGCCGCATCCGCTCAAGCCGCGAGTCCCGCTCGAGACGCCCGTTACCGGCCTGGCACGCATGGCTTTCTCATTGGCAAAGGCCATCTTGCAGCCTCACGGCCACTGAGCTCATCCCCGACGAAGGGAGCGGTTGTTATACGCAGAGTTGGTGAACTCTGCGTATAATTCGTCGATGGGCTATCTCCGCCTTCCTGAATCCGTGCAGACGCTCTATGCGGAGCTTCTCGGGCAGGTGCGCGCGGCCGATGCCGAGGCGGCGCTGGGAGGGACGAGCGGCTCGTACGTGTCGAAGGCGATCCGCGGACGAACCTATTGGTACCTTCAGAAGAGCGAAGGAGCCACGAAGCGGCAGATCTACCTCGGAGCCGAAACACCTGAATTGCTCGAGCGAATCAGCGCAGCCACGCAGCATCGATCGAACATCGCACTCGATGAAAACCACCGCCGCGAGCTCGTAGCCATGCTGGCCACGGGCGGCATGTTCCGCGACTCGGCCGCGACGGCGACTGTGCTCCGGGTGCTCGCCGATGCGAGCGTCTTCCGGGCCGGTGGTGTTCTGGTCGGCACGCAGGCATTTACCTGCATCGCCAATATGCTCGGGGTTTCGTTCGACAAAGAAAGCCTTCGCACCGCCGACATCGACATCGCGCACGACACCGCCATTCCTGTCGGACTGAGTGAACGGCCACTCCAGAGTGATCTGCTGCTGCGGCTGCGTTCGGCGGATCGGCGATTCTTCGCTGTACCGGGTCTTGACGCACGCGAGGCCAGCACCTCCTTCAAAGTGCGAGGGCGCGATCTCAGCGTCGACTTTCTTACGCCGGACCGGAGCCGCGGCAAGAGCACAAAGCCTGTCCTTCTCGTTCATCTCGGAATCGCCGCCCAACCGCTGTATGGACTCGACTTTCTGATCGATGAGGCGGTCGACGCCGCGGTCATCGGAGGAAGCGGAATCCGAGTCAATGTCCCGTCTCCGGGCCGGTTTGCGCTGCACAAGCTGTGGGTTGCCGCCGAGCGCTCGCCATCCGAAGCCGCCAAATCCAGAAAGGACCTCCGCCAGGCCGCGCAGATCCTCGAAGTGCTGATTGACGACAGGCCGGACGACATCACCGCGGCCTACAAGGTTCTTTCACGACGGCCGCGTATGCTTCGCCGCGTGCGCGCAAAACTCAAGTCGCTCGAACCGGCTTTGATGTCGCGGCTGACGCCGCTGCTCCCGAAGACCGACTGAGCGAACCTCTAGTAGTGTGCGCGGCAGGACGATAGAGCGGAGATGGTGGCCGAGTTGGGCAACCAGCGCCGCCGGCCGTGCCGGCCTACGCCGGCCTCTCCAGAAGATCCTTGAACTGCTCTTTGTCGATGGCCTTGTCGTATGCGGCGCGGGCGGTGACGGTACCGGCTTCGTAGAGACGGCGGATGGAGCTGTCCATGTCGATCATCCCCTGCGTGACGCCGGTCTGGATGGCGCTCGTCACCTGCGAGGTCTTTCCCTCGCGGATCATGTTGCCGATGGCCGGGGAGGCGAAGAGGATCTCCAGGGCGGCCACGCGGCCGCCGCCGACCTTGGGCATGAGCTGCTGCGCCACCACGCCGCGGATCGTTTCGCCGAGGACGTTGCGGACCCCTTCCTGCTCCGGAGCGGGGAAGACACTGATGATGCGGTCCATGGTCTTGGCGGCGTTGTTCGTGTGCAGGGTGCCGAAGACGAGCGTGCCGCGCTCGGCGGCGGAGAGGGCCATGGCGATCGTCTCCAGGTCACGCATCTCGCCGACCAGAATCACGTCCGGGTCTTCGCGGCCCGCTGCCTTGAGCGCCTCGGCGAACGACTTGGCGTGCGTGCCGATCTCGCGCTGGTGCAACAGGCACTTCTTGTTGGCATGGACGAACTCGATCGGGTCTTCGATGGTGATGATGTGCAGGCTGCGCGTCTCGTTGATCAGATCGATGACGGCGGCCAGCGTGGTCGACTTTCCCGATCCGGTCGGGCCGGTGACGAGCACGAGACCGCTGCGGATCGAGGCGACGCGGCGCACCTGATCGGGCAGCCCGAGCTGCTCGAGCGTCATGATCTTGGTCGGGATGACGCGGAAGACCGCGCCGCCGCCGCGTTGCTGGCGGAAGAGATTGACGCGATAGCGGGCCACGCCGGGGATCTCGTACGAGAAGTCTATGTCGCCGGACTGAAGGTATTCGGTCCACAACCGTTCCGGCGTGACCGGTTTGAGCATCTCGCCGAAGTCGATCTCGGAAATCGTGCGGTAACGGATCGATTCCATCAGCCCCGATGCGCGCAGCATCGGAGGGCGGCCGACGGTGAGGTGAAAGTCCGACGCGCCGCGGTCGTTCATCAACTTGAGGAAGCGATCGATCTTGTGCGCGGCCATTACATCTTCCCCCGCTCGATGAACTCGGCGCTGACCATCGACTCGAAGTCCTCTTTTTTCAGCGCGGCCATATACGCCGTCTCCGGGCTGATCTGATCGCGGCGGAGAAGGTCCTTGAGCGCCTCGTCGAACGTCTGCATCCCCAGCGAACGGCCGATCTGCATGGCCGAATAGATCTGGTAGGTCTTCTCGTCGCGGATCATCGTGCCGATGTTGCTGGTCCCTTTCAGCACCTCGAACGCCGCAACCTGGCGGCGCCCTTCTTTGGCGGGCAGAAGCCGTTGGGCGATGCAGTACTTGAGCGACTCGGAGAGCGAGGCGCGGATCTGCGGCTGCTCGTCGGCGGGGAAACTGGAGAGGATGCGGTCGATGGCCTTCGGCGCGCTGGTCGAGTTCAACGTGCCGAGGACGATGTGGCCGGTCTCCGCGGCGGTGAGGGCCAGCGAGACCGACTCGTTGTCGCGCAGCTCGCCGATGACGATCACGTCCGGATCCTCGCGCAGAGCGGCCCGCAACGCGCGCGCGAATGAATCGGTGTGCGATCCCACCTCGCGCTGGTTGACCAGGCAGTTCTTGAACGGATGAACGAACTCGACCGGATCCTCCATCGTCAGGATGTGGTCGTTGCGCGTCTCGTTGAAGAGGTTCACCAGCGCGGCCAGCGTCGTCGACTTGCCCGATCCGGACGGACCGCAGACCAGCACCAGCCCCTGGTGATAGTCGGCGATCTCGGCCAGATGCCCGGGCAGCCCGAGCTCGACGATCGTCGGCGGTTTCTCGGGGATGACGCGGAAGACACCGTTGTAGCCGCGGTGATCGTAGAAAACGTTGGCGCGATAACGGCCGCCCTGCGGGATGACGTAGCAGAAATCGATCTGATGCGTCTTCTCCAGGGTGCTCCACTGCGGCTCGGTGAGCACTTCCTTCAGCATGGCCTCGGTCTGCGCGGCCGTGAAGGGATCGCCCTGCGCGCGCAGCAGATCGGCGGAGAGCCGGACGATCGGCGGCTGGCCGACGGAGAGATGAAAATCGGAGGCACCCTGATTGCGCGTGGCGATGAGAAGCGTGTTGAGCCGCGCCTCGCCCTGCGTGCCGGATACGGCCAGCGCCGCCTTGCGGATGGCATCCAACTGAATTTGCGAGTTGCGGTCGGCCTTGGCCAGCTCGTCGAGGATCTCGATGGCCTGGGTGCGCACGCCGCGATCCTGATCGCTTTGGGCCACGGTCGTGAGGGCGTTGAGAACCTGCGGATGCTTGAAGTGCTTCAGCGCCAGCATCACCTCGATGCGCACGTCGGGGGAAGGATCGGCGAGCATTCGTCCGAGGGCCGGGAGCGCGCGCGGATCGCCGATGCGGCCGAGTGCCTCGATGGCGGCCCGCTTGATCTCGGCATCGGCCAGCGTGGCTACCAGCGGCTCGACGGCGCGCGGATCTTTCATCCGTCCGAGGGTGTCGGCGGCGGAGATGCGGATCCACCAGTCGGCGTCGCGCAGCAACTGAATCGTGGCCGGCACGATCCGGACATCATCGAAGCCGGCGGCCACGGCGATGGCGCCGGAACGAATATCGGGATCGGGGTCCTGCAGAAGCTCGATGACCGGATCGACGAGCGCGGCGCCGAATTCGCGCAGCGACTCCAGGGAGCGGTCGCGCACGAAGCCGGGCAGCGTCGCCGAGAAGCGGATGTAGCGTTTGATCACGCCGGCCGGATCGCCGATGCCGAGGAGAATCTTGAGAACCGACGTGCGCGTCGCCGCATCGCCCGACGCCAGCGCCGGAAGAAGCCGTTCCGCGAATGCCACCCCCTGCCCCGCGGCGGTGCGCGTCATCGCCTCGACGATGATCTGCTGCAGGGCATAGCCGGCATGCGGCAGCGCATCGATCAGCAGGTCGAGCGAATGCTGCGGCGCGCGCGCGGCGAGAACCTCGATCGCTTTATCGCGAACGGCCGGATCCGCTTCGACGGCCATACGGCGCCACCGCTTCACCCCGTTCTCGTCGAGCTCGATGCCCGACAGCTTGCTGATGAACGGCATCCGCTCTTCGGTGCTGCCGGTCAATGCGAGCTGCCAGAGGATCGGTTCGAATTGCCTGCTGATCGGCGCCTCGGCCAGCAGGCGCCGCGTCGCTTCCTGCAGCTCGCGCGTCTCTTTCGTCTCTTTCGCGGGCGGCGTGAGCAACTGCGCGAAGCGCGCATCCATCCCTTGCAGTCCGAGCGTGAAGAGGCCGGCCGCGGCGGCGCGGAGGGCCTGTTCCGGCTTCCCCTTCGACTCGATGATGAAGAGGTCGAGCGTCTCCGGGTCACGGAGGCGGGTCAGCACGCGCACGGCCGCCTCGCGCAGCGCCCGATCGGGACGGAACATCATCCAGACGACGTCGCGCCCGCGGACGCCCTCCGCCGATTCGACCCGGCCCAGAAGCTCGTCGCGCTCTTCCTGCGTCGCGTACGTTTTCGCCGCCAGCCGTTTCACCGCGTCGCTGACGTCAGAGGAGAAGAGTGCCATGGACGGCGAGAGTCTACCGTCTTATCGCAGCGCCGCAACGAATGTCGCGTCGTACGAGAACGTCATCGTGTTCGTTTTCACGCGCAATGACGACACCACCCCCCCGAACGTCCCGGAGTCGCCCTTGTGCGGCTTGAACTCGTAGTCCGGCAGCCCTTCAAAGTAGCCGCCGTCGTAGTTCCCGGTGGGGTGCTGAATGGCGACGTGACCCACGCGTCCCTGTTTGTCGATGGAGATGATGACGCCGTTCAGATCGCCGGGAAGGTTGTCATCCAGATCGGCCAGTTTCGCGTCCGCCGGGAGCTCTTTATCCGTGAGGATGACGCGCGTCATCTCCTTCCGGTCGGTCAGCAGGTTCTTCTGCCTTCCGATTGCATACGCATAGTTGAGCGGGATCTTCGTGCCGTCGACAGTCAAGGTTCCCTCGGCACGGCCGGGATCGACCGCGACGGCAGGAAGAGCCACGAGAAGAAGAACGGCAACCAACGCCCCGGCGACCTGACGCATGCAAAGCCCCCCTTTTGAAGAGGCTCCGAGTTTAGCATCGTCGCGCGGGGCGTCTACCAGCCTTCACCGCTTACGGTTGGAAGTTCTGGATGAACTGCCGTACGAACGAATGTCCACCCGGCGTGTCGAAGTACGCCACTCCACGGATGGTTACCGGCTCCTCGGAACGCAGGTATCCGCCCGCCGACCGTCCCCACGCGGAAAGCGTCAGGGTGGTGGTACCGCGCGGCACGATCGTCCGCGTGATCGGCGTCGAGCCTGTGTGAATCGAATAGGAACCGGGTCCTAAGCTGCTGAGCTCGAGACGCTTCAAGGTCACCGGCTGATTGGTCGGATTCTCGATCGAGAGCTGGTATTGAATGTTGATCGGACCTCGGAAATAGAACATGTCGCCGGACGACGTCAACTGTTGCATGGTGATGTTGAGCTTCGGCGACGAATCGCTCGCGCCCCATGCGGCACTGCTGAGCGCGATCAAAAGAACCGCTACTGCTGCAATCCTGGCTCTCATGATGACGTACCTCCGCTCACGTTTGTTGCAAGCGGGATGCGAGATACCGCGCGCACCGATGAGGCAGCCGTTAAATGGAATTTCTCATCTCCGCGTCTCCGCGACTCCGCGTGAGACCGTCCCCCGAGACGCCGTCACAGCCGTCAGCACCGCCGGCGCGTCCTGCACGAAGGCAACCTTCCCATCGGCGCGGCTGGCGTCGGGATTGACGATGCGGGAGGGCGTCGAGGTGATGATCGACTCCAGCTCCTGCGGCGTCAGGTTCGGACGCTCGGACAGAAGGCGCGCGGCGATTCCGGAGATGATCGGGGCCGCGAACGACGTTCCCGAACGGAGGTTGGGCTTCGTGCCGCGATAGTGATCCGGCGCCGTGATCGAGGCGCTGAAGATCCCCTGCGACGGCGCCAGGATCTCCAGGCCGCCGTGGCACGCGCCCGGCCACCAACTGTTGTCGGCGGTCATCCCACCGACGGTGATGAGACCATCGAGATCCTTGCCGAGCGTGGCCGGGAAGCGGTCGACGACGCCGGAGCGTCCGCAGCCGTTGTCCACGTTGTTTCCGGCGACGACGAAGAGAAAGCGCTTGCCGTTGGAATCGGGATTGCCGAGGGCATCGACGCCGCCGATCATGTCGCGAATCTTCCGCTCCACCGCCGCGAACGTCACCGGCGCGTTGTCAGGGTTCGCTTCCAGCTTCTCCAGCACCCATCCGCTGATGTTGACCACGGCCGTATGAAACTGCGGCGTGGCCGGATCCCAGGCGTGATGGATGATGTCGTTCAGTCCTTCCAGGTAGGTGCGCGTGGTCGCAAGCGCCGACTCGTTCATCACCCGGACGCTGACGATCAACGCCTCGGGAGCTACGCCGACGTTCTTCCCCGCCACGAGCGACGCCACGCTCGTGCCGTGCTGCGCGCCGACCAGCTCCATCGTGTTCGAAAAGCAGGGATTCAGCGCCTTGTTCGCGCTGGTGCAGTTCGAGACGCCGACGACGACCGAATGCGTGGCGTCGAAACCGGCGATCACGCGGCTGCCGGCCTGCGTCGAAAATTCGGTGTGCGCCGCCATGACGCCGGTGTCCATGATGTAGACGACCACGCCGGCGCCGAGGGCGCGGCGGCGATATTGACCGTCGAGAACGCCGTCGCTTTGGTCGATCCGGTCGAGGTGCCAGAGGAGATTGACGGCCGAGGGATCGCCGCATCCGTCGAGCCTGGCCGCGTTGTGATTCGCGTCGAGCGCGACCTCGGACTCGTGGCAGCGTGTCGAAACGAGCTCCTGTGCTCCGGCGGCCGTCGGATAGACGGCCAGCGCAAACAGAACAGCGGCGAACGTTCTTCGCAGCAGAATCACCTGAATTTTCGGACGTCTTGGACGACGACGAATAAGATTCGGGCAAAGCGGGAGAAATGGCAAGACAAATTATTGGGAACGGGGGGTGGCTCGCGGCGGGACTCTTCGCGGTCGCGCTCGGCGTCCGCCTTCTCAACGCGCCCTACATCTTCGAAGGAAGCGGTAAACCGCACATCACTCCGGTCGACGAGCTCTACCACTGGAAGCGGATTGCCTACTCGGCCGCGCACTTTCCTCACGTGCTCGAATTCGATCGCGACCGGGGGGTTGGCGGTGCGTTCTGCCCCTGGCCACCGCTTTACGATGTTGTTTCAGGAGGCGTGGCGCGGCTGATCGGAGTCGTCACGGGCACAGACAAGAGTGTCTGTGCCACATTCGGCCTTCCAAGCACCAACAGCCTGCAGGGCGGCAAAAGCCGGGACCAATGTGGCACAGACACTCTTGTCTGTGCCGACGGAGTTCTCAAACGAATCGTCTGGTTCCCGCCGATTCTCTTCGCCCTCTTTGTGGCGATCACCGTCTTCATCCTGTCGAGAACGAGCATGCTCGTCGCGGCCATCACCGGCATCGCACTGGCGACCTCACCCTTCCTCGTCACCACCTCCTGGATCGGGAGCATCGATCATCATTTCCTCGAGCCGGTTCTCACGTTCGCCATTCTCGGTGCGGCTTGCCTCGGCATTCGCGCGGACACGCGGCGACGACGAATCCGCGCCGGCATCCTCCTCGGCATCGCCATCACCGCGGCGATGTTCGTGCAGACGGCGCTTCTCATCAGCGCCGCGCTCGCCTTCGCCGTGCTCTTCCTCTGGAGCGATGGCGTAGCGGCAACGTGCGGCTTCGGCATCGCCGCCGTCGCCGTGGCGATTTACCGCCTTACGCGCGCGCCCGGCTTTCCCGACAACCAGTGGTTCCTCGGCTGGACGCACGCATCCCTCTTCGCCGCCGCGGCGGCCGCGTGCGCGATCGTCATCGTTCGTCCACGATGGCGCGTCGTCGCTCTGCTCGCAGGCATCGCCGTCCTCCTAGCCTCCCCCACCGTCCCCGCTTCCCTCCTCAGCGGCGCTCACTTCTTCGGCGGCGACCGATGGCTGAAAACGATCCTGGAGTTCCAGCCCCTCTGGCGCGCACACGGCGATGATCTCCTCTCCGATCTGGCCGGCTTCTCCGGCGGTGCGATCCTGGTGTGGTTCCTTCTTATGCGCGCCATCCGAACGCGCGACTATGCCCGCCTCGCGGTGGCCCTCTTCGCCATCGCCTACCTCGGGTTGACGATCACCAGCCGCCGCTTCTGGATCGTGGCCATTCCGCTGCTCGCCCTCGCCGGCGCGATTTACGTCCCGATCATCGCGCGCAAACGGCTGGCGATTCTGGCCGCGCTGATGATCGCTCTCCCGCCGCCATTGCAGCTCGCCGGCTGGCTGATGACGCCGATCACGCCGGTACCGCCGAACCAGCAGCAGTGGCTCAACGCCGTGTCGTTCATCCGCACGCTCCCGCCCGGACGTATCCTCGCCCCGTGGTCGATGGGACATGCCATCGACGTCGAAGGACGGCATCCCGTCGTCATCGACAACTTCGGGACGATGCCTGACGCGAACACGTTCGAGCGCGCCCAGGAAGCGCTTCTCGCGCACGACGAAACGACGCTGGCGCGCTACTGCGACGCCGCCGGCGTCCGTTACCTCATCCTCGAACAGCCCCGCTTCGGCATCGCCTCCGCGAACGCCATCCTCGGCACGGAGCGCGCACCGGAATCGACGTGGTGGTGGCGGGTGTGGAGGGGAGAACAACCGAAACAATTCCAACTGCTCTGGAGCCAGCCGGAGCTGCGAATCTATAAGCTGTCATCCTGAAACTTGCGAAAAATCTCGCACCAACCGGCCAAATTGTCATCCTGAGCCGGTTAACGGCGCGTTTTGGCGCCGGTGAAGTGGAGATGAACCCGCGATAGCGGGCGCTTAAGAATCAATGACTTACGAGGAGGTTCATTAGAAGGCTGCCGGAGCCGCTGAGCGAGCGTAGCGAGCGAAGAGCGGCGGAGGACGGCGAAGGATCTCAAATTACGAGGCATGGGGAAGAAGCGCTGCAGCAATTTGTCAATCGATTAGTCCGAATGAGATTCGCCCTTGATCTTTCGTTTGCGTACTCCATCCTTTGGACTCGTTACAGAAATCACTGTTTGGCTCCTGCCCCATTCAGCGCATCTGGAGATCCTTCGCCGTCCTCCGCCGCATTTCGCTCGCTACGCTCGCTTAGCGGCTACGGCAGGCTTCTAATGAACCTCCTGAATCGGAGTGAGGTTGAAGCCGAACTCGGCGGCCTTTTTCTTCAAGGAGTTAACGAGACGTTCGCGATAGCGAGCCTCGTAGTAGTCGACACCCGCTTCGCG
>Ga0247680_1000446_pt1 | contig 11357 bp, 9 predicted proteins | sample CNK21_metaG_FD_182803 | JGI IMG/M metagenome (GOLD analysis project Ga0247680, IMG submission 182803) | Soil microbial communities from Purdue University Martell Research Forest, Indiana, United States - CNK21 | ecosystem: Environmental > Terrestrial > Soil > Temperate forest > Bulk soil | place...
GTCGACCGCAAGCGCTTCTTCGACGGCATCATCGCCGCCGGACTCCTCGACCTCCTGCGCGAAGGACGCCGCCGCGAAGCATTCGAAGCCGTCGCCCGCGCCTGCGAGGCCGAGGGGGTGGATGTGAGCGAGGAGTTGCGCGCGCGGTTGGGCGAGTGAGCGAAGAGGTGTAGCGCTGGAGACCGGCAGCGTACGGTGACATCGTGCCAAGACGTCCTCGGAATGGAACATCACCTTAGGCAACGTGGAGTCGCCCCGTTTGAAAACGAGGATCGTTGGTGTGGTCCCCCCCGACGTCTTCGCTTGACCTTAGTTGCGTTTTCCAGATATGACCCCAACCTACACTTGACCAGAGTCACATCGATGAGCGAAGCTCAGGCCCCTCCCGGGACTCCTGCTCGCCATCGTCAGTCTGACGCTCCGGCACGACGTCTGGGGATTCTTCTGGTGGATCGCCGCCGTGGCGTGATCTTCGTCTCGAAAAACCGTCTGCTGCTCTCGGCCTGTTTCGTCTACACCATCATCCTGGAGTGGGTGGGACCGTCATCGGCAACTGGACGTGGGCAGCCGAGGTGCCGCTCCTCCGCCTGCACTCGGCAAACCCGCCGGCGGGGTGGGGATTCTGTACATATTGTTCGATCTGATCGTGGTGGCGATTACGAGCAAGCTGGTGCCGTGGGATGGGTTCGTTCGCATGATTCCGAAGGCCTCAGCATCTGGTGAGGAACCCGCACTCCAGTGAGGCAGTCGGGATGGCATACGCCGCAGACTGCCATCGCTAAAGCTCAGTTTGGTGCGAAAACGAAGGCCTGGCTCGTCGTCGATTCTCAACTCCGAATCTCTGCAGAGCGCGTTGCAAACACCATGACGGCGGTGTGGGTGAGCGTGAAAGGCATCATTACTTTCGACTTTAGACACGATCCGCAAGTCGGACCGACGGTGTTGCTCATCTATTCGTCCTCGTCACTGTAGAACATTCGACCGCTCGAATACCATATCGGCTGATCAGCCACAGACAATTGACGAATATCCTCTGACATCTGTGAGAGATTCTTAAGTTCATACGTAGTATCGCTCCAGTCAATGGCACCGTCATGGATTTCGGAAGCAATCGTGTTACGCAGATCTTCTTCATCGCTCCACATTCCAAATACACGGAAATAGCCCGTTACGACAGATCCATCGTCGGACGCGAGCGGCTCCCGCAGACGAACGTGAACGGTAACCCAATAGCTTTTCATTACCTTATCACTGGAGGCGAATCCGGGGATCAAAATGACTCAATCGCCTGAATCGTTCTTTGTCCGGCTCCAGTTTAGTCTCACTGTGGTTTGTTAGAAACGTCCTTCTTTTGCTCAGTTGAAAGTTCATAAAACGGCTTCCCGTACATTTGATTCGCTCTCGCATCTATGTGTGGGTTCGCATCCGCGCCTTCTCCTACGTCTGGGGCATCCACAACCCAACCGACGTATGGAATGTGGCTGGCAATCAGGCCGACGGTCAAAGGAACCATACTGTAGAAGAAATGACCGAACCCATCCGGGTGACCGGCGACATGGTAATGGCCTTCGAGTCCATTCTTCGGGCCGTGATGCATTGGCTCCTTGCCACCTCCTAGCTCGCGGGCCAAGTCTTTGGCGGTTCGTCGTGTGGTCTGAATGTCTTCTCCTGCTTTAGCAGCTAGCTTTAGCTCTTCCTTTGTTTCAACCTTCGCGATTGTCTTTAGCCCCGGCACATTGGCTATTACAATTTCAACGATCCGTCCGATGAATTTCGGCGCTTTTCCGGTGGGATCGATGTGGTCGATCGGATTGTTCATCACGTACGCGTATCTGTTCCACGACTGGGGGTTTGTCGACTCCCCCAGCTTTGGATCGGGTGACAAGAACCGTCCTGTCATCGGAGCAAAGTACCTCGCGTGCATGTCGTCAATCGCATGCCCATCCTCCCCACCCATCCCGCCCGCGTAGTCGCGTTCGTGGCCGGTGAACTTCATCGGGTCTTCGCGGTCGAAGCCGCCTGCGACTTCCTGTGAGACGGGTGAGTGCTCGTCGCCAAAGGGGTAGTAGTCGTGGTACGACACCATCTGACCGTTATCGGAAGTGACCAGGCGCGGAGTGCCGAGGTGATCGAGGTGGAAGTGGCGGCGGCCGCCCATCTCCACCGGACGCTGCGAGCCGAGGAGCAGGCCGTCGCGCCAGACGAAATCCTCCAGCCAGAGGGCGGGCGCGGTGGGATTCGTGGCCGAGCTCTTGTACTGGCGCAGCACTTTGCCGCCCTCGTCGCGGACACTCCAAGTCCACCAGCCGCCTCGCTGTACGGCGATCCGTTCATCGCTCGGGGTATAGATGTAATACTCGAGCTTGGAGCTGTCGTTGTTGTAGATCTTGCTCAGCGGCTGGCCGAGGGCGTCGTAGCTGAAAGCGTACGAGCCGTCCGAGGTCACGGCTCCCACCTCGTTGTAGCCGTATCCGTCGTAACGGTTGGTGGAGGGCTGAATCGTCGGGATCATCGTGTTCGTCCTGGTCTTCATGTTCCCGAAACCGTCGTAAGTGTACGACTCGGGCGTCCCCTTGGTCGACGACTCTCTAAGCCTCTGGACGCCGTCGTAGAGATAGTTGTCGGTGCCGATGGAGACGATGTTGCCAGCCCCATCGTAGGCGTAGGTCCCTGAGTCCCACGCCAGACTGCCCAACGCGTGAGGGGTGAATCGCGGCGCGGGGCTCGATGGACCAGGCCGCGGGTCGGAGGGGACGCCGATGAGCGGGGCCTCGTCGTTTGACGGTGTGCCTCCGACCTGTTCGACATAGCGGACCTTCGGATCGGCCTTCAGAGCGGCGAGCGCTCCGGTCGGGATGGTGACGACGAGCTGGTCGTCCTGACGGAATTCGATCTTCCCTCCGAGACTGGCCACGTCAGGGACCGCACCCGAATGCTGTTTGAGGACCACGATGTACCGCTGGACCGGCTCCTCGGCATGGAGGGGAAGAGCCATCAAACCCGAGCTGACGATGGCGGCGAGAAGAACGTGTGCGATCGTTTTCATGATCTTCTCCTTCCCTATTGCGCCCGCTGCTGGAGTTGGGTGATATGCAGCGCCTTGATCGGCGTGGGCGAGGTCAGACTGTCCGTGTAGGCGGCCGTTGCAACCTGGACGTTGGCAAGGGCTGCGTCCATGGCGCTGCGCAGCGCCCGAATGTGGGCCGCGTAGATGGGTACGTTATGGTCAGGAACGGGTATGCCCGGAAAACCGGCGTTGTCCAGAATCTGCCGCCAGGTGAGAGCTGCGCCGTTCTGCGCGGCCAGGATGGCGTTGATGGCGGTGCGGATCTGTTCGAAGTGGTCGAAGGCTACCGTGACATTTGTCTGGACAACAGTAAACGACATGGTGGTGGCCAGATCATTCGCGGTCCACGCCGAGATGCCGCTGCCCGAGGAATCGATGGCGCGGACGCGGAAGACGTACGTGGTGATCGTATTCAGGGGTGGGGTAAAACTGAACGACACCGCCGGCGCGTTGACAGTGATCGGCGTCCAGACTCCGTGATCGAGCCGCTGAAGCTCGTAATGGTCTGCGCCCGAGGACGCTCCCCAACTGGCAATGACTGCGCTCTCCATCGGGTTCGGCGCGGCGAAGAAGTTTGCTGTCAGCGGTCCGGGTGTCGCAGGCGTGACGATGACGATCGCGGTATTGCTGTTCCCGCTTCCACTTCCGTTCGTAACGCGTACCCAGTAGTGAGTCGTCTGAGTGGGCGAAACCGTCAGGGACGGGGAATTCGTGCCGGTCGGTGTCGTCGTAACGCCGGAGTCGCCTACATACCATTGGTAGGTGAACGGCTGGCATCCGGACGGTGTCGCCGTCAAGGTGATGGCCGTCGTGGAAAAGTTCGAGGTCTGCGGACTGACGGTGACCGTCGGGCTGCTGCACGTCGAAACCACCGTTGACGCCTCGCCTTTGCCGCAACTGTTGATCAGGCGCGCGGTATAGGTTCCATTCGACGCCGCCGCGGTGCAGCAAACGGATCCGGTCTCGCCGGCGATCAGCGTGCCGTTGAAGAGCCACTGCCAGGTGAGCGGGGGTGACGGCGTGTTCAGGATCGTTACCTGAAGATTGGGCGATCCGGACGTTACCTGCTGGGTTGCTGGAAGGCTGATCAGCGGGCTGACGCATGGATCGTAGGTATTGAACTGGATGCGGGCTGGCCTCGGCAGTTTGTTTGGATCGGCAGTCATCGAGTCGGTTACCGGGGCCGTCCCGGCATGCGCGATCCCGGTCACCATGCCATTCAGGTCGTACGTGACGGCAGTCGTGAAATCGGGGATGGTACGGAGCAGTCCGTTTTGATAGGTGGGAAGTATCGACGCGATCATCGAGGTGGACGTGGCGCAGTTGCCGTTGGGACACGTTGGGTACTTGATCTCGGAGAAGAGGCCGGCATCGTTGTACGTGTAGGACTGCTCGTATTTTTGTACGGTCCCGCTCGACCCTGTCACTTCGGTGGTCTTGTCCGTGAGACGGCCGGCGCTGTCGGCGTACTTGTACGTTTCCGTGACGTCGATCGTACCAAGCGGCGACGGAAGGTAGTTCTTTCGGGTCGCGGTCTCGAGTTTGCCCTGTTTAAGGTTCGTTCCGTCGTTTGCAGTTGCGAAGAAGAATTGCTTCACAGGCTGTATCAGATCCTGCGCGGGACTAGGAGGATCGATCCGGTTGAGAAGCTGATACACGGTCTTCAACCGTTCCAGGGAATCGTATTCGTATCGCAGATCGAACGGCGAGAGGGAAGAGCCGGCCAGCTTCCGACCTGCATGTCCACGGCTGTCGAAACTTTTGTAAAAGGTCGTCCCGTTCTCCGGATGCTGCTCGCTCGTCAGGAAGCCTCGGCCATCGTAGGAGAAGCCCCGCGTCTGCTGCTGCGTTGTGACCGGATCGGTCATGGTGACGCTTACCAGCCGGTTTGCGGCATCGTAACCGTAGGCTGCCGTGCTGATTCCATCCGGCTCCTCGACTTTGATCAGTCTTCCCGCGCGATCGTAGCTCTCGACAGTCGTAGCCAACGCCTGACTGACGGAACTACCCGTAAGCGTCTCGCCGACACTGACACTGCGCTCGACCCTGCGCACTCCGAAATACGTCATCTTCGTGGCGGTCGTGGACGTCTGATCGGGCGCCGTAATCGTCTTGGCCCGTCCGAAGGGGTCGAAGTCTGAGAAGACAGTGAAATGTGACGGGGTGGCTTCCCATTGAGAGACGCGCTCGGTCCAGCCGGAGCCGGTATAGCTCGTCTGCCGCCGGGCCGTACCGGAAGGCATCAGCCGCTGTTCCTCAGCGACGCGGCCGAGTCCGTCGAAAATGGTGGTGCTCCGGCTCGTGCCGGCGTCGATTGAAGCCTGCTCCAGCACGACGGTTGCGGGAGACGTCCCCGTTGCCTCTGTATAGGTGGCGCTGACCGCGGCCTCACCCGGCCTGCTGATCTGCGTCAGCCGGCCAAGGGTATCGTAGGTGAAGGACGTGGTAAGCCCGGACTGGTCTGTCGAGGCGCTCACCAGGCCGGTATTGGGCTCGATGGTGTTGTTCGCGTCGAAAATGATCGGATCTCCGCTTGCCGGGCGGTGATGGGACTGGGCGAGCGAGCCGTTCGAATAGGTGTGCAGAATCTGGTATTCCGACGTGGCCGGCAAGGCCGCGTTACAGACACTTCCAGTGCCAAGTGTCTGGCCATCGCCGCCGAAATAGTCTTCCTGGGTGACGTTACCGTTCTGCTGGGAGAAAACGGCGAGTAAATCATGGGGACCGGCCGCCGTTCCGGCGAGCGTTCGTTGTCGGGTCAGAAAGCCGTTGCCGTCGAAGCAATACTGCTTCACGAAGGGCGCGGCGAGGTTCGTTGGGGAGCTGGCCAGCGCATCGCAGGTCTGTGTAGGCATTGCGCCGCGAGGCGCAGTCTCCTCAACACTGCATTGCTCGGTGAAGAGGTTCAGAAGCCACGCGCCGCTCGGGAAAGGTATGTAGTTTGTAAACGCGGTGGCGAAGTTTCCCGAATCGAAGTTGCCTCCGGTCGACGACTGGCGGTAGTGTCCAGCGCCGTCGGGACCGTACCTGGTGATGGTCCCGTAGCAGGCATGGTTGCTCAGGCCTTCGCAGTGCATGTCGTCGTCGTACTTGGTCGCGTGCGCTGATTCCGGGACGTGGGAATCCTCCATCCCGGGCATGTCGTCGCGGTAAAAGGTCCACTCGGACCGCTGCAGCGTGCCTCCCGTGGCGCGATACTGTCCCGGCGCGGTCAAGATTGACGGCGTTCCCAGGTAGGTTTCCTGCGACAGGAAGCGTTGCTCGCCGTTGAAGGTGTCGCTGACGGCGACCGTGAACGGCAAGGCGTATTGGTCGGGGTTAAATTGAGAAAAGAGAGCACAGGGCTGGGAACCTGGTTGCTGAAAGGTCGAAAAATAGTGCACGGTCGTTACGAGCTCGGGAGAGGTGACCGAGGCTACGAGTTGCTCGGGCGGTAACTCAAAGCGCTGGTTTTCGAACGTGCAGAATTGAGTCGTACTCTGCGCCCGGCCATAGGTCCAGGTCTTCGTTTCCGACGGTGAGCGGTCGGCGGAGAGCGTACGCCGCTGGGTAACCGCCAACGTTCGCGATATCGATATCTCGGTTGCGCCGGGAAAGACGTACGTGAAGTAATCCCACTCAATCCAGCCTTTGGTGGGCAACTGCAACCCTCGCAGGGCGCCGTTGCCCATGTTTGAGTCCATGCTGATGTTGTAATAGGTCGTTCCGTCAGGCCGGCGCATGGAGTAAACCTGCGACACACTTCCGACGGGCGGAAGTGTGATCGCCGTCAGCAAAGGCACATAGTAAGCGCTGAAGGTGCTCCCTCGTCCGGGAGGGTTGCCGCTGCCCAGGGTCTGGTTGTCGTAGGCCATCCTCCACGTCCGGGAAATCTCCGCCGGAGCCCCAAAGGTGGTCAGCACGACATGGTCGAGCATCAGGTCGTAAAAATTCGTGACGGTGGAGGAGGCATCCGGCGGCGTCACGAAGTAGACCAACTGCTGCCGTGTTCCGTCATTGATCGTCCATATCTCCGGGTTGGCCAATGTATTTCCATACCCGATGCTGACGGCGTTGCCGAAACGATCGTTAATCGAGGTCAGCCTCCAGACACCGGTCCCGGTTTGAGGTGCCCAGGAAGGTCCGCTGGGATTCATTTCCTTGAACACCTGCGAGGTCCCGTCCGGAAATTCGACGGTCCTGTCCGAGACGTTGATCGTCAGCCGCAGGTACGAGCCGTCTGTCGTAAAGAAAGATCCGCTGGTTTGATCGACAAGGCCCTGAAATGCGTGAATGGCCCCATCCGGGCTTTCGTAGTTCCAGAAGCCGCTTTCCTGTATCGGGAAGGTGTTGCGGGGAAATAGCCTGCCGAGCGAGAGGAGCCAGCCGATGCCGGCATTCGAGCGCCGGTTGGGAAAGGTAACGTTCTGGGCGGCATCGTTCTGGATCGTATCCCAGAGAGTTCCGCTGTATACCATCGTCAGACCATATTGGAGCCCGCCATTGACGTGATAGCGCTGTCCAATAGGGATCGTTACCGTGAGACTGCCGTTGAAGAGATTGATATTGTCAATGCCGTTCATCTGGTAGGAGCGGCCGATATCAAAGCCTCTGGCCACATTCGGGTGTTGTTGGGCCAGTAGCGTCGTGCTCGCCGCGAGAAGAAACACGCTCGTTAAACAGCGGACAAGGCCTTTTATCATTGCGCCCCCGCGATCAGGGGTGCATCGATGGATACCGTGAGAACATCGAGCCGCGAGACGTCGACCACGAGGAGTGTTCCACCGGGATGGAAACTGTGAGGAGGCTGGGAGCCTGCTGACACCGGCGTTGCTTGCAGGAGGTCGATCGTGGTTTCGCCATCCGGCTTCCCGTCAGCATCCCGGGCATCGCCATCCCCGGCGCGCACAATCCACGCGCCTCCAGCCTCAACATAGAGACCGTCGACGAAGGGCCTGGAATAGCCCAGGCGGCTCGCTGCGCCGGCGGCATCCCGTTTGAGCCGGTACCTGGGTCGCGGAGGTGTCATCGTCGGAAAGCCGGGGGTTGAGGCGATGGCGTAGTGGCCGTCTCTCAGATCCGCAACGATCCAGACGACGTTCCACGTCACAGGTGCGTCGAGCGTCAGTGTGGCTGTTCCGGAGTGAGCCGCGTCCGTAACGACGGCCGACCACCGGCGTACCTCGACGTGATAACCCTTCGGCTCCAGGCCAACGCCGAAGAAGGCCACATCTGTGCCCGGCGTGACGTCCGTCGCCGTGATTGCCGTCGGAGTGATCGTGATCGTCGGTCGATTGGCGGCAGACGAGTGGTGGGCGATACTGATGAGAACCACGCACATCCACATCATCAGTGGTCGTGAAGGGAGCGTGCGTGTTTTGGACGAAGCAATGAGTCGGTTCATGCCGTTCCTCTCGCCGCCGGTCATTGCAGCGACAGCAGCACTAAAATCTCGCCTTCACCTGCCGCGAGCGGCTCCAGCGCTTTGCCGATAAGTGTTCCCGGGCGGTGGATCTTAACCCCTCCGAGGTCAAGGGGCTCGGACCTCATGGCCAGGCCGGGGTGGTCGCTGGTGACGAGCAGATCTCCCATGGCGATCGGTTGCGTTGTCGCATCTACACGGACTCGGACGCGTCCTGTAGTGGCGATTTTGGCCTTGGTCGATGAGCCTTCGCCGAGGATCAGGCCGGGCTGGGCGGAGACGACGCCGGCAACACGGGTGTCATAAGAATGTTGCGATGGTCCCACCGTGTTTTTCGTACTGTCGCTGACGATGACGACCGTGCCCGCGGACATCGACTCGGATGCAGGCACCCATTCCGCGACGTCCTGGTAGTCGGCGCCGATCACCTGGGTGGCGTGAATGCTGCCGTCCACATCGAGGGCGTAGGCCGCATTCGGCGTTTTGCCGATGCCGACGATGCCGCTGACGTACATGTCGGCGCGCGTGTTGTGGAACGCGTCGAGGTTTGTGGCCGCTTTGAGCCAGAACGTCTCGATTCCTTCTTTCTGTGAGTAGGCGCGGTAATAGTATTCGGGTGAGTTTGGGAAACTATAGGCGATTTGCGAATCGAAATTGATGTCCGCGTGGTTATTGATGCCGTTTGTGAATGCACTATATTTCGTCGTATCCGGCGATCCCACCTCGTCGGCGCTTGTCGCGTCGAAAAATAGAACACGGGTCGTTGCTCCACCCGCGGCGTCGCGCGGATTGACGATTTTGACCTCGTGCACTGTGTTGTTCTGAATGCTTGTTGTTTCGCGGTAATCCGTACGTCCGCTGAGATAAGACCAACCCGGAATCAACCTGGTGGGGCCATCAGAACTGACACGCATCAGCTCCGAGTAGTTTCCGTTGTACACACCGAATCCGGTCATGCCGTCGGCGTTACCGCTCATGAGCTTGACCCATGGATGCAGAGCGGAAGCGATGCCGAAAACGCCGACATCGCCGACGCGGGAGGCATCGAGATACATCTCGCCCGCCGTCCCGTTCTCCAAAATCTCGGTCTTCGGACGGAGGGGCGTGCCGGTTGACGGTGCCTTCGGTGTCAGGAGCGGTTGAGCGCTCGGAGCCGTTACGTTTCCCGATAGGCTTTCCAGCGTGGGGTCGACCGGCGTGCCAGGAGGGACGTAAAAGCCTTCCAGATCAGCCGTGATGTGGGAACTGGGCGGCACGGGAAACGTGATCGGCGGACCGGTCGGATGACGCGACAACGGTGAGGTTGTGGCAGTTGCCTGTGGCGGAATCGTGCCATCGTTTGCGCGGTCATACGACGTGATCCTCATCGAGTACGCCGTCGCGATTGAAGGCACAAAGCGGCCGCAGCGGGTAGAAGCCACGTCGATCCTGCGTGCCGTCTCCTCCGCGGCGTTTGCCGGCGCATTCAACCGCGTATCGACTAGGCGGCAAGGAGCCATTTTCACAAGCCTCTCTCCCGGCGCCGTCGAAGGTTGCTGGGCGTCAGCCCTCACGACAGGGAACATCACCACAACCGCGACAAAGAATGCCTTCAATCGATTTTGCATCGTTTTCCTCTCTCTACGATCCGACAGCAGCCATAAGTCTTCAATCGCTCACCGCTTTCATGAGCGAGTTCACCTGCTCGTAGATGGTCCGAATCCGCGGCTCGATCCACGTTGTGTCGCGGCTCTGGTCCCGCTCCTGCTCGCACATGCTGAGTGCTTCTTCCACGGCAAGCATGGCGTCGGTAAACAGGTTCGCAAGCCGTGGGCGCAGCGGAAGATTTGCGAAGAAACTCAGTGCATCCGGATCGATCGACGCCTGTCGTTCAGGCGAAAGGTCAGCCGGTGCCGTCGCGGCGCGGCGCACGCGGCGTGCGGCAACGACGCGCGCGAGAAGGCGACGGTACTGCAAGGGCAACGGGACGGGGGAACGCATATGTTTTCTTCCGAGCAACAGGCAATTGGACCTTCGTCGCACGGTAGGCCGCGCACACGGAGCGCGTCCACTATCATTTCGTCCACTTTTCGCGATACTGCTCGGGCGTCATGCCTCGGGAAGTAGTGAAAACGCGAAAGAATGTCATCTGGGTTCCAAAGCCCGCGGCAAGGGCGACGTCGCGTGTCGAGCGAGCGGTCGTTCGCAAGAGCCTTTCCGCCTCCTCCAATTGGCGCGCGCGTAACGCCTCACGCACCGTCTGCCCCAGAACGGAGGGGAAGACGCGCGCGAGATAGGAGCGGCTGATGCCGAGGGAATCGGCAAACTCGGAGACGAGCGCGGCAGAACGGCGCGCGAAGCAACTGTGAAGATAGCTTTCGAGCGCGCGCTCGAAGCGTTGCTTGTCCGCGAAGAGAATCTGACGATTCATGAACGACCGGCCTTCGGCAGCAGGGCTTCGCCTTGCTCAGACGAAAGATGTCCTCGGTCAAGGTGTGATCGCGCAGACGGCTTCCCTACCCCCGAATCGGAGCGTCCGATCAATTACCCGCGGCTCGGTCTCGGCCGCAGAAGACTTTTTCAGTCAGCCCGGAGGCAGTGAAATGCCATCCAGAGCCAATACTTTGATAAAGCGGGTCAGGAACGACCTGATGAAGGAAGGCTTATCGTCGTATCTCCCTGTATTTGCAAAAGTTGGCGCTGCCAGTGCGATCATAAAGATCGCGAGAATAGCTACACGTCGCATAAGCCCTCCAAGTGCCAGCGGATGCTGGTGGGAATGAGGAGGGCGCCCTCGCTCAAGGTGTACCGCAGACGACCGGATTCTTTGGCGGCGCTAACAAAAGGTGAACCGGAAACACCGAGGTTCTAGCTTTGGAGGGGGTCAAAACGAAGCGTCGGTTGGTCCTC
>Ga0247680_1000447_pt1 | contig 11345 bp, 8 predicted proteins | sample CNK21_metaG_FD_182803 | JGI IMG/M metagenome (GOLD analysis project Ga0247680, IMG submission 182803) | Soil microbial communities from Purdue University Martell Research Forest, Indiana, United States - CNK21 | ecosystem: Environmental > Terrestrial > Soil > Temperate forest > Bulk soil | place...
TTCGTCATTTGGAGCGCCTGCGCACAACGCGCCGGAAGTAATAGACGCGCGGAGCAAGGCGGCCGTCTTGGAACGGTGTATGTATTCGAGCATTTCCGGGCCAACGTTTTTTCCTTCCGCCTCGAGATCGGCGACCTGACCGCCGACCATGCCATTGATGGTGCCGGCGGATGTGGCGATTTCGGCGGCCATTTTTACACGGCGGTCGGCTTCGACGGGGGCGGCAGCGACCGTTTCGAATGCAAGCGTGAGCAGCGCATCGCCGGCGAGAATCGCGGCGGCTTCACCGAATTGTCTATGGCAGGTCGGTTTGCCGCGGCGAAGGTCGTCGTTATCGAGAGCGGGAAGGTCGTCGTGAATCAAAGAATAGGTGTGGATGAATTCGATGGCGCACGCCGGGTACATGCTTGCGGAAACGTCGGCGGTGAAGATACGCGCAGATTCTAGGCAGAGGATGGGGCGAACGCGTTTGCCGCCCGCGAAGACGCTGTAACGCATGGCCGTATGAATGGACGAGGGAGGGGCGGTTTCCGGCGGCAACAGTTTTTGCAACGCGGCGTCTACTGCCTGTAAATCTTCGTCGAAGAACGCAGGAAGTTTCATCGTGTGGTGAAGGACGAAGAAAATTCGGAAAAGCGCGTCAAGATTCGTCGCCTTCCGGATCGAAAGGTTCTGCGGCAAGTTTGCCGTCGGCTTTTTTCAGAAGAATTTCCACTTTGCCTTCGGCTTCTTCGAGCTGCTTCTGGCATTCGCGCGAGAGAGCGACACCTTCTTCGAATAATTTCATCGCCTCATCGAGCGAAAGCTGCGGGCTTTCGAGCTTACGGACGACTTCTTCGAGCCGCGCAAGGGAGCGCTCAAATTCCGGCTTCTTGGGTGGTTCCGGCTTTTTCGTTACTGGATTGATCACGCGGTGCGCCCACTCCTTTGCGGTTACGATTTCTTACATTTACTTTGGACAGCGCTTGCAAAAATAATTGGACTGTCCGCGCTGTTCGATTCGCTGAATCGGCTGGCCACATCTGCGGCACGGCTGATCTTCCCGACCATACGCGCGAAGAAGTTTCTCGATTCCCTGAAACCACCATTTCGGATCGCGAAAATCCGGCGCCGGATGTAAACAACATTCTAAGGCACGGCGGAGAACGGACACAATTGCTTTATGCAGTTTGGCAGCTTCTTTTACGCTCAAGGAATTTGCCGGACGGCGCGGGTCGATTCCTGCGTGCCACAAGGATTCGGCTGAGTAGATGTTGCCGATTCCCACTACGCGAGTTTGATCGAGAAGGAACTCCTTGAGTGGGCGGCGTGATTCGGAGACGAGCGATTGGAAATGTTTTGGCGTAAATTCGCGGGCTAGCGCGTCAACGCCAAGGGAGCAGAGGCCGCTGCATGCTTCGCGCAATCTGAAGAAGTGAACGCGGCCGAAGTGACGGCGGTCGGCAAAGCCAAGGACACCGCGATTGAGTTCGAGCGCTACGTCAACATGAGCGTTTTGCGGCTCGCGGTCTGCCCTGGCGACCAGCTCTCTGGCCGAGCCGAACCACAGGAGCCGGCCATCGAGGCGAAAGTAGACGACGAGGATGCCGCGATCCAATTCGAGCAGCAAGTATTTACCAAGCCGCGTGACGGCGCGAATGGTTTGTTTTTGTGCCGACCGAGCAATGTCCGCGAGAGATTGCGGCTTCGTGGCGATGGGGTGGAAGACGCGGACACAGCGATTTTGCTGCCGCGCACGAGCGGGCAAACAGTTTGTGTTACGGCTTGAACTTCCGGAAGCTCGGGCATAGCGGGCGAAGGGCTACGAAGCCGGCTTCAACGTGAGCGTATGCCGCTTTGTTCGAGCTTCTGCAGCGTCCGTGAAGGGTTGGACGATCGGCTTCGCGTCGAACCAATAGGAAAATTGATCGGTGTAGTGGCTGCTGCCGAGTTGGCCGCTCTCGCCGCCGGGGATGAGCAAGATGGAGTCGTCCCAATCGGCGGGATTCGCGACGAAGCGCATAGCCGGACCATGACGAGGCGTGGCGGCGCGTGGGCTGTATCGAGTGCCCGATTGTGGTCTATCGGCGATGCTCAGGAAGAATTTGAGCAAGCCGGTGCGGCCGATGGGATGCTGCATCTGAAGCGCATTGAAATTCTTCCACTGCCAATCCTCGATGCGCGCGCTGGCGGTCCGCGATTCGAGCGTGTGAACCGCCGAGTCTGCGGCGGCGACGAGCAATTCGTCGTAACTTTTGAATGAGGGAGGAAGCCATTTCGACGGGCGATCGGTAAGCAACTTTTGCAGGAATGCGGTTTTGCGCCAATGGTAGAGGTCAGTGTCTTTGCCGAGATAGGGCTCGAGGATCAAGCGAAGCGCTTCCTGTCGAGCAAAGCCGAGGAAGGGAACTACCGGCGAATCGGTGGCGGCGATACCGTTCCAGTCCTTTGTGGCAGCGACGAGTTGTTTGGTGCGGTCGTCTTTTGGCGTGACGGAGAGAGTTGCGGCGACGAGCTGTTCGCCGACGAACGCGTCAGGAAAACTGTAAGTGTCGGACTGCACTTTGAGCATGTCGGCCGGACGGAGATCGTGCTTGTCGTGCAACAAATCATAGATGCGCGCGGTGCGATAGGGCTCTTCCCAATCGTCAGTCAGGTACGGTTTGTATTTCGGGCCGACGACGCGGGCGTTGGCGGTAACGATGAGCCCTGACTGCGGATTGAAGATTTGTGGAAGCTTTTCGAACGGAATGTAGCCAGTCCATTCGTAGTCGTCGGTGTCGCCGGGGACGGGAACTTGACCGGAACCTTTTTTGCGAATCGGGACGCGCGCAGCCATCACGTAGCCGATGTTGCCGTCGACGTCAGCGTAAACGGCGTTCTGCGCAGGGCCCCAAACCTTCTTGAGGGTGTCGCGGAACTGATTCCAATTCTGCGCTTTGCCGAGATAGTAGTACGTGTTCGAAAGCCCGCCGGGTTCTGTGGCCGTCCATCTGAGTGCGTAAGCTTTGTCACTTTCGCGGCGAACGATTGGGCCGTGACGTGTGACGACGATGCGAAGGTGCTCATCGGGCTTGTCCTTGACGTGAATCATTTCGTCGATGACTTGAGCCTTTTGCCATTGACCCTTGACACGGTACTCGTCGGGATTTGCCGGGTTGAATGTCTCTGTATAAAGGTCCTGGACGTCGGCGCCGTTGTTGGTGAAACCCCAGGCGATACGGTCGTTGTGGCCGATAACGACGAGGGGACCGCCGGGCAGGGTAAATCCTTTAACGTTCCAGCCGGGCGCCGTGAGATGTGCTTCGTACCAGATGGGCGGGATAGTGAGTTCGAGATGCGTGTCGTTGGCGAGAAGCGGTTTACCAGTGGCGGTGTACGCGCCGCTGACCACCCAGTTGTTGCTGCCGAGTGAGCGTCGAATGTCCGCCTGAGATTCGTGAATCCAATTTTCGATTTGAGGGGCGAGAGCGGACGTTAAATCCGGGAAATTTGGCGGCGGATTCGTTGTCGCACGGGCTTTGAGGACGGTGTCCGGCACCATGTCGTCATCATCGTCTTCATCGTCCGGATTGCGGCCGGATTGCTCGGCGCCGCCGTCGCCGCCTGGATCGCCGACAACGAAGTGATCGAGTGCAGCGTCAGGGGAAAAAAGATCCTTGGTGCGATCTGCGCCAGCGCGTTCGGTGACTTTCGCGCGATCGAAGTCCGACTCCCATGTGTTCGAAAGCGTTTGATACATGTAACCCGCGATCACGAGCGAGTCGGCAGGTTTCCAGGGTTGCGGCGCGTATTTAAGGAGCTTAAATTCGATCGGAAGATTTTTCTTGTGCTGATCGATGTACGCGTTGACGCCGCGAGCATAGGCATCCATCGCATCATGGGATTCGCCCTCAAGTGTGAGGGCTTCGCGATCGGCAGCCGCGCCGATGCGAAGCGTGCGGAATTGCGTGTCGATTTTCACGACCTCTGGACCGAAAATCTCCGCGAGCTGGCCACGACCGACGCGGCGAAGCAAATCCATCTGCCAGAGCCGGTCCTGGGCCATTACGTAGCCTTGCGCTTCGACCAAGTCAGTGAGACTGGATGCGCGAATGTGCGGGACGCCCCAGATATCGCGCTCAACAGTCACTTCGGCTTTGAGTCCGGGAAGGGAAAGCGTGCCGTCAACTTGCGGGAGCGGCCGGTAAACGAACCACCAAAGGCCGAAGCCACAGAGAAGTAAAGCGATTGTAATGATCCAGCCAAAGATGCGCAGTGCGCGTAACAAGGATTCTCCCGGTTGAATAGTGAAAAATGAGTGTAGAGGACCGCTTACCTGCACGCAACCGGCGCGGCCACGGCGATGGCATGAGTGCTGATACACTTTGGGTGGGGTGGCCAACCGCGAATGTTCTTCGTTCGACTCGTCGGAGTCATAGCCCTGGCGGCGCTGAATGGGTTCTTTGCCGCGACGGAGTTTTCACTTGTAGCGGTGAGAATTTCGCGCGTGCGGCAACTCGTGGCGCGGGGCAGTGCCAGCGCAAAAATCGTAGAGGATCTGCTCCGCGACCTGCACCGCGTGGTGTCTGGCGTGCAGTTGGGCATCACAATCGCCAGCCTGGCGCTCGGTGCGCTTGGTGAGGCGACGCTCGCAAATCTATTTCAAAGCGTGTGGCCGGGGAGTCTAACGACGCGGTCGGCGGTATTGGCACACGCCTTGGCGCTTTCCTGCGCGTTTGTTCTCTTGAGCGTTCTCCACGTCGTGATTGGTGAACTCGTTCCAAAAACCGTCAGTCTGGCGCGCGCGGAGCGCGTCGCGTTGCTGGTGGCGCGCCCCTTCCATTGGTTCCTCAATACATTTCGATGGGCGATTGATTTTCTCGAAGGAATTTCCGGGCTGATCGTGAAGGCGCTGGGCGTCTCGACGCCGGGCGGACACGGCGTCGCGCACTCAACCGAAGAACTACAGATGCAAATCCAGCAGGCGAGAGAGCGCGGATTGCTGGCAGCCGGCGAAGAAAAGTTCATTTTGAGCGCGATTGAGTTGAGCCAAGTGCAGGCGCGCGAAATTATGGTTTCGCGTCCGGACATGCACGTCCTGCCGGTGGAGGCACCGCTCGATCAAGTCATGCGTGTCTTTGCTACGACCCAACGATCGCGCATACCTGTTTATCGGGGAACGATCGATCACATGCTGGGATTTATACATATTAAAGACATGATGTGGGTGCTGCTGGATCGCGAGCGCCGGTTGCAGGAGCGCGCGGCGCCGACGCCATTCGATTTGCGTCGCGTTCTGCGCGAGCTTCTAATTGTCCCGGAAACGAAGCCCGCTTCAGAGTTGCTGGCTGAATTTCGAACGAAGCACACTTCGATGGCGGTGATCGTCGACGAATTTGGAAGTATTCTGGGCCTCGTGACGATGGAAGACATTCTCGAACAGCTCGTCGGCGAGATTCACGATGAATTTGACGTCGTCGAAAAGCCGCTCACCCTTGCGGATGGAGCGGTTGTTTTCGATGCCGCTTTGAGCGTTCGCGATCTCGATGCGCAATATAACATTGCGTTGCCGGAAGATCCCGCTTATGCGACGGTCGGAGGGTTCGTACTCGATCAACTTGGTTTTATTCCGGAAGGTGGCGAAAGTTTTGACTTCGGCAATTTTCGGTTTAACGTTGTCGAAATGGATGGCCGCCGTGTGGCGCGGGTAAAGATTCAGCTGTTGCCACAAGGCGGCGCTGGCGGTGGGAGTCCCTCTTCCGCAGAAGGCGTGCGCAAAGTCGAATCGAGCTCGCCGACTTCTGGTTCGTAATCTCTCCTGCACGCAGCGGTATCTCGTCGAATTCGTGTGCGCAGCCATCACCATCCACGCGGAGTGCTCGCGGCCTACCGCGACGGCCAGCAGACGCCTGACGCGCCGCCGGAAGTGTGCGTCAGAATGATTGATGACGCCCGGTAGAGTGTCAGCATGGGCAAAATCCGATGGTATAAGCGTTGAGTTTCGTGAGGCACCCTTAGAGAATGAGTGCGTGAGTACGCAAAAGCACCGAATCGTCGATTACTTGCGGCCCAAAACGCTGACAATGTTGTTGCTTGGGTTTTCTTCAGGCCTTCCCTTCTATTTGGTCGGAAATACGTTCGGCTACTGGCTGCGCGATGAACGCACCTCCCTGACGGCGATTGGGTTTCTTTCTTGGGTTGGTATCGCCTATTCGCTGAAATTCCTATGGGCGCCCTTGATAGATCGCGTTGATTTGCCGTTGTTCAAGCGGCTTGGGCATCGTCGCGGATGGATGATGTTTTCGCAGATCGTTGTCGGGCTGGCGCTGGTTGCGATGGGCGGAACCGGCACGAAAGCCGGTCTCGGCCGTCTCGGCGCATTTGCCCTGATCGTTGCTTTTGCCGCAGCGACACAAGACATTGTCGTTGATGCGTGGCGAATAGAATCGGCAGACGACGGAGAAGAACAAGGTCTGCTCGCGTCTGCTTATCAGTTCAGCTACCGACTGGCGCTTCTGGCTACGGATTCCCTTATCCTCATTGTGGCAGCGGCTGTGGGATGGCGCATGTCTTACGGTATTTATGGCGCATGTACGGCCGTTGGAATTGTCGCGACCTGGTTTGCGAAAGAGCCGGAGCGCGCGGATGCAACGACGGGCGAAAAAAAACGCGAAGCGCAATTTTGGACGTTTCGCGGCTTCTTCGATGCCGTCGTGGGGCCGTTCATCGCTTTCTTCCGCGCGCATGGCTGGCTCGCGCTTGTAATGTTAGCTGCCATCAGCCTCTACCGGATACCGGACTTCATGATGGGTCCGATGGCGAATCCCTACTACCACGACCTGGGCCTCGCGAAGCAAACAGTCGGAGCGGTACGCGGCTCCATCGGGCTCTTCGCTACGTTTGCAGGCATCGCAGCAGGCGGATACTGCTCGCTGAAGCTTGGCCACATGCGTGCGCTCATCATCGGGGGTATCCTACAGGCAGGTGCGACTGCCGCATTTGCGACTCTCGCTTTCACAGGCTTCAGCATTCGTCTCTTTGCTTTCGTCATGGCAGGTGACAATTTCAGCCTCAGCTTTGCCGGTGTTGCGCTGGTCGCGTACATGTCGAGTCTCACCAGTTTGGGATACACCGCCACCCAGTATGCGCTCTTGAGTTCCACCTATGCCTGGCTGGGGAAGATATTGAAGGGGTTTTCAGGCGCGGCAGTCGAAAGCCTGGGCGCCACGCATGGCCTCATTCACGCCTACGGCATTTTCTTTATCGTTTGCGGGTTAACCGGTGTCCCTGCCATCCTGCTGTTCGCGGCATTGGGCTACTGGCACAGGCGGAAGCAACCAGCCCCAGCCGCGGCCTAGGAAAGTCTTCACTAGAAACGCGAGGCCAATATCTCAGATTTATTTTTTGGGTAGAACCACAGGGGTTCCTCGGCCTAGCGACAACGTGCGCGCCGCACTTCCTTTATTTACGCCAATTTCAATGAAGCCGCTGGAGCCAACATATGCGATTGGTTCTCCGGCCGCTCCGTGCGCGAACGTGTCAACGAGCTTGGTGACTGCGTGCGTGCCCACCTGCATCTTGAAATTACCGTTCCCGAGATGCTCTGCGCGGAAATTCGTAATCAGATTGCCGAATGCATCCACGCGTAGCACGACACCCTTTACGCCGCCGTCTGCTTCCTTTGGCTTGGGCATTGAGAACTTTTTGTAATCGGCGATTTCGTCACCCATACTCGGCGTTTGCCAACCCTTGGTTAGCCAGGCCGCGACCGGCGCGAAAACGTCTCGTCCATGAAAAGTCTTGCTGAGTGGGCTGAGGTAGTAGTGCTCGACATTGGCGTGACGTACGACGACATTGTCTTCGCGCTCAAAGATAACCGACAGAACGCCGTTGTCCGGCGCGATGAAATATTGATTCTGCGCGCTGACGAGAAGCGGCCGACGCTCAGTGCCGACGCTGGGATCCACAACAACGACGTGAACCGTCTTCGGTGGAAAATAAGAATAAGCTGAGCCGATCGTGAGCGCGCCGTCGAGTAGATCGTATGCGGTGACGTTGTGGCATATGTCAACGATAGTCACATCCGGATTAATTTTAAGGATGACGCCCTTCATCGTGCCGACGAGATGATCGTTCGTTCCGTAGTCGGTCGTCAGGGTAATGATCGGATTGGGCACCGTATTCCGCCTTTTAAGAATTTCTTGTGATGGCATTGCTTGCCGATTGTTCGAGGATGGCGCTTAAGCGGCTCACGCCTCGACGTTGCAGCTTCCGTTTTGCCTACTTTTGACGCTATCGAACGCGAGTGTCGTCGTCAATAAACCAGGTGTTTGCTGCTGTGCAAAGGACAACTAGCCCCTCGGAAAACACCTGCCTAGCTTCTTTACTGATCATAAGAAAGCACAATTGTTTGAATTTGGTGCGATAGGGACGGAGCGGATCTGTACGCCCCGTTGGTTAGTTATGTATAATCAGCAAGCTGAGCAAAGAGCGGGCGTCGTACAATGGCAGTATAGAAGCTTCCCAAGCTTCGGACGTGGGTTCGATTCCCATCGCCCGCTCCAGAATCAGCGATGATTCGATTGCCTTTATGCGGCTGAGTCGCTGAAAATACCCCGAAAAACGGCTGGTTTTGGAAGCTGGTTGGACGCTGGCGATTTCAATTGGACGCCAACAATTTTGCGATTGCGGTCAGTCTTTGCTTGGAGGCTAGATCTTGATGGCATTACAGGAGGACAGTTCAGCTAATCATTCCCAACTCGATTGCTTTTACTGTGGTGGCCAAGTGCTCTTTGTATTCTTTCACCAGTTCAAGCACCTCAAATACTTTCGCGAGGCTGCCAAGAAGGTCGTTCAAGACTTCGAAGACCCAATCTCGAATCTTTTCGATTGGGCCTAATTTGGCCGGAACCGGATTGAGGATTGAGAGCTCGCCTAGCGCGTGGCGATAGACGTTCAAGCCTGACCAGAGGCGCTTCGTTTTCATTTGGAGCATGTTCCCTGCCAGTCCTGCATTATTAAGGTTTCGCTGCAGGTCCTTCGTCGGATCGAGGAGGTTTCTGCGAGCAACTTCAAAAGCCGAGGCGACCTCAGGCCAAACTTGCCGATATTCGGCGCGCACCGAGGCTTTGCTGAGTGGCTCTCGATAGAATGCAAATCTATACAGTTCACTCTCGATGGTATTCAACAGCCAGATCAGCAGGGCGCGGTCGCCCTCGTCGCCCGGCGGACCGACTGGTTGCTGATCCCACGGATCGCGTACACCTCCTCCAGTTTGACCGCCTCCGGTCTCGCTTTTAACTCCTGACTCGGTTCCTCGGACTCTTTCTAGGACGGTGGAATCATCGGACATGGCGAACTCCTCAGAAATATCCAGTTGTGAACGGTGTTGTCGTCCATTCACGTTTTGCCTTCGGAACGCGTGTATCCGATTGAGAAAGTTCTTGCACCAAATTCACGTCACAGTCGGACCAGCGAGTAAATCCAGGACGGTACTCGGCTCTGCATTCGGGGCAGAACATGCGGGGAATGATATACCGGATGCGATTTTCTCTGTTAGTACCTGGTAAACGCTGGTACCGAATCAGTCTGATGCTCGGGCCTCATGTACGGCTGTATTTGATTCCGGCATCACCATCGCTGGGCTTCCGATTCTTCGAGCGCCGGATGACACGGCCCAGAACGGAATCTTCTCCTTCGAGGAGCCTCTGAGCCTTTGCGAAGGTCGGGGCGGAACGGTTTAGTACATTCGCCCAGGTAAGCAGCACCGCCATCTTTTCCTCGAACTCGCCTTCGGCCCATGGACTCGGCTCGTAGATCGGCCTACTCGAGTTGTAGTGCTCAGAGCCCAAGAGACGGTTCTTGTCGGTGTCATAGAGCGAGTAGTCCGTCTGATGATATGCGGCGTAATTCATGCCATCTATTATCAACTGACGAGCTTCGTCCGGTGTCATATACCGAAGAACTTTACGCGTTCAGTGGGCAAAGTTCCAATTCGGAAGTAGCGCCCTTACCGCCTATGTGGAAAGGTTATCGTGGGGCACGATCTGGAAATGTTCTAATACCAATTCAGGCTGGCTTTTGCTGAGAATAGGATGCCTCCGAATTCGACGTCCAATGCTGGAGTCATCAGCGAGACGAGAATGTCCAAAAGGGTACAGTAACCTTCCGGCCCGTGTTCTACCCTGGCAACCAAGGCGTTGAAGAATTGCACAGATCCAAGCGTTCAGGCCTGACGCTAATTCGGGTTGCCTGAGAAACGTTTCCGGGAACTGCTTCGAGGAAAGTCACCTTCAACCGCTTGTTACTCGAAAATGGTGCGCCAATGGCGCGCCAGGAATGAGTTGAGCGATGAAAACACCGGTCGGTTTTGCAAATTTCTGCGGGCGAGCATTCCTAGTGCTCTGCCTGTTCGTTGCGGGTGTGCCGGCAGCTTTTGCGTTCGATGATCCACCCTTTCGCGTAGCGCGGCTCAATTTTGTCGAAGGCGCGGTTTCCTTCCAGCCGGGCGGCGAAACAGATTGGGCGTGGGCCACCTTGAACCGCCCCATGACTGCCGGAGACAGTCTCTGGACCGGCGATAGGTCCAGAGCGGAGATGCATATCGGATCAACGGCCATTCGCGTGGACGGGCAGACCTCGGTTTCTTTTCTGAATCTGGACGACCGGACGGTGCAAATTCAACTGAACTCCGGAACGGTGGATGTACGTGTTCGGAATCTTTACGGCGACGATGTGTTCGAAGTGGATACTCCGAACCTCGCGTTTACCGTCTTGCAGCGCGGCGACTATCGCATCACTGTTGATCCCGATGGCAGCTTCACAACCATTACGCTGCGCGACGGCCACGGACAAATTACCGGCGGTGCTCAGGCGTTTCTCGTGGACGGCGGCTCCCAGGTTCAAGTCTCCGGCACGGACTATATTTCGTACGACATTTACGATCTGCCGGGTCGCGACAGTTTCGATCAGTGGTCGCGCAACCGCGAACTTCGCGAAGAGCGCTCGCAGTCAGCTCGTTACGTCTCCCCGGAACTTACTGGCTCGGAAGACCTCGATCAAAACGGTACGTGGCGAACTGATGGTAATCTCGGTCCGGTGTGGGTTCCCACGCACGTCTCGCGCGAATGGGCACCCTACAGAGACGGTCATTGGGCCTGGGTGGACCCGTGGGGGTGGACGTGGGTGGACGACGCGCCTTCTGGATTCGTGACGTCTCATTACGGCCGCTGGGCGCACGTGGACAATGACGGGCGCGCCGGTGGAGGTTGGGCTTGGGTTCCGCCGCATCGCGAAGCGAACCATGATGAACGCGAGTATCGCCCCGTGTATTCGCCGGCCCTCGTTACCTTTGTGGGAGATTCGAATTCGTCGCGCGATTTCGG
>Ga0247680_1000448_pt1 | contig 11342 bp, 8 predicted proteins | sample CNK21_metaG_FD_182803 | JGI IMG/M metagenome (GOLD analysis project Ga0247680, IMG submission 182803) | Soil microbial communities from Purdue University Martell Research Forest, Indiana, United States - CNK21 | ecosystem: Environmental > Terrestrial > Soil > Temperate forest > Bulk soil | place...
GTATCTTCGAACCGCTAAAAAAGGCAGCTTCCTGTGGATAAGTGGATGTGCTGCCAATGAAACACAAAGTCAGAGCTAGAAAAAGAACCTGTGAACTCGTGCCTGCGGCCCGCATCTCTTCCTCCCCTGCCCTGGCTGCACAACCACCACAGCCCGTTTGCCGGGGAGCTTCCTCGGGTGGCCACCAACCCGATCGAGCTGAGCAAACGGTTCAATCATTTGCCGGGGCTATTGGGAGAAACGGGAATTTCGAACGAATGTCTCATCAAATGTTTCTGGAATTCTTGCGAGTTAGAAATCAGAGAGACGGGGTTTATGGCATTTACATAATTTTCTTATCCAAGGCTGTTTTAGTTCAGGGCTTGCATGCGGCCAGGTTGCTATACCGCGTCAGGCTTTCTCGCTTACTTTCGTTCCTGCCACCTTGGCGGACCATGCCTTTTCGGAAATGTGATAGGGAGAGGAAACGGCAAATATGCGCTCGTTCCCGTGGACGAGCAAGGCCCACTCGAGCAGCCGGCCACGCTGATTATGCAGAAAATATTCGTACCAGCGGTATTCGACCAATTCGGGAATGACCACCACAATCTGCCGGTCCGCATGCTTTTCCGACAAATCGCAGATGTACTTAACCAACGGAACGATGACAAAACGGTATGGAGATGGAAGTACCTCAAACTTGGGCGGCTCGGCGCCGGTTTCAAGGAAGGGCCGCTCCACGTAGCGTTCCCAGTTCTCAAGCAGCAACTCGGAATGCTCGCCCGGCTCGACGTGAATGGCGATAATTTCCGGCGAGAGCCGCGAAGCGAATTCCAATGCCTGTTTGAGAATGCAACTCCAGCGATCGACGGGCACCACCACGATGGGAGGCCGTCCGTGTCCCGCGGGCGCGACCGCCTCGCCGGTGGTGGTGGCGATCACGACGGCGTGATAGTGACGCCGCACAGTGCGGAAGAAAAGCATCAGCAAGGGGATGAACAGAAGCGTGATCCACGCGCCCTCGGCGAATTTTGCAACCAGCACGACGATTACGGTGATCCCCGTAACGAATCCGCCGAGCCCGTTGACAAAAGCACTTTTCATCCAGTGCGGCCCGCGGTTTTTCCGCCAGTGCACCACCATGCCGAATTGCGAGAGCGTGAACGCCAGAAAGGCTCCCACGGCATAGAGGGGGATCAATCTGTCCGTGATGCCGTCGAAAAGAATGAGCAATATCGCCGTCAAAACAGCCAAAACGACGATTCCGTAGGTATAGACAAGACGCCGGCCACGATAACCGAAGGCGTGCGGTAAATAGTTGTTCGAGGCGATGGCGCGGCACAAGCGCGGGAAGTCCGCGAAAGCCGTGTTTGCCGACAGAGAGAGCACCAGCAGAATGGACGCCATCGTCAGGTAATAAAAAACACCTTTGCCAAAGACGGCGGCGATGAGCATGGAGAGGAGACTCTGGTAGCCAGGCTTGCCTGGGTCGGTGGCCGCGATGCCATAAACTTTTGCAAGATAGGAGATTCCCGCAAGCAGCAGGGCGAGCAGAAAAATAATGATGGTAAGGGTACGCTGAGCATTTTTCACCGCAGGCTCGCGAAAAGCTTTCACGCCGTTGCTAACCGCCTCCACGCCGGTAATCGCCGTGCAGCCGCTCGAAAACACTTTCAAGAGCAGCCAGAAGCCAACCGCTTGGGTCATCGCGGGCGGCGGCGGCAACGCAGCAAGCGGTATTGGATGCCCGCCGCTCAGCAGCGCGCGAGCCAAGCCGCCGCCGATGGTAATCAAGAGAGTGCCCACGAACAAATATGTCGGCACCATGAAAACGACTCCGGCTTCGCGCACTCCTCGAAGGTTGACGACCGTGATCATGAAGAGAATGCCGATACAGATCACGACGGTGTGGGGCAGGAACGAAGGCACGGCGGAAACCAGGGCTCCAACGCCCGCGGAAATACCCACCGCGACCGTAAGAATGTAATCCGTGAGCAAAGCCGCGGCCGCGAGAAGGCTGGGAAACGCCCCAAGATTGTAGCGCGCCACGGTGTACGAGCCGCCGCCTGAAGGATAAGCAGCAATAGTCTGCCGGTAGGAAAAATAAACGATGATCAGCAGCGCAATGATGGCCGCGCTTATGGGAACGATGTACTGGACCCCAAGAAGCCCGAGCGGAATCAGCAAGCTCAGAGCCGCTTCCGGCCCGTAGGCGGCGGAGCTGAGCCCATCCAAACCAAAAATCGGAATGCCCTGCGCTGGACCGATCTGTTCGGCGCGTTCGTCAATGGTCTTAATAGGCTTGCCAACAAGTATGTCGAGGATATTCATGAACAGTCCGGCGCAATCGCGGGTGTATTTTCGGCCAATCCATTTGCAATTAGAACGGCGAGAATGTCAACCGTCGGAAAAGGAGTGCGACCGGTTATAGCGACTTGCGGCTGTCGAGGAAAAAACAATGCGGAAACGCGGACTTGAGGAAGGCATGCAGTGAAGACGAGAGTCGTGATCCGTGGAGGGCGGAACGGTGAGGGGCGTCCCGACAGATCCGGGGGTATTCGCATGAAGGCGCGGTCATTTTGTTCCGGCCGGGCCAAGAAGTGCACGTTGCCGGAAATGTTTGTCCCGCTGACACGGAGCGCAGCCGAACGGAGCGATCACTGGGAGCGGAGCCGGAGCGTTTGCAAGGTAAAATGTTCCCGGACATCCTGCAGCGGACTTGCTTCAGAGGCCCACCGAGCGCGATTCTGTGAAGCGGGGATTCCTCGAGAGCAGGAATTGTGGTGAACGGATGGCGAGAACAAAACTGCCGGACAAACCACCCGATGAGCGAACCGAAAGAGGAGCCAAAAGCGGCAACAGACCGAGCTCTTTGCGCAGGACTTTTGCGGTTTTGGGGCCGGGGGTTATCACCGGGGCTGCCGACGATGATCCGTCCGGAATATCGACGTATTCGGTGGCTGGCGCGGCCTACGGATATGCCACTTTGTGGATCGCGCTGCTCACGTTTCCGCTCATGGCCGCGGTACAGCTCATGTGCGCGCGGCTGGGCATTGTTACTGGGCAGGGACTGGCGGCTGCGGTGCGCAGCAACTATCCGCGCTGGGTGCTGTGGGGTGCATGCTCGATCCTTGTAGTCGCAAACGTTATCAACATCGGAGCCGATCTCGGCGGCATGGCAGAAGCGACGCAGCTTATCACCGGGATTCGGCCGCTCCTCTGGATTCCGATCTACGCTCTGCTCATCCTTGGATTGCTGATCTGGACTTCCTACCAGCTGATTGCGCGCGTTTTCAAGTGGATGACGCTGGTGCTGTTCGCGTATGTGCTTACAGCGTTCTTCGCGCATGTGGATTGGAAAAAGGCGCTGGTCGTGACGCTGGTGCCGCATCTGGAGTGGTCACGCGGGTTCCTGGCAGTGCTCGTAGGAATTCTGGGGACGACGATTTCCCCTTATCTTTTTTTCTGGCAAGCGGCGGAGGAGGTGGAAGAAGACCGGGCCAAAGGCCGAACGACGGTTGCGCAGCGCAAGGGCGCGACGGCAAAAGAATTAAAAGATGCGCGCGCGGACACGGTCGCGGGAATGTTTTTCTCGAACTTCATCATGTACTTCATCATCTTGACCACCGGCGCCACTCTACACGCCCATGGACACACTAACATTACAAGTGCGCGGGAGGCGGCGGAAGCGCTGCGTCCACTCGCTGGAAATGGCGCGTACTTGCTCTTCACGCTGGGGCTCATCGGCACCGGAATGCTGGGAGTTCCGGTGCTGGTGGGATCGTCCGCGTACGCGGTTGCGGAGGGAGCGAACTGGCGTGGCTCGATGGCTGACCGCCCCCGAAGCGCACGGGCGTTCTACGGCGTGATGGCAGTGGCGATGGGGCTGGGCTTCGGGCTGAACTATATGGGATTAAACGCGGTGAAAATGCTGTTCTGGTCCGCGGTGATCAACGGATTATTGGCACCGCCGCTGATTTTGCTGGTGATTCTTTTGACCAGCAGCCGCAAAGTGATGGGGGAGCGCGTGAATTCGCCGCTGCTGCAATATTTGGGTTGGGCTACGTTCGCGGTAATGATTGCGGCAGCGGCGGGGATGCTCATCATGTCGTGAAGTAGTTCGGCGGAGTAAGAAAGTTAAACAATGCGGAAAAACAATACGGCGACGGTGCGGGGCCAGGTTGCTCGTCGTCGCAAACAATTTCTTTCCCCGCTTGTTGCGGCAGCGGTTCTCCTCTTCCTGAAAGAGAGAAAACAGTTTAGAAATCCACGTTAACTGCATGCGAGAATGGGCGCTGACTATTAAAGAGAATGCTCACTCGCCTGCTCATCGCTGCCGTTGCGCCGACTGTAGCGCGTAGCTTGAGGCGCTGGATATACCATCTTGGCGGCTTGGGATTCATCCCCCTTGGACTGATCGACAGCTCCGTAATTCCGCTTCCGGGCAGCATGGATGTGCTGACGATCGTGCTGGCGGCGCGGCATCCAGAGTTGTGGCTGTACTACGCGGTGATGGCGACGATTGGTTCGGTGATCGGAGGGTTCGTCACGTACAGGCTGGCGCGCAAGGGAGGGAAGGAATCGCTGTCGCGCAGATTTTCTGCCAAGACGTTGAAGAGGGTTTACGACATTTTCGAGAGATGGGGATTTGCCGCCATCGCCATTCCCGCGGTGTTGCCGCCCCCGATGCCGTTTGTGCCATTTTTGCTGGCCGCGGGAGCCATGCAATATTCCGTGAAGAAATTCCTGGCAGCGATGACGCTGGGACGGATCGTAAGGTACATGATTCTGGCGTATGTGGCAGGGCGGTATGGACGAAAAATGCTGCCTTTGCTATTGCATCACGCCCACCCGGTGCTGGTGGCAGTCGTTGGGTTGATTGTCGCGGTTATTCTGTCTTACTTCCTCATTCGCGCAAGCAAGAAGAAAAAGGGAGCAAAGAGTTAGACACTTTGGAGACTGAGCGCCTATCCTGCCGCCGCACTATTCATACCTCAACGCAACGATTGGATCCACGCGCATCGCCCGCCGGGCGGGGACGTAGCAAGCCAGCAGGGCTACGAGCACGAGTAAAATGGCGACGCCAGCAAACGTTTCGAAATCGGTGGCGCTAACTCCATAAAGCAGGCTGAACATCAGGCGCGCGAGACCGAACGCCGCCACAATGCCGATGGCAATCCCGATGCCCGCGAGCTTCAGGCCTTGGCCGACGACCAGTCTGAACACGTCGCCGCGGGGCGCGCCGAGCGCCATGCGAATGCCAATCTCGTGAGTGCGCTGCGCCACGGAGTACGAAATCACGCCGTAAATCCCGATTGCCCCGAGAATCAGCGCCAGCCCGCTAAACAGGCCGAGCAGCACCAAAGTCATCCTGCGCGTCGACACCGAATCGCTCACCAATTTTTTCATTGTCACGATGGCGAAGATGGGCTGATCTTTATCAATTGAATGCACCGCCTCGCGAATCGCGGAAGTCAGCGCGGCTGGATCGGCCCCTGATTTCACGAGCAAACCCATCGCGTTCGCGGGTTTCTGTCGATACGAGACATAGACTTCGAGCCGCGCTGGATTAGCCAGACCATAGAGCTTTGTGTCGCCGACAACGCCGACGATGGTGTACCACTTGGATGGATTAGTGGCTGAGGGATGGCCAAACATGAAGCGTTTGCCGATGGGATCCTCATTCGGGAAAAAACGGTGCGCGACCATCGCGCTAATCATCCCAGCGAGCGGAGCGTTCTCGTTGTCTTCGTCGGTGAAGCTGCGGCCGCGCAACAGGGGAATTCCAAGTGTCGTTAGATATTGCGGACTGACAATGTGAACATCGGGATGGGGATAATTCCCCGGAGCCGGTAGAGCCATTCCCTCAATCGTAACGTCTGAGCGGTTGTGATTGTCCGTCAGAGGAATTACCGTTCCCAGCGCGGCGCTTTCCACTCCGGGGAGCACTCGCACGCGATCGAGCACCTGCTGCCAAAAATTCAGCACGGCAGGATCTTTCAAATACTGCTGGGTCCTCAAGTCCATACTCATTTTCAGCACGCGATCGGGCCGAAACCCGGGATCGACTTGCAGCAAGCGGGAGAGGCTTTTCATCATCAACCCCGCACCCACCAGAAGAATGAGCGCGAGCGAGATTTCCGCAGTCGCCAGAGCGCCACGCAGTCGATTTTGCGCCGCGCCCCCACTCGTCGTTCGCCCGCTTTCCTTCAATTCCGATTGCACATCGGGTTTGGTCGAATGCATGGCAGGCGTCAAACCGAAAACGAACGCGGCGAGAACCACCACGCCGGCCACAAACAGAAGCACCGCGCTGTTCAGCTCCACCGTGGCGCCGGACATCATGTCCGCCGAAATCAGTTGCGCCAGGGCTCGATTCCCGGCAATCGCGAGCCCCACGCCAAGAACGCCTCCCAGTAGCGACAGAACAAAACTCTCAGTCAGCATTTGGCAGATGATACGGCCGCTGCTGGCACCAAGGGCCATGCGCAGCGCAACTTCCTTTGTGCGGCCCGCCCCGCGAACAAGAAACAGGTTCGCCACATTCGCGCAGGCAATCAGGAGCACGAACATGACGGCACCAAAAAGCACCAGGATCGCGGGCCTTATGTCGCTGACGAATGCCTCTCGAATGGGTTGGAGGGTCACGCCAAACCGATCGTTGCTCGCCGGATATTCCGTTGCCAGCCGTGCCGCAATGCCTTCCATTTCCGCGCGGGCCTTCGGGAGGCTGACGCCTGTCGCCAGTCTTCCAATCACAACCAAGTCGCCGCGAGCTCCACGCTCCTTGGCATCTTCGGGATTATCTGTGGTCCACACACCGATGGGCAGCATCACGTCCGTTTTGTCGAGCGAACGGTAGTTTGGAGGCAGCACACCAACGATTGTGAAACTGCGGTCGTCCAGTTTGATCGTCCTAGCAAGAATGTTCGGGTCGCCTCCGAAATGGGATTGCCAAAGCGAGTAACTCAGCAGAATCACTGGCGGCGTACCGGCTTTCTCTTCCGATGCGTCAAAATCCCGGCCAAGGAACGGACGAGCGCCTATCATGGAGAGAAAATTCGGCGACACCGCATCGCCGCTGATATTCTCGGGCTGCGTGACGCCCGCGAGATTGAAACCGACCCCGCGAACGGCGGCCATCTCCGAAAATGCGCGGCTCTGGTTGCGCCAATCGAGGAAGTTTAGATACGACACGCTGACTGTTCCAACCATCGGCGTCGTCTCGTTCAGAACGATTAGACTTGAGGGGTCTTTGTACGGCAATGGCCGCAGGAGAACAGCATAGACTACCGAAAAGACGGCGGTGTTCGCGCCGATGCCGAGAGCCAGTGTAAGCATCGCAACAGCGGTGAAACCAGGATTCTTGCGCAACAGTCGCAGGCCGAAGCGGATGTCCTCGAACAGCTGTTCAAGCCAAACGACGCTCCAGACCATTCGCGTTTCTTCCTTGACATGCGTTATGTTGCCGAACTTGCGGTGAGCGGCGTAGCGCGCTTCCTCGGGTGACATGCCCCGCTCGATGTTGTCCTGTGTCTCGCGCTCGATGTGATCGCGAATGTCCGCATCGAGCTCTTCGAGCATGCGCTTGCGTTGCTTCATGGTTCACCCTCCTGCTCCGCCGGCCGCAGAATTCTTGCGATGGCTCCCGCCAGCTTGTCCCACTTGCGCGTCTCAAGCGCCAGTTGCCGCCGGCCGTTGGGCGTCAGCCGGTAAAACTTGGCCCGGCGATTGTTCTCCGACGTGCCTTCTTCGACCGAAATCCATCCGCGCTTGATGAGCCGATGCAGCGCCGGGTAGAGTGATCCCTGCTCGACTTGCAAGACGTCGTCGGAATTGAATTCGATGGCCTTGGCGATAGCGTGGCCGTGTCTCGGCCCCAGCAGGAGCGTGCGGAGAATCAGCAAGTCCAGGGTGCCTTGCAGCAATTCGATGCGTTCGCGTTGTTCTTTAGTAGACATTCTAGGTGACGCTATACCTCTTCCAGTAGAATGTCAAGGTGAGCTGTCTGCCGCGTGCCGCAGCCTCGGGATTGCGTCACCGGGAGCGTACTCGAAGGACCATAGACTTTCCCCGGGCGGGGCCGAAGGGCTACCAAGCCGCGTCGATGAGCCATGCTCCATCCAGCGAGCGCCGCTTACATTTCACTAGAAAGGCGCTAGCACTTGAAACCTATGCCCCCGAACGTGCATCATTGTGTACGTAGATGTAGGAAAGGCCCGGCGGCCCGGGAACCCAGGTACTGATCATGCGCCGCTTCCTGATCTTCGCAGCTTCTCTCGCGGTTCTTCCCACAATAGCTCCCGCACAAGGCCGAGGCATGGGCCGAGGAACGATTTCCGGCATGTCTCGTCCCGCCATGGCTGGCCAGCAAGTCGCCATGCGTGGCCCTTCCACTGTTGGAATTCAGACAACCGCCGGAACCCGCACGGTGTCTGGCATGTGTCTCGTGCGCACGCGCTCGGGAGCCGTAGTCCTCCGATCCGCGCAGCACGTAAATGGCCGGGTGCGGAATAGTGTCTCGAGAGGGGCGATACTTTCGCAAGATGTGCCAGGGCTGGGATTCGATTTCCCACACTTTGCGGCAACGCACCCGGGAAGAGATCACGACCGTTTCCACGATCGGCAACTCGGCGGCGCGTTCATTCCGTTCTTTGGGGGCGGCGGATTTGTGATGCCGCTCTTTCCCGAGGATGTTGAGGAAGCCCCAGTTGGCGAGGCGCAACACGTAGATACCGAGGAGGCAGCAGCCTCGCGGGCGCCTCGAAGAGAGCAGGTTGTGGAACCACTGCAGAGCCACGTGGCAGCGCCGCAGCCTGTTCCCCAGCAAGAATCCGACCAGTATGTTTTTGTTCGCCGCGATGGAACATTATTTTTTGCAGTCGCCTACGCTTGGGAAAACGGCACGCTGCGCTACATTACCGGCGAAGGAATCCGTCACACCGTCACGGCGGATAAACTCGATCTGGATGCCACGCAACGGTTCAACGAACAACGCGGTCTGAATTTCCGCCTGCCCGCTTGAAGTGCCGGGACTGGTGACTCGTGACTGATGACTCGTGCAGCCTGCGCTAGCACGGGCCTGAGCGCCGACACTGACGATTGTGGGCCTTGTAGCGGCCGGCGCAGTGGCGCTCGAACTTCAACTTCGGCGAAGATTTTTTTCTAGACGCAAAACCAGCAAAAATTTATTTCTTCACGGGTTCGGGCATGACGTAGCCCGAGCGCGCCGGCAATCCCGCTCTCTCGAGCTGAACGGTAGTGTGATCGATGCTGAATTCCCTGGCGGCTTTCTCCTGAATCGCAGCAAGCAGGCGTTCGCATTGATCGAGGTGCATGTCCGGAATGCGCGCGTGCAAGCTTAGAGCGTTGTGGCCGCCGCCGAGCGACCAGATGTGCACGTCGTGCACCTCCTGCACGCCTTCGACCTTGAGGATGGCGCGGGCGACTTCTTCAACGCGCATCCCGCGCGGACGGCCCTCGAGAAGTATGTGCGCGGATTCTCTGAGAATGCCGATGCTGGACCAGAGTACGAGCAGGCCGATAGCGATGCCGAGGAGCGGATCGATCCAGAGTGCGCCGGTCATTCGAATAGCAATTGCGCCGACGATGATGGCGATATTTGAAAGAGCATCGCCGAAATTATGAATGAAGATGCTGCGCAGGTTTAGGTCGCCGCGCCCGCGAACGAGGGCGAAAGTTATGCCGCCATTCACGGCGAGAGCCGCAAGGGAAGTCCAGATCATCCAGCTCTCGACAACGCGAACGGGAGAACGGAAGCGTTCGAACGCCTCGTACCCCAACCAGAGCGAGAGCAGGACGAGTAAGATAGCGTTGGTAAACGCAGCAAGGATACCTGCGCGGTGATAGCCGTAGGTCTTTTCACTGTCCGCGGGACGTTCGGCCCAGCGCATGGCGAGCCAGGAAATTCCCAGCGCAGGCACGTCGGAGAGATTGTGCACCGCATCATTCAGGAGGGCGACTGACCTGCCGAGGACGCCGCCAAAAATTTCGGCAACGACTAAGCCAAGAGTGGCGACCATGGCCCAGCCCAACACCGCAGGCCGCAACGGAGGGTGGGCGTGACCATGAGCATCGTGCGGATGGTGCACGTGGCCATCGTGATGACCATGCTCGGAATCATAGTCATGGCTATGACCGTGATCGTGGGAATGCTCGTCCATCGGCTCCATTTTACGCACCCGCAGGGCAGCGCGCAGCCCCATCAAGCTTAGTGGGAAGTTTGACACGTCCCCGGCGCGATTTCATTGACGCATTTCCCGGCGGCTGCCAACATCGAACTATCCTCCATTTCCGCTTGCAAGGCGGCGGGAATGGCCTACGCACAGGACTGCGCGCTGAGGGACATGACGGTTCCCATTGCAAAATTGAGCTTCTGGGGTGTTCGAGGGTCGACACCGACGGTGGATCCCGCCACGTGGCGGTACGGCGGGAACACGCCGTGCCTCGAACTGTGCGCGCCCGACGGCACGCAATTCATCCTGGATTGCGGGACAGGGCTGCGCATGCTGGGCAGCCGCTGGGGAACGCCTAATGGCGGTGGAAATCCCGAGACGCATATTTTCGTGACGCATTACCACTGGGATCACATTCAGGGGATTCCGTTTTTTTCGCCGCTTTATGCGGAGCACAACGAATTTCATTTCTATAGTTTCCGGTCAAAATTTTTGGGGCGCGACAGTTTGAAACAAGTGTTCGAAGCGCAGATGGCACTGCCGTATTTTCCTGTGGACATGTCCGCGATGAATGCGAAACGGAAATTCAAGGAAGTGGAAGGCGGAGACACGTTCACGATTCGAGACAATAAAATCACCGCGCGGTGGTTGAATCATCCGCAGGGATGCCTGGGATTTCGCATTGAGACTCCAGCAGGAACGGTGGTCTACGCGACGGACAATGAGCCTGGCGATCCGAAACTGGATGAGAGTTTGCGGGAATTGGCCGCTGGCGCGGACATCTTGATTAATGATGCGCAATTCACTCCGGAGCAATTAGCGACGACGAGGAAAGGCTGGGGACATTCGTCGTGGAAGGAAGGGGTGAAGCTGGCGCGGGATGTTGGCGCGAAAACTTTGGTGCTCTTTCATCACGATCCGGACTCGACGGACCGCATGGTGGATTCAATTCTGCGGCAGGCGCGGGAAGAGTTTGATTCCGTGTTTGCGGCGAGCGAAGGCATGGTGATCACGCTGGGTTCCACGGGAGACAGCGTGCAAGCACACTTGCCGGGAACGCGGACCTCTTTACGACGCGAAGCACAATTCCGCGCGAAAGTTACGGGAGTGACGGAAGGCGGGAAAGAGTTTCAGGAAGAGACGGTGGTGCGCGACATTTCGCTGCAA
>Ga0247680_1000457_pt1 | contig 11140 bp, 8 predicted proteins | sample CNK21_metaG_FD_182803 | JGI IMG/M metagenome (GOLD analysis project Ga0247680, IMG submission 182803) | Soil microbial communities from Purdue University Martell Research Forest, Indiana, United States - CNK21 | ecosystem: Environmental > Terrestrial > Soil > Temperate forest > Bulk soil | place...
GGCAAGTTTTCTGAACATTGTGTATTCCTATCTCGGTCGTATTCGTCCGAACCCTCAGGCCGCCTGTAGCGACCCGCCTAAACGAAGCATTGATGCTTCCTGTAACTTCAAAACCTCACCGGCGGTGGCGGGGGTGGCGGCGACTTGCCATCCCGTCAATGCCAGTAACCGAAGGCATTCGCTCCATACCCAGTGCATGGACGTGTATAGAGAGGATCCGAGGCGCGTTTCGAGCGCTTGTAACTCGGTGGGACTGACGCGTTCCGGTTGGATCATTGCCCGGAGGGGACGGCCGCGGAAGGCGCGCTGCGGCGTGTCAAGCGTCAGGCGAACAATGCGCGGTAACAGCGGGACGGATTGCTCCAGCAGGTTTCGCATATCCGAGGCGGCGGAGGCGATGGGGTACTCCTCGGTCCATGACGCGGCTAACGCGTCCCAGGGACCGGCGCCGTAGAAGTAGCGGCATGTCTCTACCCCCAGCAGCACGCGGAGGTAGGAGATCGGATGCGGATCGCCCGGCGTGTGCTGAAACACGAAGTTCGGCTCGCCGGCGAGCACGTCGTGCAGGGCCGCCACACTGGCGTAGCCCGTGTGAACGAACGCGAACGCGTCGGCGGCCATCTCCGAGGCCCATGCGGACCAGGCTTCGGCAACTCCGTCGGGCGCATCGCTCAGACCATGTTCCAGGGTCTCGGCCAGTTCGCGATTCCAGTCGACGATGTGCGCGACCTGATGCCCTGCCTCGTGGATCAGCGCGGTGGGACGGAGCAGATTGTGTCGCACGATCTTGATCGCCGCCGCCGGGTTCTCCGCGCCGCCATCCCACAGCCGCAGGCCGGCCTTGAGAATCGACGCGCCGAGGCCTTTGTCGACGTATGTGAGGACGACGGGCGTCGTGTAGCCTAACTGGTCCAGGAGAGCGCTCATGCTGCGATCGGCCAGGATGTCGCACGCCCGCAGCAGACCGGCCATGTGCGGACTGGTCCGCGTATTGATCGCGTCGGCGTAGAAATCGAGCGTGGTTTCGGCCCGCATGAACTTGCGCCGGAACGTCAGCAGGCGGCGTTGAAGCTCGCGCAACGCCGTCGGACTCTCCGCCGTCCGCAACGTAACGGTCAGGACATCGGCCTCGGCGCAGAGCCGGGAGATCACTCCCTCGAGATGCTTTCGAATCGAAAGGCCGAGGTAACGTTCCAGGCGACTCCAGGCCTCGGCGGATGCCAGATCATCGGGGTCGAGACGGGTAGCCGCCGTCACCCAGTGAACTACCTGGCGCGCCAGTTGGGACCGCACGGCGTTGGACTGCTCAGTCATGCTTATGCCCCGGATGCACTTCGACGCGAACGTCCGGCTTGCTCCCGCTCTGAATGGCGTCGGCAAGACCCGCGGTCTGACCGCCGGGAAGCAGCGCTTTGCCGAGCTGCTGCAAACCGGCGGGCCGGAGAATCGTGAACTTCAGCGTGATGCCGTCCGCCGTATCCTCGACCGCTGTCATGAGCTGCTGAGACTGTCCCTTCACGAACTCGGCGAACGCGGTGACGACACACTCCTGCAGCCTGGCCGTGAGAGCGGCCAGCACTTCCGCCGGCAGACGCTTGAGCGCGGCACCATGAGCATCGCCCGGAGTCAATCCCGGTTGAATCAACCGGATACGCGAGAGCCGCTCGCCGCGGATGATGGCGCCGAGGCGCCGGCCAACGTACTTCTGAAAACCGGCGGCCACGGCGCCGGGATGCGATTGCCGGCGAACGCGAACGGCCAATCGCTGTGCCTTGACTTCGCTGAGGAAAACGCGAATGCGGATCTCGTCCTTTGGACAATCGAGCGCGACTCGGATTCCTCCGTGCCGCCGCAGGTGCGGTCGTCCGTCGGTTCCCGGCGTGGTGAGTTGACGCTTTCCGGCAATCGCCAAACGATAGAGGCGCTGCCCGACTCCTACATTCTGCCGGTCGCTTCCGGGCGGCGTGTTGCGCCCCATCCTCGGCTCGCCCAACAGCAGACCGGCAGCCTTCGGCGTGAGGGGATGAAACTGGGCCGCCCCTTTCGTGCCGGTAGCGCCCATACCCGGCATTTCCGATTCTTCCCGGGCGATATCGGGAAGCGTCGTCCCGGGCAGAGTCTCGTACAGCGAAACCTCGGCCTCGACTTCGGCGCCCTCCTCGACTCCCAACTGGTCCTGGAGATAGTCCGCCAACGGGCCTTCAAATGACTCGATCTCGTCGGCCATGTAGGGACTGATCCGGACCTTGAACGTGCGCCCGCACTTCTTGTAGCGCTTGCTGCGACGCAGCGGGAGCATGATCCAGCAGGTCTTCGCGCTCCGCGATTCGAGCAGGTCCGGCCGCTCGCCGTACACTGCCTCGGAGAGAATCGGCGGAAGATTGGCCGCCGCGGCCTGTTCGAAGGCCTCCAGGGCAAATCCTTCCAGCAATTCCTGATTGTCGAGGACGTAGTCCGGCAGCGCGGAGACGCGCCGTACCGTTTCCTCCACCGTCGCCGCAACCGACGACGCGGCGGCGCGTGCCTCGTCCTGCGATGAGACCTCGAGCGTCATCAGCTTGAGGCCGGCATCGACGATGGCGCGGGAAAGAGCAGGCGCTGCTTCCGGCCCGATCAGCTTCGTGATCAATTTGGCGAGCAGGTTCGCCAGAAAGCCCACCACCTTGTCGCGGCCAATCAATTTGATGCCCAACCGCAACGCAGGCAGCACCGCGGGAAGAAAGTTCTGAATATACGGAGCCGGATCCTCCCCTTCCTTGAGCTGCTGCAGCTCGTTGACGAAGCGCTCGCGCGCCTGATCGAGGTCGGAGTAGACAGGCACCGCCTGCTCACGATCCCCGCTGCGCACGCGCGCAACTTCGAGCTCCATGTCCACCTCGTCTGAAGCCATGAAGAGATTGACAAGCTGTTGATCGAATTCCTGCTGGATCTCGGTGACGCTCGCTCCGGCGGCCGCCTGCACCGCGGAGCTGGCGTCCGCGGCCGAGGCATCCGGCGAAGAAGCGGCGGCGCTGTCGTCCGACGTCTTCGGCGTACGGTTGAAAATGCGATCCGCCAGTTGCTGGGCTGCAGGACGCACCGCCTCAGGGAGTTTGCCGATGGCCATCTGCAGCACCTTGTTCAGCAGAGGTTTGATCAGCGCCTTGATCTTGTTCAGGACCGGGCCGAGCCCGATCTTCATGGCGAATTTCCCGGCTTTCTTCGCCAGACCGACGAGTTTCTTCTTCCATTTGCCGAAGAAGTTCTCGAGCTCCGGACTGAGCGTCGTCGAGGGGGAGTAGCGTTCCGCGAACGAATCGAGCTCCGCTTCGCTGAGGCTGCTGGCCTCGCGGGCTCCGAACTCGCGCTCGAATGCCGTAACGCTGTTCTCGACCTCGCGGATCAGTTGATTGAAGTACTGGTTGAGCAGGCGCTCGCCCTCCACACTCTGCGCACTGGAGACCATGTGCTCCTCGTGCAGCCCGCGCGCCTCGACCATCAACTCGAACAGCGCCTCGTCGAACTCCTCGTCATACAGCTCCTGCACGAGCGTTGAGTACGCCTCCTGCTCGGGATCGAGGTATTCGGCGTGCCCATCCAATTCGTAAACGGAGACAAACGGCGAACCGAGAGCGGGAGTGAGCGCCTCGGAGGCGAAGACCTCGGATTCTTCCCGCACGAAGCTTCGCATCTCGAGGAATGGTGTCGCTACGTTGCCTTCAGCCATGAGTGACCTTTCCTTCAGTCCGACGGATCGCGCGAGGCGATATCCGGAATCGTTCCGTAGATTTGTTCGTAGGCCGCCAGGGAATCGAGGAGGAGATGGGCGAATGCCTTCGCGTATGCCGGCCCGGTGATGATGCGGGTGTGGTGCAGCTCGACCGAGGCTCCTTCGTACGCCTGCCCGAAATCGAGGATGAACTCGAACGAGTTGAAGCCCGCCTTGAAGTGATTGCTGTATCGACCTTCGCGTTCATCGGACATCACGTCATGCGTTCTTGTGCAAGCAGCCGCGCCAACGGATCGACGCCCGCCGGAACGATCGCAACACACACGGAATCAGCAGGTTGTCGAAGAAAGGGGAAAGGACGCCGCCGGCCCGGTGTCACGACGGAATGTGACAGGCGCTCTCACAGGTGGGTGTCACATCGACTGTCACATCGAGGCGCACGTTGGTTACACAACCTGATTACACGGCGCGATCTCGTACTTGGCCATCTTCCGATAGAGGGTCATACGCGACCAATGCAGCGCCTCGGCGGCCTTGCTCTTATTCCAGTTCGTCGCGGCGAGCGCGGAGATGATCCGCTCCTGTTCGCCCGGCGAAACGGCGCGCTCGCCGAGGCGGCGGCGAAGCCATTCCGGGAGATCGATCCAGACGATCCGGGCCGCTGGGCGCGAGCCGAAGGCACTCTCGATGACGTTCCGCAGCTCCCGCACGTTGCCGGGCCACTCGTAGCCGATGAGACGTTCGAGCGTCTCCGGCTCGAGATCGCGTACGTCGGTGCGGAAGATCCGGTTGAACTCCCGGACGTAATGGGCGATCAGTGGCGGTATGTCGCTCTGCCGCTCGCGCAGCGGCGCGACGTGAACGCGGGCGACGTTGATCCGGAAGTAGAGGTCCTTGCGAAACGTGTCGTTCATGGCCAGTTCGTCGAGGTCGCGGTTGGTGGCGGCGATGACCCGCACATCGAGACGGATCGGACGGCGCCCGCCCAGACGGTGGATCTCGCGCGACTCGATGGCGCGAAGGATCTTCGCCTGCGCGTAGGGACTCATGTCACCGATCTCGTCGAAGAAAATGGTCCCGCCGGCGGCCTGCTCGAGCTTTCCCGGCGTCGAAGTCAGAGCGCCGGTGAAGGCGCCACGCTCGTATCCGAACAGCTCACTCTCCAGCAGGGTGTCGGGAATCGCCGCGCAGTTGATGCAGACCATCGGCCGAGACGCCCGCGCGCTGTTGCGGTGGATCAGCTCCGCGACGAGCTCCTTGCCGGTGCCGGTCTCGCCGGTGATGAGAACGTTGCTCTGGGTAAAGGCCGCACGGCGGATCGACTCGCGAACGCCGCGGGCCGAAAGGCTCATCCCGATCATGCGCCCGCCGCCGTCGAGCGGCGCATCGTCATCCGAAGTCACGTCTGGTCGTCCGGAAAGGCGTTCGATGGCCGCGGCGATCTCGTGCGGGAACGCGTTTTCGGCGAGGAGATCGGTCACTCCGGCGCGCATGGCCTCGACGGCAAATTCTTCGGAGGACCTCTCCGTGAACAGCACGACAGGACAACGAGCGTCGCGTATGCGAATGGCCTGCGTCAGAGCGATGCCCGGGCGATTGAACCCGGCCGCCGCACCAATCACCACCAGATCGGCCTCTCGCCTTCCGACCCGGTCCAGCAATTCGCTTTCCGCAGTTGCATCGGCCGTCTCCCATCCAGACTGCCGCAGTGCTCCGCCCAACGCGTCCAGGCGTCCACGGATCGAGAACAGCAAAGCACGTAGCGACAAGGCCCCCCCTGCAACGTGTCTAACAAGGGTAGTGACCGCGCCGTGGCGATCGTTGCGCCGGTCGCCGACATTTTTTCATCACAACGGTAATTCCATGATTAAGGGCGAGCCGTCGCTGCTGAGCGTCGATACGGCAGTTCCGGCCGGGACGAAGGTAAAGTAGGGGTTGGGGGGTAGGGTTTTGGCCGCCGTCGTACTCACCTCGTTGTAGATGAGCTCCAGAGGTGAAGGCCTCACGCTGGCACGGACAGCTATCGTTGGCGTCCTGATACTGATCGCCGCTTCGCTGCTTCTCGCGTGGTGCGTTGTGCACGGCTACTCGATCGACGAGCAAGCGAAAGCCGTCGGCATCACGAAGGACATTCTGACGATCGTGGCATTGGCGCTTGGTGGCTTCTGGAGCCTGCGCATCTACATAAAACAGCGTAGCGACGCGTTCGCAATCGACGTGAAGCAGAACGTTGTCGTGATCAAACTCTCTACGGGCAATTGGCTGCTGAAAGTGATCGTCGCCATTCGAAACGTTGGAAAGATTCGCGTCCAGCTCTCTGAGTGGCGATACCGTGCGGAACTACTCATCCCGACCCCGGAGAGCGAGGTCGCCGAAGTCCCTACCCGTGCTTTCTCGGAGGTGGTCGCGCCGTGGGAGACCTTAGCGGAAGCTAAGCTTGCGGGCGATGAATTCGGATTCTTCATCGAGCCTGGTGCTACCCAGGTAGAATCAGCGAATATCATCCTGCCCGCGTGGGTTCAAGCCGTTCAGGTTTACTCGTTTTTTTCCGAGCCGACGGACCCGACTCGCGGTTGGTGGGACCGGACAATTGTCGACTTGAGAGAGGAGTCTGCACATGGCCATCGCACCACAGCAACCACGTTCCAAGAAACAACCGCAGAGTAGTGAATCGCCGCTCTATGTGCCGGCCAAGCCACTCTCCCCGGAAATGCTCGAATGGATCAAGCAACAGGTGCGTCGCGGTGATGCCGATCCAGTGCCTCCCACGACGCAATCGCGTCGAGACAAATAAGATGGTGGCCTTATAGGTGCTCCCGAGTAGCCGCAGGCGGAGCAAGCGGAGGACGCCGAAGGATCCCCAGCCTGCAACCCGGTTGAGTGGTCCCGTTGACTTTCCACCGCCCTTCCCTGGTTTCAGGCTGGGGGTCCTTCGACCGACCTTCGAAAGGAGCTTGCACATGGCGATTCCGACACGCTCGCGGTCCAAAGGCAAGGCAGCCACTAATGATTCGCCACTCTACGTGCCACCCAAGCCGTTACCTCCGAACTGGCTCGAATTTGTCAAAGAACAAGAGCGTCGGCTGGAGCGCAATTCGAATCCATTACCCGATGCCACGCGGCCCGGCGAAGGGCAGTAGTTCCCGTTCCCTCCCGTCCTGATTCCAACGAATCGAATGGGATGGTGCTCGCGATGTCGATGGACCGTGAGCCGTCGCTGCTGAGAGTTTTCGCGGGGGACGAAGGTAATGTAGGGCGTACAGAAGGCCGGCAACCCGGCCTACTTCAGCGTCCTCATGACAAAGTTTTCCCATTCGCACAGCTCTGTTCCCCTCGAACTGCCGCCGAAGGCCGAGCCGCTGGAAGAGCTGGTGCTCGAGCTCACTGATTTGAAGATCCACGAGGCAGACGGCGTTCGACGGGCCTCGGCTCGTGCCCGGCTCGTGTATGAGCCAGCCACGCCGGGACAGGAGGATGTTCACAGCGTCAAGAGCTGGCGCCTTCTCGCTCCCATTGGCCCGATCGAGGCCGAGGAACTGCGCTGGTATCTGGAGAAGTACGCCATCTGGCCGAGCGAGTATTTTCGAGAGCGGGCGCAGAAGGTCGAAGAGAACCTCGCGAAATGGGGAAAGCTGCTGTACGAGGCGGCGCTCCCCGTGGCGCACACGGCAAACGTCATGAACGCCTGGGCGCGGATCGATGATCATGCCGGCCGGCGCTTCTCCATCTACGTGGATGCGTCGCTCGAAGATGGTGCCACTGCGACCGAGGAAGAGTCCGCCCGCGAATCGGCAACGCTGCTGCTCGGGCTTCCCTGGGAACTGCTACACGACGATCGCGGCTTCCTCTTTCAGGGCGCGAAGCCAACACGTGTCCGCCGGCGTCTACCGAATACGAACGTTCTCGAAGTACCCGTCGTCGACACGCCCATCCGCATACTCCTCGTCACCGCGCGGCCGGAAGACGACTCTTGCGACTACATCGATCACCGTGCCAGTGCGCTGCCGCTGGTCGAGGCGATGGAAGCATTGGGGGGACTCGTTCATATTCACATTCTCGATCAGCCCACGCTACCCGCACTGCGCAAGGAGCTCATGCGCGCCCGTAGCGCCTGTGAGCCATACCATGTCGTTCACTTCGACGGACACGGCGGTTATGACCACGATGTTGGCCTCGGCGGGCTTTGCTTTGAGGATCCGCGGGACGCCGACAAGCTTGAGCAGCGCCGGCATCTGACCGTTTACACCAATGAGCTCGGCCCGTTGCTCCGCGAGCACCGCATCCCGCTCGTCTTCCTCGAAGCCTGTCAGACCGCGCTTGCGGAACAGGCATCCGAGTCCGTCGCCTCGGAGCTGCTAAAGGCCGGTGTGGCCTCGGTCGTTGCCATGAGCCACAGCGTGCTCGTCGAGACCTCGCGGCGTTTCGTTGAGGCGTTTTACCAGGAGCTTGCCGCCGGAAGACGCGTCGGCGATGCCATGCTCCAAGGCCAGAACACGCTGAAGGACGACCCTCTCCGCGGCCGCATCTTCGGTGTGGGCGAGCTGCGGATCGAGGATTGGTTCGTACCGGTGCTCTTTCAGGAAAAGGACGACCCGCAGCTCTTCCGCACAACAACTACACGGCAGACGCGGGAGGATTTGAAGGCCGCACTCGAAGCTCGCCTCGGCGAGCTGCCCACGGAGCCGGAGACAGGGTTCATCGGCCGAAGCCGCGAGCTCCTCGCGCTGCAACGCCTGCTGCTTCAGGACGGAAAGGCCCGCTACGCTGTCGTGCGCGGCCAAGGCGGCGAAGGGAAGACCGCGCTCGCCACCGAGTTCGCCCGCTGGATGGTCCGCTCGCAGCAGATTCACCGCGCCGTATTTGTCTCCGTCGAGACGAGCGGCAATGCCGCGGCTGTGCTCGATTCCATCGGGCGCCAGCTCGTACCTGACTACTCCGTCGCCACCTACAAAGACCTGCAACAAGCCATCCTCCCTGTCGAGCGAGCACTCATCGAGCAGTCCACCGTACTGGTCGTGGACAACATGGAGAGCATCCTCCTCCCACCATACATCGAGACACCGGAGGCTCTCTCCGAGGAAGCGCGCCACGAGCTGGATGCGATCCTCAAACTCTGCGCTCGGCTCAATGCCAAGGGCGACACGTGCGTGGTCTTCACCAGCCGCGAGGCGTTGCCCGCGCCGTTCGATAGCGAACGGCACCGGCGCGAGTTGCACCAGCTCGACCCCGAGGACGCCGTGAAGCTTGTCGAGCGTGTGCTGAACAGCGAGACTGACGGCGCAGGTGCCGCCGCCGATGCTGCGCAAGCGGCGATCGAGCAGCTCGTGGAGGCCGTCCACGGCCACGCACGCACGCTGGCTCTGCTGGCCCCGTCGCTGCGCAGCCGCGGAGTAGAGGCAACCCACACCTCTCTGGTGGCGTTGATGGCCGAGATGGAGCGGAAGTTCCCTGGCAACCGGGAGAAATCGGTCTTTGCCAGCGTCGAGCTTTCCCTGCGCCGCATGTCGCCCGCGAATCGAGACAGGGCGCGCGTGCTCGGTGTGTTTCACGGCGGCGTCGACCTCGACATGCTTCGCGCGATGATGGAGTGGGAAGAAGCAGACTTGGACTCGCTGGCGGGCGAGTTGATCGAGACCGGCTTGGCGACACCCAATCCCTACAACCATCTCACGCTGAACCCCGCGCTCTGCCCCTATTTGCGAGGGGAGATAGAGACTGCGGAACGCGAATCGCTGACAATCCGCTGGGGCGAGAGGATGCGCGAATATGCCGAGCTTCTTTGGCAGCAGCAGTCCCAGAAAGCTGAGATCTCTGCGACCCTGGCGGTGCTGGAACTGCCGAACCTCTTTGCCGTGCTTGAACAAGTGCAACGCGCGGGAGATACCGAGGCGACGCTTGATCTCGCTACTTCGCTACACGGCTTGCTGGAAGGGCTCGGAAAGCTGCGCCTCCTCGAACGAGCGTGGCAGGCGCGCGATGCCGCGGTTGCGGCTCTTGGCAAGACCTGGAACCACGTCCGATTCGTCGCGCAGTGGACGAGGATCGAGCAGCAACTAACGGGCGGCCGTTTGCGAGAGGCGCTCGACGACGCTCAGGAATTGCTCCTGCGCGCCCGACAGGCGGGTGAAACGGATTACCAAGCCGCGGGCTACGATTTGGCTATGGCTTGCATCCTGCTGGCCCGGGTGTTGTGGAATGCCGGTGGATCGGAACAGGCACTGCCATTATTGGACGAAGCGCAGAAACGATTCGAAGCTGTCGAGCGAGATCAGCCAGGCTGCGGAGCAGAGAGGATGGCGTCCACTTGCTTCATGGATCGCGGCGACTGTCTTCTCAACCTGGGCCGGCTCGACGAAGCGGCTACCGCTTACGAAGAGAGTGTCCGCCGCGCTGAGAAATCTGGCGACGACCGGAACGTCGCTGTCGGAAAAGCCCAGCTTGGGCGCGTCCGCCTGGGGCAGCGCCATTACAAAGAGGCGCTGGAGGTTTATGAGGAAGCGCGCGAGCGGTTCACTCGTCTGGACGAACCAGGCTCCGTCGCAACGAGCTGGCATCAGACCGGTATTGCGTATCAGCAAGAACAGCCGGAAGCGGCGGAGGATGCCTACCGGGAATCGCTCGAAATCAGGGTTCGGATCGGAGATATCGCCGGGCAGGCGAGCACGCTGGGTCAATTGGGACTCTTGTATGACCTCGGTCTCGGCCGTCCCGAGCAAGCGGTGGCCTTTCATCGGAAGGCAGCGGACAAGTACGTCGAGTTGGGTAATGAAACTGACGAAGGCCGCGTTAGGGCCAATCTCGGAAATACCCTGCGAAAGCTCTGTCGCTTTGATGAAGCGCGGCAGGAAGTCCGCCGGGCGATCGAATGCAAAGAGCAGTTCGGCCACGCGTGCGAGCCGTGGAAGACTTGGGCCATCCTCGCCGACATAGAGACCGACGCTGAAGACGCCACCGCCGCCGCGGAGGCGAAGCACAAGGCCATCGAATGCTATCTCTCCTACCGACGCGACGGCGGCGAAAACCATAACCCCGATGGCCGCCTCTGTCTCGCCGTAACCCAGACCCTACTCACCGGCGACCCGGGGGCAGGAACGTTTCTCGTCGATCAACTGGCCGCCGATTCCGATTCCCCAAGTAACGCGCGGGCCTTCCTCCAACCCCTCCAAGCCATCGTCGCCGGTAGCCGCGACCGCACCCTCTCTGACGCCCCCGACTTGGACTACACGATGGCCGCCGAAATCCTCCTCCTGATCGAGACGCTCGAGAAGAACCCGTCCTGATTCCGGACACTTCTCCGAAAATCAAACGGTGCTGAACGGAGCAGGAATGCCTTGTTCGCCTGCTCCTGCAATCATTTAGCTCATTGCGTGGAAATGGCAGCGACCTTGGAGCACTACTACACCGAGTCTGAGAGAAAAGAGGTCGCCACCA
>Ga0247680_1000460_pt1 | contig 11061 bp, 11 predicted proteins | sample CNK21_metaG_FD_182803 | JGI IMG/M metagenome (GOLD analysis project Ga0247680, IMG submission 182803) | Soil microbial communities from Purdue University Martell Research Forest, Indiana, United States - CNK21 | ecosystem: Environmental > Terrestrial > Soil > Temperate forest > Bulk soil...
CGAACGGGATCGACCTTCAAGGTCACTCGCGTCGGCATCGATGTCGAACGGGATCGACCTTCAAGGTCACTCCCGGACGTATTGATATCGAATGGGATCGACCTTCAAGGTCACTCGCGGACGTATTAATGTCGAACGGGATCGACCTTCAAGGTCACTCGCGGACGTATTGATGTCGAATGGGATCCACCTTCAAGGTCACTCGCGGACGTATTGATATCGAACGGGTTTGATATGCAAGGTCACTCGCGGACGCATTGATGTCGAACGGTTCGATATGCAAGGTCACTTGCGGACGTTTGAAAATCAAACAAACTCACATTCAAAGTGTCCGGAATTCATACGTTTCCGGTGATCGGTGAGGTGGCAGGCTGCTCGGTAACTTCCCCCTTACAACTTCGGCGAAATCCTCAGCTCCGGTCCCGGCTGCGGCGATTTCTCTTCGAAATCGGGAGCGGAGCTCGAGAACGCCGACGCGAACTGCTCCAGAACCTTCGTCGAATCCCTGTACGCCGGCGGTGTGCGTGGCCACCAACTGCCGGTGACCGGGTCCTTGTCCGCGGTGCGGTTCACCAGGTCGTGATAGCTCGGATATCCCGGATCTGCTGCGGCGAAGGCCTCGGCGGTCTGGCGCAGCATCTTCTGGAGCAGCATCATCGAAGTGCGGAAACGGACCCAGCGATGCGTGTTCCAGTTCAGCCCCGTCCGCGTCGCGCCGGCGGCACCGAAGCGCTCCCGCAACCGGACCGCGGCCCACTTTCCGCGTTCGGATAGAGCCTTGACCTTGGCCGGATCCATCTTCAGGTTCAGGCCTCCTTCGTCGGGGGAAAGCTTCACATGCGCGATGCGGTCGCGGAAACCGGGAACGGCCATCTGGGTGGTGTCGTGCCAGTTGCGGATGGCATCGAGAACGGCGCCGGCGTAGCCGCCGATCGCGCCGGAACCGCGCTCGGGAAACCGCCGCCAGCGGTCCGATGTCCCGCTGCCGCTCCTCTCCATCATCCAGACGTTGTTCTCCTCATTCTTCAGGTCCTTCGGATGGTCCGGATGGAAGTCCTCCAGATTGATCCCGAACGTCGGCCAGCGGGGAAACGGGCAGTCGAACAGGCTCGCCGGAAAGTTGCTGCTGAGACCTCCGTCGATGAACCAGCAGTGCTCGGGCCGCGTCGGCACGGTGGCGTTCACGTTGAGCGTGTAGTCGAAGGCGTACAGCGGGACCATGGCGAAGAGGATGGGGAAGCTGAGACTCATCCGCGCCGCCACGACGATCGGCAGATCCCACGGCTCCGGCAGCGCGAGAAGGTCGGGATCATTCACACCGGTGAAGGCCTCATCGCCGGCGCGTGCATGGCCGATGAGATGGTCGACGACGGCGGCGGGGAAGTACTGCCGCAGCTCCGAGGGGCGGAAGCCAAACCGCCGGTTCTCGAATGGCAGCCGGTAGGGATGGCCGTGGGAGAGCGCGGTGGTGATCATCTGGAGGTTGATCGCGCGCAGCTCAGGGTCGTTCTCGCGCTTCCGCAGCTCCGCATCCCGGTCGGCCACCTGCTCTCCGGCCAGCCAGAGATCGCCGAACGTCAGCGGCGGATCGGCAGGATCGAGCCCGGCCGTCTTCTGAATCTCCTCATGCAGCCACTCGCTCACCCCGGGAAGCGTTCGATCCTCGGCGGCCATACCGGTGGAGAATCCGAACCGGTTCTTCGGCAGCGTGAACGCCAGCGCCCGCACGGCATTGCCGGCGATCATCAACCCGACCCCCGCCGCGATCAGGACGAGCTCGACGATGAGCAGCACCGCCAGCGCCAGTGCACCGAGTGTGGAGAGTTGATCCCGAAGTACTACCGGAAGCAGCACCGCCGGCACGAAGCTGAGAATCGTCAGAAGTGGCGTGACCAGCAGGAGCGCGCCGAATGCAGCAACCGATTTCTCCCCGAACGAACCATCGCCGAGGAATGCCGTGAGCACGGCAAAGAGCCGGCGTGTCGGTTTCGCGGGAGGAAAGAGGTTGAGCAGATTGGGCTCCCCGTTGGTCGTCCCCGCCAGGAAGTCCGGCAACTGTTCGAGCCGCGCGAACCCCGCCCCCTTCCCCGACACCCGCGCATACTCCGCCGCCGCCGCCAGCGCCGCCGCGATGGCCCCCGCCGACGTCCCTCCGACATTCCTGAACCGGAACTCCTCCGCCAGCTCCGCGATCGCCTTCGGATAGACCACCCCACTGGTGATCCCACCCTTCATGACGATGTCGCAATTACGCGCCGGAATCGCTCCATCCATACGGACCTCCTCGCAGGTCCACTCAGTGTAGGGCACCGCCCCCCTGGGACCGCGCGCGTCCCGCGCGCGCCTCGGGGCGGGTGGTGGGGCCTGCCGTTCACGGCGACACGCTGTGTTCTCTTTCCGCCGCCTCAGGTATGCTTCGGCTACGCGGGAGCGAGCTGATGAGGGTGAATGTGTATAGGGAAAGGCCGTTTTCTATACACGTCAGCCTCGACGTGTATAGAAAGCCGCCCTTTTCTATACACGTCAGCTTCGATATGCCGAGGAAACGGCCTTTTTCCAGGCATGTCAGCTTCGATATGCCGAGAAAAGTGCCGTTTTCTAGGCACGTTGGCCGGGACCGGAACGGCCGATGACCGATATTCTTCCGCTCGATTCCCTCGCCGCCAGCCGTTTTGACACTCCGGCGGTCCTGCGAAAACTGGCCACCGCCAGCAGGCAGCTCGCGGAGTTGAAGGGGATCGCCGCCTCGATTCCGCACCAGGGCATCCTCATCAACGCCCTCGGCATTCGGGAGGCGAAAGACAGTTCGGCGATCGAGAACATCGTGACCAGATGCCCCAGTCATTCCGAGCGCCGCGATGAGTCTGAACCGAACCGTTGCGCGAACACAGCCAGGGATTCCTCGCGCCGCTCGGAATGACAGGCGCGCGGCGCGCCAGAACTTGCGACATCCCCGGCGCTGCGGAGCTATGACAAGCTATGACAAGGAGCTATGACACGGCATGACGGTCCGGCTATTCTACGTGGATGAGTCATTCGATGACCGAAAGTTTTGTCTCTCGGCGATTGGCATTCGTCACACCGAATGGCGAGAGTGCTTTGCGCGGGTACGTCAACACCGCACGATTTTGAAGCTGGATCACGGGATCTTCCTTCGTAAGGAGATTCATGCTCACGAGTTCGTGAGCGGCCGGGGACGTATCGCCGACCGCGTCATCGGCAAGCATGACCGGTCGAGAATCTTCGCCGGCCTCCTCGGTCTGGTCGCGCAGCTTCCTAACGTCATGGTCATCAATATCTGCCTCGACGTTCCTGGCCGGAAGAACGTGCAACTTGACGCCTGGGACCGGCTGATGAATCGCATCGAGCGAAGCATGGTGGCCTTCGAGGAACGCGAGCTTCCCCTTCGCCGGACTCTTGTCTCAGCGCTACCGGAATCGATCCAGGATGAAACCAGGCAGAAGATCGAGCTTCGGCTGAATCACTACCGCTCGCGAGCGATGATCTTCGCCGATGAAGGGCGCGAAGCCGAAATCACGAAAGCGCTCCGGAAGATGAGCGTCTTCAATCCGATTCCTTCACGAATAGGTGACTGGGGCGATGGAACGAAGGCCAAGAACATCCCAGTCGAGCGGGTCATCGAAGATCCGGTGTTCAAGCAGTCTCACCAGTCCTATTTCATTCAGCTCGCCGATGCAGTGGCGTTTGCGCTTCTGAAGCGGGAGGTGGAGCCGACGCCCCGTGTCAAGCGATACGGGATCGACAGGATGTTCGACGTCGCCGTTGCCGGAGTCTGCTTCAAGGCCGCATCTCCGAAAGATCCGCTGGGAATCGTCCGAAAATGAAAAGGGCCGCCCGAAGGCGGCCGAGCACGGTCGGGAGACTGCCGCTACAGGCAGGCCGACCACGCCAGAGAAGAATGGCCCACGCACTTGCCCGCGTCAACGAAAATGTTCTTCCGGTGACAGGCGCACCTCAATACGGCCACGACAGCGCCGCAGCAAAACCCGGAATCACCGACGCCAGCCACTCCGACTGTGCCGACACCAGATCGCGCAGTTCCTCCGCCAGCACCGAATCGACCGATTTCCCGTCCCGCGCCGCCAGCTTCTCCAGCGCCGCGACCTCCATCCGCGGGATGCGCACCTCCAGATCGCAGAGCCTGAGCAGCTCCGGAATCGCCTCCGCGACATCGGCGCCGAGGGCCTCTTCGATCTCCTCCTGCTCCCAGAACCCCATCGCGAACGACACCAGCTCCGCCCACGGGAGGAGGATGCCGTGATTTGTCTCGACACCTTCGAGCTCTCCCACCTCCATCCACCCTTCGACATCCTCGACGCTCATCCCGATCGCCTCCGCCGCCTCGGCGGTTGTGTAGGTGGGGAGGGGATGGAGGAAGAGGTCGCGGATCCGGGTGGGAGAGGTTGTCGTCATCGCAGACTCCTTTGCGTGGCTTTCGAAGAGGGATTCGATGAGAATGCTGATCCCAACGCTGGTTGGAAGACTTTATTCCAACGGCAGTGTGGAATGCAAGGGTGCAGGAAGCCCAGCTCTTCGGCCGCCGTCTCCGCGAGCTCCGCAAAGCGAAGGGCCTGACCCAGGAAGCGCTGGCCGAGGCCGCCGACCTGTCGGGCAACTACATCAGTGACCTGGAGCTGGGGCTGAAAGTGCCGAGCCTGACCATTCTCGTGCGGCTCTCGGAAGCGCTGGACATCGGGACGCCGGAGCTGCTCGCGGACTTTACGCGTGGTGCGGTGAAGAGGCTGAAGGTGCGGCAGCACCGGGCGTGATGAGCGCACGATGGGGATTTCCGCTTTCCCGTCACTCCACTACAGGAGAGGAAAAGGGAGGGGGTGATGTCAGCTGAGCAGACACTCTGGGGAATCCACGCCGGCCGTACCGGCGATGCTGATTCACTGTTCACGAAGCAGAACGTGATCGCCCTCGGCTGGGCGAGGCTGGGCGATTTGTCGAAGTTGCCGCCCACGCGGGATGCGTTCAAGAAGCATTACTCGGCTGGCTATCCCGACGCTACCGGCGGCACGATTCCGACGAGCGCGGGTCAGCTCTACCGGTTTGTGCATGAGATGAAGCCGGGTGATCTGGTTGCTTACCCTTCGAAGAGCGAGCGCGCTATTCACATTGGCCGAATCACTGGCCACTACCTCTTCGAGCCCGGCGACATGCCGGGCTATCCGCATCGACGGGCCGTGCAGTGGCTGACTGTGGTTCCTCGCACGCAGCTTTCACAAGGGGCGTTGTACGAGATCGGATCGGCGCTGAGTCTCTTCCAGATCCGCAACTATGCAGACGAATACCTTGCCGCACTGGAAGGGAAAGCCGCACCGCCGCCGATCAGGGAAGATGAAACGGTCCCGCAGGTCGTTGAGGATGTCGAGGAGTCGACGCGTGACTTCATTCTCAAGACACTGGCGCAACAGCTAAAAGGTCATCCCTTCGCGGACTTCGTCGCGCACCTCCTCGGAACGATGGGATATCGCACGCGCGTGTCGCCGGAAGGCCCGGATGGTGGTGTCGACATCATCGCTCATCGCGACGAGCTTGGATTCGAGCCGCTGATCATCAAGGTGCAGGTGAAGAGCAGGGAGGGAAGCTGCGGCGACCCCGAGGTCTCGCAGCTCTACGGGAAACTCGATCGGGACGAGAAGGCGCTGTTCATCACCCTTGGCACCTTCACCACGTCGGCAAAGACCTTTGCCCGAGGCCGCAGCAATCTTCGTCTCATAGATGGCGAAGCGCTGGTAGACCTGATCCTCGCGCATTACGAACAGTTCGACTCGAAGTACAAAGCGATCGTTCCGCTGAAGCGAGTGTATGTGCCGGATCGCGAGGGGGAGTAGCGACTGATGACACGCGAAGAGAGCAGCTCAGATCTGGCCGCTTCTGACGTTTGCCGCGTCGATGCGGATAACACTGACGTACGGACGGCTCGCGCTATTGATCGGCGGGATGCCTCCGGGCCTTGGACGATGGCTCGAGCCCATCCAATCGTACTGTCTCATCAACGAACTGCCACCACTGACCGTGATCGTCGTGAGTGATATCGATGGCATGCCCGGGAAAGGATTCGTTGGCGCCGACGATGTGCCCGAAGCGCAGGCGCGCGTCTTCAGGTATGACTGGCTTGCAATGAAGCACGTACCGACTGCAGCCGAGTTTGCGGATGCGGTCATGAGACATCCATCAAACGGCATCTTCACAGGTGACGGAAGCGGGGAAGCGTAACATCGCGAACATGCACGGCTATGTCGGCAACACCGACTACGAGTGGTTCACGCACCTCCGTGCAATCGAGCCGCCGATTGACGACGTAAATTTCTGGCGCTTGAGGTGGGACCAGTCGTTCCGTGCGCTAAAACCTGGCGAACCGTTTTTTTTCAAGCTAAAGGCTCCCCATACCGTAATCGGCGGTTTTGGCTATTACGCGCACTTTTCAAAACTTCCGGTTTCGATGGCGTGGGAGGTCTATCGCGGTGCGAACGGCGCGGCATCGTACCCTCAGTTGCGCGAGAAACTCGTGCGTATTCGCTCGCGTTTTGGTATCAGAACTGAGCCCAAAGAGGACTTCTGGATCGGCTGCATCCTTGTGAATCAGCCGGTCTTCTTCGAGGACCACGCGTTTGTTCGCATTCCCGACGATTTCACAGGTCCCATCGTGCGGGGGAAGACCTACGATCTCACCTTCGGCGAGGGTGAGCGCATCTGGCACGATTGCCTCGCGCGCGCGGCGAAGCGGCCGGAATGGATCGGTCCATATGCCGATGTCGACGAGGAGCCTCGGTACGGTGACCTCATCGCCGACTTGCCGCTTCGCTCCGGTTACGGCGAGTCGGCGTTGATCCGTCCGCGCCTCGGCCAGCGCAGTTTCCGTATCGCGGTGCTCGATTCGTATGGCCGCCGCTGCGCGGTTACGAATGAGAAGACGCTGCCCGCGCTCGAGGCGGCGCACATCCGTGACTATCGCGATATGCAGGAGCATTCGCTCACCAACGGTATCCTCTTCCGCGCCGACATCCACAAGCTGTTCGATGCCGGCTACGTCACCGTGACGCCCGACTATCACTTCGAGGTCAGCCGGCGGATCAAAGAGGAGTTCGAGAACGGGCGCGATTACTACGCTCTGCACGGATCGCCGATCCGGCTGCCGACGAAGGCCGCCGACTGTCCGGCCGCCGAGGCGCTGTTCTGGCATAACGAGGAGAGGTTTTTGGGGTGAGGTCGCAGACCGGGGGGCGAGACGCCGGGCCAGCCGGCGAGACGCCAGCGCAACTCGCGGGGGGGTGACCTCAGAAGAGGACACTGGCCCTAGTCTCCTATCGCTTATTTCAGTTGGATGAAATAACGGCCCCAAATGCGTATCCTTATTTTAGAAAACAGGCAATTTCTAAAATAAGGGTATCGTAGACAGGAACGTGGGATGAGAGCTGGACGGTACATCAAGCAGCCGCAAGGGTATCGGGCGTTCATTCCGAACCCGTTGCCTCCGAAGTCACCCGAGCTGGCCTTCGACAGGGAAACGCTCGTCCTCCTCTCGGAGGCCGATCGTGCTCTGGCGAGGCTCGACGGGGTCGGCTCGATCCTTCCCAATCCCGATCTCTTTGTCGGAACCTACGTGCGTCACGAGGCGGTCTTGAGCTCGCAGATCGAGGGAACGCAGAGCACCCTCGAAGACATCCTCGAATACGAGATCGATGGCGGGGGATCGACGTTGCCGCGGGACGTGGAGGAGGTCGTCAATTACGTTCACGCGCTGAACTCCGGGCTTCGCCGGCTCAGCGATCTTCCGCTCTCGCTTCGTCTGATCCGGGAGATCCACGCGACGCTCATGCAGGGCGTTCGCGGCGCGAGCCACGATCCCGGCGAGTTCCGCCGGACGCAGAACTGGATCGGGCCGCCAAACTGCACGCTCATGAACGCGGCATTCATTCCTCCTCCTGTGCCCGAGATGCACGAGGCGCTCGATCGGTTCGAGAAGTTCCTGCACGAGCGCAGGTTGTTTCCGCCATTGGTCCACTGCGCCCTGGTCCACGCGCAGTTCGAAACGATCCATCCGTTTCTCGACGGCAACGGCCGCGTCGGCCGGCTGCTGATCACGTTCCTTCTTTGCGAACGCCAGATTCTCAAGCTGCCGCTGCTCTATCTGAGCGTCTACCTCAAGGCCCATCGCAGCGAGTACTACGACCGTCTGACGGCGATTCGCGACCGAGGGGATTGGGAAGGATGGGTGAAGTTCTTTCTGCGAGGCGTCGAAGAGGTGAGCGGTGGGGCAACCGCGACGGCTCGCGCAATCCTCCAGATGCGGGAGCAGTACCGCGTGATGTTGGCGTCAAGTGCGAACGCCGTGCGTGTCTTCGACTACGCGTTTCAGCAGCCGATCCTGAACGTTCGCCTGGCTTCGGAGAATCTTGGTTGCTCGTACATGACCGCGGCCAACGCCATCGACATCCTGGTGAGGGAGAACATCCTTCGCGAAACAACGGGAAGAAAAAGGAACCGATCGTTTCGGTTTGACGCGCTGCTGAATCTCTTCCGGCAGGAAGTGGCGTTACCTCTGTAGCCATCAACCGCCTGACCATTTGACATTTCGGCTGGCCGCAGACCGGGGGCGAGACGCCCCCGGGCCAGCCGGCGAGACGCCAGCGCTCCGGAGCGCGTTTCGCGCTTCTTATTTTAGTTTCGTAAAATAAGGGAGGCTCCTTATTTTAGGAAAGTGCCATTTTCTAAAATAAGGAGTACCGCCTAGGTCACTTCCCCGCCTTGGTGACCTCCAGGTTATCGATGTTCTCCCATTGGTCCGTCACGTCGTTCCAGACCTCGATCTTCGTGACCGGGTGGATCTCCCAGAGGGTGCTGCGGTACTTGTTCAGGTGGTTCGAATGTTGCGGGTCGAAGAGGAGCCAGCCGCTGATGCGGACGGGGAGGTCTTCGTTCAGCCACGGCTCGAGGTTCTTCTTCGTCCATTTCGGGTGTTTGATCTTGATGCGGGGAGTCGGCTCGACGACGATGCTGGTCTTCTCGCCGTCGCCGGGAAACTCGGTCAGGGCGATGTGCCAGTCGGTGGCGTCTTCGCCGTGCCATGCGCAGTTGCAGGACTCGCTGTTCGATCGCTGGGGCTTGATGGCGACGATGTAGCCGACGGTCTGCACGGCCGCGCCCTCGACTTTGGTGATCGGGGCGAGCATCTCCGCGGAGTACTGTTCGCGGCTCTTCGGTGCCTTTGGCGGGTAGGGGAGCTCGGCGATGGCCCGCCATGTGACGTCGTGATACGAGGAGGGGATGTCGGTGCGGTTCTTGAGCCTGTTCGTGCCGTGATCGCGCTTGTCACCGCTTCCGGTGGGGCCGCAGGTGTCGCCGTTCAATTTGAAATTGCCGGTCCTTGGCTCGGGCTTCTGCCAATCCGCGGAGATCGCCGTGGCCGCCGCCGTTTCCTTTTGGGCTGCCTCGGGAAGCAACTGGCCGGCTGGCGGCTGCGAGCGGATGAATCGCGCGTAGGCCCACCCCTGCAGTCCATCCTCGGTCTGGATATGGAGGAAGCCGTCCTTCTGCACGGGATCGAGGACGTCCACTTCGTCCTCGGGCAGGAGCAGTCGTAGCGACTTGGCCTTCGTCGATGGTGTCTCGCGAAGGTGGACGTTACGGCGAACGATGGCCTCGTCGGCGAACAGCGCCGAGGCGATGAGGAGAAAACCGAGGAACATGAGCAACCGGCGATAGGCGGTCATAGACGCTCCTTTGAGAATTTTGGATTGTCTGGATTGTACGCGCTGAATTGCCGGGTCGCACGGTCTCGGGGTATGCGCGGTCTCGCGGTGAGATAGTTAGTCCGCTTCCCACTTCGCCGAGCGGATCTCATCCACCTTGCCGCCGACGAAGGTGATGGTGGTGTCCATCCTGCGGACGTAGTCGGTGATGTAGCTCCATTCCTCGATGGAGATGCCGTCGAAGCGGACGTGGGCGTTGCGGCGTTCAGGCGCTTTGCCCATGATCCGCTGCACTTCGGCGAGGGTCTGGCCGACGCGCAGCCGGTCAATGTTCTTCTGGTTCGTGAGCGACGCCTCGAATGCGTAGCGCGGGACGTAGACGGCGCAGGCCTGCATCGTGGCGATGAGAAGGAGAACGGCGATGGAACGGATCAAGCGCGGCATGCGGCTCCTGGGAACGGAAATCCCCGCCGCATTGCGACGGGGATTTCCGACGAGGGTGGATTCAGGCGTCTTCAGAACCAACCGTTGCCCGCGGGGTTCACCAGCGCGCGAAACACGCTGGCGTTGATGGCGTCGTGAAGCTTGGCAGTCTCGAGGTTGCCGCGCGCGACGACGTAGCGCATGGCCAGGTCGGTGGGATGGAACTCCGAGTGGTAGGAGAGCCAGTCGCGGTCGGAGGCGACGGAGGCATCGGTCCGCGGATCGAGCATCACCAGGTAGATGGCGTTCTCGTCGACATGCTGAATGCGGCCCGCTTCGATCGAGGAAGCGAGAAGGCGCTGCACGTCGAGATCGGTCAGGTCCTGCGCCGGTCTGCTGACCTGAATGGAATTGACGCGCATGCCGAAGGTGCGGACGCCGTAGCGGTCGAGATCGCGGAAGCCGGCGTTGGCGTCGATCTGGCGCACGGCCTGGATGACGGGGGAGCGGTGCGCGGCATCCCAATGATCGCCGACGAAGACGACGTTGATGGAGGGATCTTCGACGACGGCGCCGCCGTGGAAGAGGGCGTCGCCGAGGTAGTCGCCGCCGCGATAGACGCGGATGCGGCCGCCGTCCTCATCGCGGATGACATCGGCCGGATAGTGCACCTCGTCGGCCGGGTCGCGCGCCGGCGTGCCCTCGGGGAGCGACTGCACGGCCGGCGCGAGCGCTGCCGTGCCGAAGGTGATGTTGAGCACGGAGTGGATCTCGATCCCGTTCGGCGCAACGCCGGTCTGGCCGTGGAGGAAATCCCAGAAGCCGACGCCGCGGACGGTGACCGGCGTCGAGGTCGTCTTGAAGGTCGTCGTGGCGGTGAAGCGGGCGTCGAACTGCCGCCGGGCGTTGGTCACCC
>Ga0247680_1000462_pt1 | contig 10995 bp, 11 predicted proteins | sample CNK21_metaG_FD_182803 | JGI IMG/M metagenome (GOLD analysis project Ga0247680, IMG submission 182803) | Soil microbial communities from Purdue University Martell Research Forest, Indiana, United States - CNK21 | ecosystem: Environmental > Terrestrial > Soil > Temperate forest > Bulk soil...
GGTAGAGGCGGAAGAACTCGCGATTCTGGTTGAAGAAGGCCAACTTCGCCGTGGTCATCGCGCGCAGCCTCTGCTCGAACGTTCCCTCGCTGTCGAGCGCGGCATCGACCCGCTTGTGCAGCTCGCCAATGGCAGTCTCGAAGGTCTTCTCGACCAGCTCCTCGCGGTCGCGGAAGTAGAGATAGATGGTCCCCTTGGCGACGCCCGCCTCCTCCGCGATCTCCTGCATCGTCGCCGAGGCCATCCCCTTCCGCGAGATGACCCGGATGGCCGCTTCCTGAATGGACTGAACCCGAAACTCCTGAACGACGTCTTCCTTGGATTTAGGCATAAGTCACCGCGCTGAACGCGCGGTCAGTCGGTGAGAATTCCAGGTCATTCGGCTAAAAGCTATCCGCCTTAGGTCATGTTTAGCGGGTTCCTACGTGAGCCCGAAACGGCGGATACCAGCTACACGATCAAAGCCCGCATCGAACGTGGCGATCCACTCGATGCCGCGATTCAACATAACCGCCGCGTGCACGGCATCGCGAGCCGATAGGCCCTGCTGCTCCACCAACAGGTCGCGCGCCCGGTTCGTGTCCGCAAGCGTAACATCGAAGACCCTGGGACAAATGGTTACGAAGAGATCGTAGACCTCGAGACCCAGATCTAACCGGCGCAGCTCAGAGTAGCGATAGAGAATCTCCTGGAGGACCTCGGTGCTCGTACAACCCTCAATTTCGTTTCGACGCACGGATTCAAGGAAGCGCAAGGAAGGATCGCGATGCGGATGTTCGCGTCCCGCCACGTACATCGGGATGTTCGCATCGATGAAAACGATCACCGGCGTCCGGCCGCGATTTCGGCAAGCATCTGTTCGATGTCTGCAGTCGGTCCGTTTAGAGCGGCGAGCCGCGCCAGTGGATCGAAAGCCTCATCTGTCTCGATCGAGACGCGAACCATGGCGTGATCGCTCACGCCGGTCAGAGGCTCGACCAGGCGGAGCGCGTTCTCGGTGGCGTCATACTCGGCAACAATCGCTCGTGACATCGACAACTATTGTAACCCTACGTCTCCTCCCGCTCCCGCCTCATGACCACGACCAGCACGCTCGCCGAAACCGCCAGTGCTCCGCCGAAGATCACGATCTGACGCGGGTTGCGAAAGATCACCGCGCCGGTGGTGAACATGATCGAGTAGACCATCACCACCCCCGCCACCCACGCAAGCGCGTTGCGGGACAGCTCGCCGCGAATGGGTGAGATCCCGCTCTCGCGGGCGATCACGCCCCATCCCGGTCCCGCGGGACGCACCTTTTTGTAGAACGCATCGAGCGTCGCGCGCGGTTCGGGGCGCGTCAGCAGCGTCACGATCAGCCAGACCACCGTCGTCGAAAGCGTGGTGATGATCAGACTGATGGCGAAGCCCTTCGGCGACGATCCGTCGATGAAGTTGCGAAGCGTCAGCGAGACCACCAGCGCCGCCGCCATCGCGCTCACCTCTGACCAGGCGTTCACGCGCCACCAGTACCAGCGCAGGATGTAGACCAGTCCGGTTCCGGCGCCGAGCATCAGCAGGAACTGCCAGGCATGGCTGATCTGATCCATGAACTGCGTGGCGATCAGTGAGAGCACCAGCGTCAGCGCCGTCGCCAGTCGTGCCGCCAGGACGTAGTGCCGTTCCGAGGCGTCGCGCTTGATGAAGCGCCGGTAGAGGTCGTTGACCAGGTAGCTCGATCCCCAGTTCATCTGCGTCGCCTGCGTCGAGCTGAACGCGGCCACGAACGAGGCCAGCATCAATCCGCGGAGGCCGCCCGGCAGCAGGTCGACCATCGCCCGCACGTAGTTGATCCCCGGATCCCCCTCGTGCACCGCCCCGCCGTACATCACCAGCGTGCACAGCGCCGTGATCACCCACGGCCAGCTCCGGAGCGCGTAATGGGCGATGTTGAAGAAGAGCGCCGCGCTGCGGGCCTCCTTTTCATTGCGGCAGGCCAGCATGTTCTGCACGACGTAACCGCCGCCGCCCGGCTCCGAGCCGGGATACCACGACGCCCACCAGTTGAGGGTCAGCAGCGCGGCCATGGTGATCGCCGGCACGATCCAGACGCCATCGCCCGAGGGCCAGAACGACATCGCCGCGGCCGACGTCCCGAAGGTCGTCCCCGGCGGTGATCCGGCCGGGTGAGCGAAGGCCAGCTTCGCCTTCAACACGTTCACACCACCGACCGCGCTCAAGGCAACGACGGCCAGAATGATCGCCCCGCCCATTTCAAACAGGTACTGCACGCCGTGGGTCGTGGCCACGCCCCAGTAGCCGGAGTAGACGGTGTAGGCGAAGACGATGATCAGGCAGGCGAAGAGCGCGCTGCGGTTGGAGATGCCGAGCGTCCCCGCCAGCACCTTGGCCATGCCGAGGTTCACCCACCCCATGACGATGATGTTCGCGATCAGGCCGAGGTAGGCGGCGCGGAAGCCGCGGAGGAAGCCGGCAGGCCGGCCGGCGTAGCGCAGCTCCGTCAATTCCACATCCGTCACTACCTCGGCGCGGCGCCAGAGACGGGCGAAAAAGAAGACCGTGAGCATGCCCGACCCGAGCATCGACCACCAAAGCCAGTTCCCCGCCACACCGTTCTTCACCACCATCTCCGTCACCGCCAGCGGCGTATCGGCGGAGAACGTCGTGGCCACCATGGCCGTGCCGGCCAGCCACCACGGCATCGAGCGGTGGGAGAGGAAGTAGTCGAGCATCGAGCGCTTGGCCTTGCGCCCGAAATAGAGGCCCATCCCGATGATGAGCGCGAAGTAGGCGGCGACGATGGCGTAATCGATCGTTCCGAGGTGCATCAGCGTGTGATCCCCGTGCCGCGAGGAGCGAGTCCCGGGATGGTGACCGGCAGCTTGCCGGTGACCGGCGCTTCACCGAACAGCGCATGCACCGCGGCGAGCTGCATGACCGGCTGAATGCCGTACGCGCAAACGTACGTGCCGGCCGTGGGGATCTCGCGAAGAAGGTAGGGCGTTCCGAAGGAGATGGCGATCGTCGGAATGCGCGGTGCGAGATCGGCGAGCAGCTTCGAGGCAACCTCGGGCACCGCGATCGAACCGGAGCCGGAGCGGGCGCGCACGGCGAGCGCAAAGACGACGACGTCCGCATTCTTTGCAGCAGAGGCGATCGGAACCACATCCGTCGTCCGCGAGTCGACGAGAAACGTCTGCGGCGGAGCCGCGACGCGTTTCCGCATCTCGCGCTCGAAGTCCGGCAACGGCGATACGGTCTCCGGAAAATCGCTGACGGTGACGATGACCACGCGTGCACTTTTCTTCACCGGCAGCGACCCGCTCTGCTCGCGCACGAGCGTGAGCGCGCGGCGGGCGATGTTCGCCGCAAGGTCGCGATGCTCCTTCGTGTCGATGCCGCCGAAAATCTGCTCGTTCGTCCCCACCGGCGCCCCGGCCCAGGCCTTCGCATCGAGGATGCGCCGCACCGACTCGTCGATCCGCGCCTCGCTCAGCCGCCCGCTCTTCACCGCCGCCTTCACCGCCGCGACCGCCGCATCGACGTTCGGCGACATCAGGATCTGGTCCTGCCCCGCCTCGATGGCGCGGATGGCCGCCTCGCCGGCGTCGAAGTGTTCGGTGATGCCGCCCATGTCCATGGCGTCGCTGACGACCAGTCCGTCGAACTTCATGTCGCGCCGCAGCAGTTGTCCGACGATCTTCTTCGAGATCGTCGCCGGCATGGTCCCGTTCTGCGGCACCTCGGATGCCACCGTCCCGTACAAATTCTCCCCCGCACCCTGCTGCCGCACCGGTACAAGCTCATCGTCGAGCGATGGCACAGCAAGATGCCCGATCATGATCGACCGCACGCCGGCATCGATGGCCGCGCGGAACGGCAGCAACTCGACCCGATCGAGCCGGGCGCGGTCGACGCCGAGGATCGGCAGCGAGCGATGCGAATCGACATGGGTGTCACCATGTCCCGGAAAATGCTTGGCCGTGGCCAGCACATGCTCCGCCTGGACACCCTTGATAAAACTCACCACGAACCGGCTGACCTCGGCCGGATCCTCGCCGAAGCTGCGCGTATTGATCACCGGATTGTCGGCATCGACATTCACGTCCGCGATCGGCGCGTAGATATGGTTCACCCCCACCAGCCGCGCCTCCCGCGCCACCACCCGCCCCTCGGCCTCGGCCAGCGACGGATCCCCCGTCGCCGCCACCGCCATCGCCCACGGCCAGTAGGTAGTGTCGAGGAATCGCATCCCCATCCCCGACTCGAGGTCGGCGCTGATCAGCAGCGGCACCCGCGACGCCCCCTGCAACCGCCCGCTCAGCACCGCCGTCTCGTAGACGTTCGACATCGACCAGATCACGGCCCCGATATGGTTGTCGCGAACCTGGTGCGTCAGCTCCTGATACCCCCACGACGACTCCGCCATGAAGACACCATGTCCCAGCACGACAAACATCTGCCCGACCTTTTCATCGAGCGAGAGCTCATCAACTTTCGGAATGTGATGCCGCGGGACCGACGCACACATCGAGCCCAGAAAGCCTAGCACGGCGATGAGGAGTGTTCGGACGCGGGACAATCGCGAAAGGATAACCCGCGAAGCGCGCCGGAGCGCAGCGTCGGCCGGAGCGCTGGCGTCTCGCCGGCTGGCCCAGCGGCGTCTCGCCGCTACGTGTGCATGCCAAGCTCCAGCACAGACAAGAGTGTCTGTGCCACATTCGGTCCGGCAAGACTCCACCATGCTGCTACTACCGAGGGCCAATGTGGCATGCCACAGACACTCTTGTCTGTGCTGGATCTCGGCATGCCTCCAATTCCGCGAGCCGCTGCCGCCTACTTCGAAACCGGCTTCTCAGCCATTCGCTCCTGAATCCAGAGATTCAAAAGCGTCTCCGGCGAGACACCCTGAGCATCCGCTACAGTCCGAAGTCGCTCAGCCAGGTCTCGCTGCAGTGGAAAGTAGATCGACGAGCTCCGAAGGTCGACTTCAAACTCGGCTGGGCTGGTCTGATCCCAGTGGTCGCTCAGATCGTGATCGTCCCAGTACTCACCGATCGCGATGTACGACGAAGCCCCAGAGATACCTTTCACTCATAGCGAATCGGCTCTACTGCCGGCAAAGCACGACCGTCAGATCTTGAGCGAATAATACGATGACATACTTTCTGTTCTCCACTAACCCCCGAGCGCAGACGTCCACCGACTCGGGTCAGATCGGCTGCCGATCCCGCCACGTTGACCAGGACGAAAGCCGTTTACTCATAGGCGTCACGGGTTCTTGTCGTCGCTCCATTGAATTGCTGCTGCTCGATCGCCCGTACGTACATCCTCAGGAAACCGACGAACACAGGATTGAAGATGTCGTTGTGTCCGCTAATTACCGACGGGTCGGTGCCGATGACGACGAAGGGCGAGTGAGAATCCCAACCGCGGCAGCCGCCCTTCGGATCGTCGCAGGCTCGACCGGGCGTAAGTTTGAACGAGTAAGCGACCTTTCGGTTCTCGACTTCCGCCATCAGGGTCTGGCTGGCGGCAGAAACATTGAATTCCTGCTCAGGCACGATGCGCGCTTCCCAATCCCCCGCGCAACCGCAAGGCGGAGCCTTCTGTGCGTTGATCGCATGCCCCTTGTCGTCGAAGTGGAGCGTGTGAGTAATCGAAGGCCCGTAATGTCCGAGCGCCGCCAACTCGCTCCAGCGCGGGAGAGCCGGTACGCCGAACACATTGAAAACTGAAAAGACGCGGGAGATGGGGAACAGAATACCGTTCGGCCAGTCCGCGCTATCTGTCGATGAGATCGTCAACATGACCGGCAGTTGATTGCTCCTGTATGGCAGGTTCTTGTCCAGCGGCAGGCCATGATCAACCAACTCCTGATCGTTCAGGGCCTTGGTTCGGACATCGAGAAGATCGTTGTCGAGCTCGCCATACCGCGCAGCCTCGACAGCCGGATTCACGAGTACGACGAGATCCCCGAAGCGAGCACGCAGAGCCTTAGTCGTATCGCCGGGGAGACGTTCACCCGCGGAGCGGACTATGCGGTAAAGGCCTGTCTGTCCTGGATGAACGATGTCATCGATATTGCCTGTCAACCGGCCACGAATTGCCGATAGCAACATCGCGCCGCCGAGACTGTGTCCCACGCTGACCATGATCACCGGATGAGGGTTGCCCTTTTCAGCATGCTGGACCCACTCTTCGTGCAGTTTAAAGAGAACTTCCTTGGCGCCGGTGCGGCCGATGTGCTCCGCCACCGGCTTCCGGTTCCAGATCGTGGTGTAGTCAAGGAGGTCGTTCCCGAAGACGCGCCCGCGCCATGCGAGGTAGACGCCCACGACCCGACGATGCTTGCCGTGATCGCTGTCCTCTTCATCCCGCGCCAACTCATTCAAAACACGCCGGAAGCATGTGAGGTTGTCATCGCACGTGCGGCAGGCGTGATGCCATCCGTGCGCGAAGACCACCATGATCGTTCCATGAGGGGCGTCTTCGATGGTCTTGTGGACCATCTCCATCACCTTCGTCTCCTGCGCTGTGTTGACGAAGCCCTCTTCGGTGAACTCGATGATTCCCACATCGAACGACGGATCTCGGAAGTGCTCGATCGACCGAGCCTCCATGTTGATCTGCGCGGCGATTCCCCCAGTCGGGTTCTCGAATTCCGTCAGCTTGATTGGCCTCGGCAGCGGAGCTTCCACGCCGCGACGCTGATAACGTGTGGTGATGCATCCACTGAGCAATAGCGCGACGGCCACAACGAGCACGCGTTTCATTGGAACGGATCCTCCGAATTCAATGACGGACGACCGCACCCATTTCCGCCCTCCTACTTGATCACCGCCCGCACTCCGATCGTCCCCGTCGCGTTCGGATCGTCTTTCGAGGAAACCGCGATCTTCTCGTCCAGCGCGCCGGCCTTCGCCCGCGCGCCGTCGATAGTCACCGTCAGCGCCTCTTTCGCTTTCGGCGGCAGCTTCGCCTTCGCGTCGTACTCGTAGTAGAGGCACTTGCACGCCGAGCGCGCCACGGCGATCGACAGCGGCGTCGACGTCAGGTTCGTGATCTCGAACTGCCGCACCGCCCGCGTCCCCTTTCGAATCGTCCCGTAGTCCGCAACCTCGGGGGCGATCCTGATCGACGCCGCGACCGCCACCGGAACCGGTATCCCCGCGGGAGCGGCTGCCGTATCGGGACTCGTCGTCGACGCCGGCTGCTCGATGACCTGTGCCGAGGCCGGCTTGTGATCCGAGCTGGCCCGCCAGATCAGCCAGCCGATGATGCCGAGGACCACCACGCCGATGGCCAGCATCAGCATCACGCGCGACCCGTTGCCGGACGGACGATCGGCAGGCACGTCGTAGTTCGCGACGCCATGATCCGTCACCGGCTCGGACGAAACCAGCGGCCGGTTCCCCGGCGCCGTCCCCATCCGCTGCGTCTCGGCGAGCCCGGCCGCCGTCGGCCGCCCCTCCAGCTCATCGAGCTTCCGCAGCGAGGCATCGATCGACGCCACCAGCCGCTGATACTCCGCCGCCAACTGCTCGGTCGGCGCATCCGGAATCATCCGCGTCAGGGCATCGCGATGCGTCCCGTAATGCTGCCGCAGCACCTCGATCTCCCGCGCCCGATCCCCCCGTTTGACACTCACGGTTCCAAAATCGTCAGACATCCGTCACCTCGGAACGGACATCTTTGCAAAATCCGGGCGGGGCGACAAATGGAGACGGAACGAACGCCTCAAAAGCCTTGGCAGACGATCTGCTTCGAACGAACTGCGGCTTCACCCCCTGACCAGGTCCACGCCTGCCAGATGATGACCAGGGTGCAGACAGTTTCAATCGTCGCGAAGAACAAGTACTCAGCAAACGCGGGCGGCCTGCCCCATCCGACCAGAGGCGGAACGAAGGTCAGGAAACCGTTGACAAGGGTCACAACGCCACCGGCGATGATATTCGCCAGCCGGTTCATTCTAAACGGAAGCAGTCGGCAGGCCAGAATCATAGCGATGGGGATTTCCATCAAGACCGCTGAACCCATCAGAGCCCATTGGGGGAGTGGCTGGAATGGATTTCGCGAACTGACGATCGCAAACAGGGCAATCACGTCCGCATACAGGTAGTTCAGTAACGCGAAGATCCACAGTAGAGACAACCGCTCTTTGATGTCATGCATATCAACTCCTGCGAACGTTAATGGTCCCGGCCGCGGCGCAGGCTCCACAGTCCGCGCAGCGAGAGGATGATGGAGAGAAGGGCGGTCACGCCGATCGCGATGAGCGTCCATACGAAGAAGAAGGCTCCGCTGGAGTTGGCGATGCGGCTGCCGGCGCCGACACCCTTTCCCATCATGTGGATGACGGGGACGACCAATCCAAGGAGCGACCCGATGAGGATGATGACGTACCCCGATCGTCGCTCGGAGAGCAGCAGCGTTCCGTACAGCCAGATGACAACGATGGGCACGGCAGTGAGGGTGGAGAGTCCTCCCTTTTCGAACCCGCGGACGATGTCGTCCGTCAGGTGAAACGTGATCAGGAGGACCAAGAGCAGAGACGTGATCACCAGCAGGTTGTTTTCCTTCATGGCCAGCATGTTGGCGTCACGCGGGCGCACGAACAGCAGGATTGCGACGAACGGCGGGTTCGCCAGGACGAACGGCGGCTACATCTGCCTGAACAGATGCACGTAGTTGCGGCTCACGGGCAGCACGTCGTCGCGGCCTTTCAGGTGAATTACCGCGGTCTCGTTGTCATGTCGCTTCACGTGACTGATCGCGCGCAGATTCACGACGACCGAGCGATGGACCTGCGCGAACTGCTCCTCATCAAGCTGCGCGACGAGCTCCTTGAGCGGCGTCCGGACCACCGCCTCTGCCGGTTTTCCTCCATCGCGCCACGCCACGATGGTGTACTTCGCATCCGACCGCAGGTAATCGACGTCGTCGATCGCGATCAGGCGCACGGTTTTCCCCGCTTGTGCGCGAATCCAGCGCAGCCTGTCGCGCTTTCCGCCGCCCTGCAGCTTCGCGAGCTGGGCGCTGAGCTGCTGCAGTAGCTGCTCGGTATTGATCGCCGGCCTCGTTGACTGCAACCGTTCCTTGAGACGGCTCACGGTCTCCGCAAGCCGCGCCTGTTCGACCGGCTTCAGAAGGTAATCGAGTGCGCCCTGCGCGAAGGCCTGCACCGCGTAGTGATCGTAGGCGGTGACGAATACGAGATGGGCGCGGCGACCGATCTGGTTCGCGGCACCGACGCCGGAGAGTCCGGGCATGTGGACATCGAGGAAACAGATGTCGGGATGCCGCTCGTCGAAGAGTTGCACCGCCTCCCGCCCGTTGCGCGCCTCCGCCACGATCTCGAGCTCCGGCCAGACGCTCGCCAACTGACGCCGCAACGCTTCGCGCAGTAGCGGCTCATCGTCGGCGATCAATCCGGTTGGGTGGGCGTTCATGTTTGCACCGGCATGTCGACTTCCACGGAAATGCCCCGAGGTCCGGAGATCAGGCGCAGGTGCGCTGCATCACCGAAGATCAGATGCAGCCGCTCGCGCAGAGTGGTGAGCCCCGTCCCGAGACCGCTGTCCGATTTCTGAAGCCCGGCGCCGGTGTCGGTGACCCGGACCACACAACGGTCATCAAGGCGTTCGATGTGAATGTCGATGCGCCCTCCTTCCTCACTCGGGTCGATTCCGTGCCGCACGGCGTTCTCGACCAGCGTCAGCAGGGTGGTCGGAGGACATCGAACCTTCAGCGCCGACGGATCGACGTGCATTGTGTATTGCAGGCGATCGGGCATGCGCATCTGCATCAGCTCGAGATAAGGCTGAACGAGCTGCAGCTCGCGTTCGATCGTTGCCACGGGCTCGTAAAGCAGCGGCACTGCCGCGCGGAGATACGCGGTGAGGCTGCGAAGCACGATCGATGCGTTCGGCGAGCCTGCATCGACGAGCGCCTGGATGTTCGCCAGTGTGTTGAACAGAAAATGCGGGGCGACCTGCGCCTGCAGCAGATGCAGCCGCGCGTCGAGAGCCTGCCGCTCCAGCTCACTGCGCTCGAGCGCGAATGCGAGCTTCTGATCGCGAGCGAAGGCTTCTTTCTCCCGGACGATTGCCGCGAGCGCCGTCCATGGAGCGACCAGGAGGCCGGCGTACGTCAGCATCAGAAACTGGTTCGTGCGGTTCTGTTGTGCCCAGAACGGCGGCGCACCCGCGGGAGTGAGCACGATGTCGATCAGCAGCGTCGTTGCCGGCATGAAAACGCCGACGGCAACGACTTGAAGCACCCATCGCTGCAACCAGCGGGGCAGACCGCGGGGCCATACTTCGAAGAGAGCGAAGGCGGTCGTCGCCGAGAGACCGAGGATGACGCTGCGGAGGAAGAGTGAGGACAAAGGAGCTGCCGCGTGATTCCTCCACGGGATGATCAACAGGAGTCCGACGCCGATCGAGATTGTCAGCGCCACGACAACCCGCCGCGATGTCTTCGCGACGATGCCGGCCGAACGCGCGGCCGTCGACAATTCGGACATCGCGGTTGAGGATACCTTTTTCGGTTACCAATCATGCGCCGCGTGCTCCCGCGCGACAGCGCGATGCGACGAACAGCGGATTCCCGCGATGAATCGCAAGAACAGTGGTTTAAACCCGTGGCTGGGAGGCAGGGACTCAGGATCCATAAAAGGCTTCGGGCCGCCAGGCGAGAGTAGCCATGCCCGCCTGTAAGCCCAAGTATCGTATTGCGCTCGGTAGAGGCTTCAATTCCCTCGGTAGAGACCCCTGCCCTTCTCGTAAACGACTTCGATCCCCCTCGGTAGAACCTCGTCCCCTGTCGTTAGACTTCGATCCCTTCGTTAGCGCCTTCGACCCCTTCGCTAGTGTAGTGTCTCGCAAATAGCTATACAAAACAGGAAGCGTGTGCTACCGTGCGTTTGTGGCGCGGCCGATTCGAACCTTAGAGGTTTCCGCTGAGCAACAGAATGAGCTTCGGCGCCTGATC
>Ga0247680_1000464_pt1 | contig 10937 bp, 13 predicted proteins | sample CNK21_metaG_FD_182803 | JGI IMG/M metagenome (GOLD analysis project Ga0247680, IMG submission 182803) | Soil microbial communities from Purdue University Martell Research Forest, Indiana, United States - CNK21 | ecosystem: Environmental > Terrestrial > Soil > Temperate forest > Bulk soil...
ATCGTCGCAGATGATTACGCGCTGACCCGGTTTTACAGCGTCTTCGTGAATTTCAAGCGTGTCCGTACCGTATTCGAGAGCATAGGAAATGCTGGCCGTTTTCGCGGGCAATTTTTTCGGCTTTCGCACCGGAACGAAACCTGCTCCAAGGCGATACGCGAGTGCAGGTGCAAAAATAAATCCGCGCGCTTCGATTCCGGCAACGACATCGATGGTGTGACCTCTGTAGTGGTCGCAGAGACGGTCGATGAGCGTATGGAATCCTTCCTTGTCCTTCAGCAGCGTAGTCAGGTCGTAAAAAAGAATCCCCGGCTTGGGATAATCGGGCACTTCGCGAATCAGCTTCTTCAAGTCATCCATTCGAACGGCTCCTCCTGGTGTTCGTGTTCTCAAGCGTCCGGCTCGATCACAAATCTGTTCTCATGCCGCGGGCGGTCCTGAGCTTGCTCTTCCCGCACCTCGCTCACGCTCGAAAATCTCGGCCCGCGTTGGAGCGCGCTCTTCAGCTCATCCAGTTGTGCCGCGCTGCCGGTCGCAAGCACTTCGACTCGGCCGTCGAACAGGTTCCTCGCGTACCCGCCAATGTGCCGCTTCTCCGCCTCACGCTGCGCAAAAAAGCGGAATCCCACGCCCTGCACGGTTCCCGAGACAAAATAGCGCCTGGTTTGTTTCTCGTCGCTCACAAACTTCGAAATTGTAGCAGAGACCCCGCGTATTATGCCGATCTCCCACGCGCCGAATCGCGCCGAGCGGTCACTCGATGAAGCACACCGGACGATCCGCGGAAAGTGCGGTAAACTCAATCAGGTTTGCGCGCATGTCCGAAGCTGCTCTTCGGTGACCTCCGCGCATCTTATTTCCTATGAACTCGCCCACTCTAAATCGCTCCGGCGGCCGCTTCCGCTTCCTTCTGCATGCCGCTCTTCTCGTTTGCGCACTCTTTTTCGCGCACGCGGAGTGGCGTGCCCAGGCTGCTCAGCAGGGCCCACTTACACCTCCGCCGGAACACGACGTCCGCCGCGTCGGAACGGAACCCGTGCCGCCGGCTCCGCCCTCGATTCCGCCCGAGGAAATTATCAAGCGCTTTTCGCAAAAAGAGGACGGATACCTCGTCGCCCGCGCCGGATTCACCTATAAGAAAACAGTCCGCCTCGAAGAATTCGGCCCCGACGGCAAGCCCTCCGGACAACTTCTGCTGGTGCTCGAAGGAAAGCCCGGCCCCGACGGCAAAATCTATGAAAAAACCGTCGAGCGGCCGCAATCCACGCTGCACTATCTCGAGATGGGCCCGGAAGATTTCCAAGCTCTCGCTCGGATGCCAGCTTATCCGCTCACAACACCCCAGCTGGCGAAATACGATCTAAAGTATTTGGGCAAGGAACTGGTCGACGAAATCGAGTGCTACATCTTCCAGGTGAAACCCAAAGCCGTCGAGCGCGCGCATTATTATTTCGATGGCATTGTGTGGGTCGACGACGTCTACCTCGATGTAGTGAAAACCTACGGAAAATGGGTCAACGATCTCGGCGACATGCGCTCGGCCACCATGCCGTTCTCGATATTTGAAACGTATCGTGAAAATGTCGACGGAAAGTATTGGATTCCAAACTACATGCGTTCCGACGGCACGCTGAACCTGAAGGATCAGAACGTGCCCGTCCGATTGGTGATCAAGTGGACCGATTACAAACCGGCTTCCGCCGCCACTCCTGCGCCTGCCACCACACCGCCCTCTGTTCCGCCAAAACCCCGGTCTTGAAACTTGCCCGAGCGAATGCTAGCCACAAAGTTTTTTCAACGTTTCCGGTAATTCCCGGATCGACTCCAGCAGAAAATCCGGCCGCGCCGCACGCAAGCGCTCTTCCGTCGGAAATCGTCCAAGTACCGCGATGGCCTGCACTCCCGCGCTCTTCGCCATTTGCAAATCCTCCGGAGAATCTCCGACGTACACGCACGCGGCCGGTTCCAGACGCAGTTTCTGCAACGCGAGCCGCAATGGCGCCGGATGCGGCTTTTTTTCTGGTGTGTCTCCGCTGCACACGCGAGCTCCAAAAAGCTGCGTCAATCGGAAGGCCCGCAACTGCCGCGTCACTCGATCGCGGTCTCCGCTCGTGACTAAACCCAAGTGATGCACCCGGCCCAGCCGAACGAGCACTTGCCGGGCTCCCGCGATGAGCTGTGGCGAATGTTTCGCATACTGCCTGCGCCACGCGCGATCCGCGTCATCCCAGCGCGCACGCTGCAGCTTCGCAGCTCGATATACGCGGTACCAGTTAGGCGAATAATGCCGGTCCAACTCTTCCTGTCCCCAGGGAATTCCCATTTCCTTGAACATCGCCAAAAAGGCCGACGAGTCGGCCTCATACGAATCGACCAGCGTGCCGTCCCAATCAAACAGCACTCCTCGCAAGACTTTGTTTTTGTCCGCAACCATGGTGATTTAGCTTAGCAGACTTGAACTCGCCGCCTATTTCCCGAATCTAAATTCCGAGAATCCGGATATCTGATCTTCCTCAATTCTTCCGATTCCCTCATTACTCGGGCGCATCCTCGAAAATACAGCCGGCAACTGGAATCCGGAGTTGCGAGAGTTGTATGAGTGTATACTCTCGGCGGTTAGGAAACGCGACGCACGCATTTTTAGGGAGAACAATGGCTTCTACAAGTGCACAATCGCAGACACCGCCCGCCCATGTCGGTATCTTGCAAATCATAAATGGGACTTATGTCGCAGGCGCGATCGCCTGCCTGGCTCAGCTGGGCATTCCGGATCTGGTCGAGGCTGGTCCAAAAGCAGCTGAGGAACTGGCACCGCAGGTGAACGCCAATCCGCAAGCTCTCTACCGGCTCATGCGGGCAACCGCAAGCGTGGGAGTTCTTGCAGAGGGCGCCGATGGAAAGTTTTCGGAAACGCCGATGTCGGCTGTGCTGCGCCGCAATGGAAGCCCCAGCCTGCGTGCTCTCGCCATCATGGGAGGGCGGGAATGGCATGGGCGCGGATGGGCCCATCTCGAACATTGCGTCCGGACAGGCAAACAAGCGCTCGACCGGATTTATGGCACGCCCATCTTTGAATTTTTCGAGAAGCATGCGGAGGAAGCGCAAATCTTTAATGACGCTATGACCGCGCTGTCCACGATCGACAGCCCGGCCGTGGCCGAGTCTTATTCGTTTGACCAAATCCACTCCATCGTGGACGTGGGCGGCGGGCACGGACTTCTGCTTGCAACCATCCTGGCGCGCCATCCTCAGATGAAAGGAACGCTCTATGATGTGCCGCGAGTCGTCGAGGGTGCGAAGGACGGGCCGCTGAAGCCTCTAATGGAGCGATGTACTGTCGCGTCCGGCGATATGTTTTCGTCCGTCCCCGCGGGCGCCGATGCCTACATCATGAAACATATCATCCACGATTGGCCCGATGACTTGTGTCTAAAGATCCTCAAAGCCTGCCGTAAGAGCGTGAATGCCGGGGGCAAGCTCCTGGTGGTGGACTGGGTGATTCAGCCCGGAAACGATTTCTCCCCGGGCAAATTTCTCGATCTGCAAATGCTGATATTTCCGGGCGGCTGCGAGCGTTCCGAGAAGCAGTTCCGCGACCTGTTTGCCGCCGCCGGCTGGCAATTAACGCGGATTGTCCCCACCGCTGCCGGTGAGTCGATCGTGGAAGGAATTCCCGCCTGAGCAAGTTTTGAGAGGAAATAAGCTCAGGGCTGCAGGAACCGCGAGGGCACGCCATCATCGCGGTCGAACTGCACGTCGTCAAAGGATGCCGCGACTCCATACCAACCGGGCATCGCGGCAGGCTCGATGCGGCGCACTTGAGCCGCACTAATGATGACGACGCTCCCGTGCCCCAAAGGACGGCTCACCAGCACGATTTCCAGCTCGACCAGCGCTCCCACGGCAATCTCTTTTGGGCAAAGGAAAAAGACGCCCGTCGAGCTGATATCACGGGTGACGAGCGTGACGGGAAATTCTTCAGCAACGTCGTCCACTTTGCGCAATCGCAGCGGAAGTTTCAGACTGGCACGCGGATACTCGCGCTGTTCGCGGTTTACACCCACGGCATGAGTCGGGACACGAACGAAGCGCCTTGGGCGTCCCGGCGAAAGCAGAGGCGTCACTCGAAGCGCAGGAACGCGCGCAGCTTCCGCCGCTGTGGTCTCTTGCAACGGCATTGGCGTCGCCAGATTGGTCCTGACGAGTTCTTCTTCTCCCAAGTGAATGGGTAATGCGCGGTTCGTCGCGCTCATCTCGCCCTCAGAGATGCTACTTCGTCGCTGCCAAAACTGGCCCAACTGTACTTGCTGTTGATCTTGCCCCGGGGTCCCCGATATTGCTGAGTGGGTGGATAAAATGCCATCTATGAGCTCGGACGTCAACCTGTGGAAATCGCTCGAAGTGTCCTAACCTGAAACACTTGGTAATAGTACCAGGGCTTCGCTGGCGGCTCTCTCCATACGCTGTGGATAAATTCAACCAAAATGGTGCTCGACAGCCCGTCATTCTGCCTCTACCTTCATTTCTTTTAGGCTTCGCGGAATGTCCACCTCCACCGTCGGTCAAACTGCTAGCAAAGCGACTTCCGCGCCCACGCCCCACGCCCATGAGAAGCGCGAGGCAATTCTTCTCGTCCTGGCGTTCGCCGCGGTCTATGTTATTTGGGGCTCGACATACCTGGCCATCGCTGTTGGGATCGAGTCCTTTCCCCCGCTGCTTCTTGCCGCTTTGCGCCATTTGGTAGCAGGTCTTGTACTCTATCCGCTGCTGCGCTGGAAAACGGGAATTCGGCCAACGTCTACCCAGTGGCGCACCACCATCATCACCGGTCTCCTGCTTCTCCTCATTGGTAACGGAGGAGTGTGTTTGTCCGAGCGGACCGTCCCTTCCGGGGTAGCTGCCTTGCTGGTGGCGCTCGTCTCCTTCTGGATGGTGCTTCTCGATTGGCTCCGTCAAGGCGGTCTCCGGCCCGCTCCCAGGGTCATTGCCAGCCTCATCTTGGGTTTCGCGGGCTTGGTTCTGTTAGTAGGTCCAGCGCATCTGGGTGGCTCGGAGCGCGTCGATCCGACCGGCGCCGGAATTCTGTTCATTGCCTCGTTCGCGTGGGCTTGGGGGTCCATCTATTCGAAGCACAACGATCTTCCGAGCTCACCCATGCTTGGCGTGGCGATGCAGAGCCTCGCGGGTGGCGCAGGGCTGTGGATTGCCGGCTTGGCTTTGGGCGAAGGCCGCCAACTACACCTCGCGACAGTTTCGCCCCGTTCCTGGATTGCTGTTGCGTATCTTCTGGTGTTCGGTTCGGGCATCGGCTTTACGGCTTACGTCTACCTGCTGAAGAAGAGCTCCGCAGCGCGCGTGGGGACTTACGCGTTCGTCAATCCCGTGGTAGCGCTGTTTCTCGGCTGGCTGGGAGCCGGCGAAGCAATCACCCTGCGGACGGCCCTCGCCGCTGCCGTCATTCTCACCGCCGTTCTTCTCGTGATTACAGCGCCGCATAAGAATGCCATCGAGGCTGCTGAAGTGCTGCCCAACCCCGGCGAAGCTTAAGCAAGGCTCAAATAGCTTCCGGCGCGCTTGCTGAGCCGCGGTCATTAGATCCACTTTGACGCGCCTTTCCGGATAGATTTGATTTGCCACGCTGCGCTATTTTCATACCATGGAGACAATGCACAATTCGAACGCAGAAGTAACCAGGCAAGTCTCGCCGCGTAAAGCCGCCCAATACTGGCGCGCGACGCTCGAACGCGACGCGCGCGCCGACGGGACCTTCGTGTTAGCGGTGCGCTCGACGCACATTTATTGCCGGCCATCTTGCCCAGCGCGCCGTCCGTTGCGGCGCAACGTCATTTTCTTTCGCACGCGCGAAGAAGCTGAAAAACAGGGTTATCGCGCTTGCCTTCGTTGCCGCCCAAATGAAACGGCTGCCTCGGCAGCGCTGGTCGCGCGCGCGTCCAAAATTCTTGCGCAATCCCACGAAGAGAGCGTGCGACTTTCGGAGCTTGCGCGAGAGCTCCATTCGAATTCCGGAACACTTCGCCGCGCCTTCCGCCAAGTTACCGGCCTGGCGCCCCGCGAACTGGCCGAAGCATTGCGTGTGAAGCGCTTCAAGAATTTGCTTCGCGCGGGGAAGAACATCACGGACGCGCTCTATGAAACCGGTTACGGCTCATCCAGCCGCGTCTATGAACGAAGCAACGCGCAACTGGGAATGACACCTGCAACTTATCGAAAGGGAGGAAAGGGCATGAAAATCGAATACACGATTGCGAAGTCACCACTCGGAAAGGTTCTGGTCGCCGCCACGGAACGCGGTGTGTCCGCGGTCTATCTGGGGGATGCGCAAACTAAACTCGTTGCGGAGTTGCGAGAGGAATATCCGCACGCGGAAATTGCGCCGGCTGCCGGCAGCACGCAGCGCTGGGTGCGTGAAATCGTCCAGCGGATGGAAGGCAAGCCCGCACAGGTGGAGCTTCCGCTAGATCTGCAAGCCACGGCCTTTCAACGCCGCGTGTGGCAAGAACTTCAGCGCATTCCGCGTGGCGCTACTCGCACGTATTCGCAAGTGGCCCGCGCCCTCGGACGACCAAAGGCCGTTCGCGCCGTGGCTCGCGCCTGCGCAACCAACCCGGTTTCGGTGGTGGTTCCCTGCCACAGGGTTATCCGGGAGGATGGAAGCCTCGCAGGTTATCGCTGGGGTCTTTCGCGCAAGGCACAGCTGCTTGCAACCGAACGAGCTTCAGCCCAATGAAGGACAACTGGCCGGAATCTGTTTGTGTGGGGACTGAATTTGCGCTTGAGCATTAACCCAGCCCTAGTGCGCAATTTCACCAGTTACGAATCGCCAGCCACGTTTAGGCGTGCGGCTTTTCCCGGCTAGCGTCTTTGGGCCAATCCTGCTTGAACTTTGCTTCGCTAATTTTGAGATTCTTCATCACGTTGGTGTAATGGAACAGAATGTAGTCGCCGGAACCGGTCTCATAGAATTTTTGCTGAATCGGCAGCCAGGAAGCTTCGTCGATCCACATCTGAATGCGCGTAATCTGGGCGCGGACTTGATCGGATTTCGGGGTCAGCTCCACAACAACCGTCTTCTTGTGATCCAGATCTAGTTCGCCGGTGACGGTGACCAGGTAGCTTTTTTTCAAGTCATCACTCTTTGTACCGAAGCCGAGCCGCACGTATTGATCCACCATCGCGCGATTCTTGCCGAGGTTGTATTCTTCCACGCGATTCATCTTTGGGTTGTAGAGGAACAAGGAATCGCCGGTGCGTAAAATCGTTCGCGGCTCGGGCTTGGTGATGTCGATGCGCATTTTCTGATCGTGCCGGACGAAAATTTGACCGGTCTCCGTCGAGGTATCGTTCACCACGGCGGTGAATTTGACGTTCTCAATATCGGCGGTGAGGCTCCGGAAATCCTTCGCGGACTTGTCCATCATCGCGAGGACCCCATCGGCTGTCCACTTCGCGCCAGTTTGCGCGGTACCGGCACCTACCGTGAAAGCGCTCGCGGCAATTCCCAATATTAGTAGAACAAAACGCCTATGTATCAAGAGAAGCCCCTGTAGATTCTGAATGGCGCGGATGGCTACGTTCTTCCAAATCTAAGTATATACATTGAGATGCGCAAACTATGGCCAAAGTTACCCGGTGGCCCTTACTTGCGCCCTGGTGATTGATTCCTAGCGGTGGATATCCACGTAATACGCGATCACTGTGCCTTGTTCGTCGCGGACCGCCTCGATCTTGGCGATGGTGAAGCGCGCGTTACGAAGATCAGGGAGGGACTTCTTTAGCGCGTTGTGCAGTTCATTCTCAAGAGCCGGAGTCTGTTCGGGAGGAGCGAGAATCCGCGCATCGACACGATAGGTTTTGTTCTCGCCTTCCTCGCTAACAAGGACCACTTGTCCTGGAGCGTTCGCGGGAAGGCCCATCTGCGGCTGGTCGTGGAACCACGCACGCGGCGTCACCAAAACAAAAACCAAAATGAGGAAGACCGCGGTATCATACGGCCACGTGCCGCGCTCGTAGGCCCAGAAAAACGTCTTCGACAGAATCTGCCCAAGACTCGCCATTTTAGTCCGCCGGTACTCCGTCAACAATCACGCCATCCCGCATATGCACGACGCGGTCAAAATACGCCGTGGCTTCAGGATTATGGGTGATCATGACGACAGTTTGCCCCAAGTCTTTGTTGAGCTGGCGAAGCATTTGCAGCACGACTTCGGAATTTTTTGAATCCAGGTTGCCCGTTGGCTCGTCGGCCAGCAGAATTTTTGGTTCATTGATGATCGCACGCGCGATGGCCACGCGCTGTTGCTCGCCGCCGGAAAGTTCCGATGGCTTATGCTGCAGGCGCCCGGCGAGACCGAGCAGGTTCGTGACGACGTCGAAACGGTGAGGGTCAAAACCGTCGCCGTGAATGAATTGTGCAATCGCGATATTGCCTTTGGCGGTTAGAGTGGGGAGTAGATTGAACCGTTGGAAAACAAAACCAATCTTATGCCGACGCAGCTTGGTGCGTTCGGCGTCGCTCATGGCCGTTAACTCGTTGCCGTCCACGAGCACGCAGCCCTTGGAGGCCTTCGCCAGTCCGCCAATTACGTAGAGCAGAGAGGATTTCCCGCAACCTGACGGCCCCATCACGGCAACGGATTCACCGTGCCCCACTGCGAAATTCACTCCGCGAAGAGCGGGAACGTCCACTTTCCCCGCGCGGTAGAGTTTCCACAAATTTTCTGTTTTAAGTATCGGCTCCAAGCTCTTTTTTCCCGGGACAATCAGCCCTTCGGCAGGTGTTCGTATTGTAGCTGCGATTCCCATCTCTGCCTAGCCGCGGCGTCAGCCCCCGGCGTTCCCTCCCAGTCATCGTTCTGTTCGTTCGTGTCTACGCGGTCCCACGCACTCATTCTGTTCTCAATCGTAGGAAAGCGCTTCGACCGCGTCCTTACGGCTGGCCATCCACGCGGGATAGCTCGCGCCCAGCATGGCTCCGACTAGCGCAATACCCGCAGCACGAAGAATCCATGCTGTGGTTATAAGAATGGACAATGTAGGGAACCCGACGAGAAATGCGGCGCGCACCGCATAACTCAGACCGACGCCCGCCACAATTCCCATCAAGCAAAGCCCCGCGGACTCCGTCAGGAGCGCCCGCACGATGAACACGCGGCCCGCACCGAGCGATTTCAAAACGCCGATGTCGCGCGTGCGCTCGATCACCGTGGTGTACATCGTCAAAAAAATGACCAGCAACCCAATCGCGACGGCCAAAGCTATCATCGCGTTGATGAACGACTGCAATCCGGGAATGTTTGTCGAGGTCATCAACGACAACATCGCACTCACGGGACGGACCGTGTAGCCCGGCAAGAGGTGGCGGATCTCGTCCATAACATCTTCCGTGTGCTCGGGGCGCGTGCACTTCAACCAAAAAATAGAGGCTTTATCGGGCGCGCCGACGAGATCCTGAAGCGTCGCCAGGGGAACGAATAATCGCGCGCCTTTTCCGTGCTCGATAATCGCAGCCACATGCCAGTCGTGGTTCAAGAGTTTATAGGTATCGCCGACTTTGATGTGTTTCGCGGCAGCCGCCAGATCGTCGACCAGCAGGTCATCCGCACCCTCCATGTCATGTCCTTGCAGAAATACAAAACCTCCGGACACCGCACGGAAGCTTTCCGCATCGATCCCATAAACAACGTCCACGCCACCCTGGGAGCTGAACTGCAAAAGAGTGGGCGCGACGGCCTGCACGTATTTTAGTTCCGCCAATTTGTCGGCGATTTTGATGGGCATGGGCGCGCCGGTCATTCCGATGAAGACGGAAGCGGCGGGCGGTTGCAGCATGACGTCCGCTCCGATGCCTTCTATGCGCTTCGCCGTTTCCGTCAGCAAGCCGGATGTCAATCCCACAATCAACACCACCAGGGCTACTTCGACCGCGACGGCGAGGACACCTATCAGGGTGCGCAGCGGCCGGTGCAACAGATTGCGGACAATCAATTCACTCATCATGGCCGCTTCTCCGTTACATCCTCGCCCACGCGAACCAGTTCCGAACCCGCGGGCTGCTCGAGTTTGAAGCGATCCGCGGGGATCGCTTCATTCAGCTGCAGTTTGGTCAATTGCAGATCCAGGCGGTAATCATCATGAGGCCTGTCGATTCGAATTACGCGCGGGAAAGACGTAATTCCGGACGGCGTGCCCGACGAGTGCTCCTGGTCCGAAATTACAGGCTCCCAATCGGAGTAGCGCACGTCGGAAAGCAAAATGCCTTTCGGTCCAAACTCTTCCAGCCGCGCGACCTGCAGATCCGCGCGGTCAAACCAGATCTTGCGCAAGACTTCCGTTCGATATCCGCCGCGCACGACGGTCAAGACAAAATACCGCGCGCGTTCGTCATTAAACTCTTCAAACAGCACGGCCTCTTCCTTGCGGATCTCGGTCCAGAGCAGAGCATCCAGCAGATGCTGTGGGCGCAAGTTTTCGATTGGCTTGCTGCTGGTGCGCTCCATCGCCAAGGCGCCGACAAGATATTTATTTTTCGAGGGGATCGACACCTGGAAGGACTCCGCGTCGCTGGCCATGTCGAAGACCGTCTTGCCGATCACCGGCGCTTGCCCAATCATGCGAATGTACGCGGGCCGCTGGGCCAGCAGAAACGCTTTCACCTCGTGATACTCCTCGATCACTCCGCTATATTTTGAGCCCGTCGTCGGGGTAAGTTCGACGGTCGCGTTCACGCTGTTCACGCCTTTGGCGATAAGGTTGTATTTCTCGATCAGCTCCTCACGCGTGGCATCCTTGGCGACGACGATCTGCGCGGCGGGGACGTTACGCTGCTTACTGACCGCGCCGCGGCAGCTGTAAGAAACCGCCGCCACTGTCACCCATACCATGCATGCCAACACACGCCGCATCAATCTCTTCCGCCT
>Ga0247680_1000467_pt1 | contig 10900 bp, 10 predicted proteins | sample CNK21_metaG_FD_182803 | JGI IMG/M metagenome (GOLD analysis project Ga0247680, IMG submission 182803) | Soil microbial communities from Purdue University Martell Research Forest, Indiana, United States - CNK21 | ecosystem: Environmental > Terrestrial > Soil > Temperate forest > Bulk soil...
AGCGAGCGGGCGCTGCGCGCGCTGTCGATCTTTCGCCAGGTGCGGCTCGACACCGTGCATCTGGACGGGCGGCTCGGCGTGCGGGTCTTCACCGCGGACGGATGGAGCACCAAACCGCAGACCAACTTCTCCTCGGCCGGCGGGTCGGTGCGCTGGGAGCTGGGGATGGTGGAGCAGAACTTCCTCGGCACCGCCACCACGCTCGCGGCCGTCTACCGGCACAACCCCGACCGCACGGGTCTCGACCTCCAGTACTTGAGCCCGCACTTCTTCAGCCGGCGCACGACGCTCGCCGCGGAGTACACGGGCTTTTCCGACGGCAAATGGGGCATCTGGCAGCTGGGGCGGCCCTTCTATCAGACGTCCGCGCGCTGGTCGCTGATTACCGACGGCGAGGCGGCGGACCGGCGCCTGCTGCTGTTTCGCGACGGCCTGCCCAGCGATACGACGCAACGGCGCGCGCTGCGCGTCGGTGTGACCGCGGGGTACGCGCTGTACGCATCGTCGCGCGACTACGTGCGGCTGTGGGCCGGCGCCGATTGGCGGCGCGAGGACTACGCCGACTCCGGCACGGCGCCCTTCCCACGCTCGACGTTCGGAACGGCGGGCGCGGGCGTCGAGCTGGGCCATGCGCGCTTCACGGTGCTCGAGCACTTCAACTCGTACGCGCGGCGCGAGGATCAGGACCTGTCGCAGGTGTTGCGCCTGGGCGTGTGGGCGGCGCCGCGCGCGTGGGGTTACGCGGGCGCTCGCGCGGGGCTCGGGCCGGAGCTGAAAGCCCAAGGCAGCGCGCTGTGGCGCGGCGGTTTCGCGGTGCTGCGTGCGTCGGGCCACGGCATTTACTCCGGGTCGGGTCTGGACTCGGGGCGTGTGTTGCTCGCGTTGACGGTGGCGAGCCAGAATCTGCCGCGCCAGGCGTGGATCGTGCACTTCGAAAGCGGCGCCGCCCAGCGGGCGGTGCCGGGCGGCGAGTTCGACCTGTGGAACGACCAGACGGGCCCGCGGCTGTTCGGCGCGCACGAGTTCACCGGCACGCGCATGTCGTGGCTCGCGGTGGAGAACCGCGTGCTCGTGGCGGACGAGGTGTGGGGCCTGGTGGGGATCGGACTTGCGCCGTTCGCGGATTGGGGCGGGGCGTGGTACGCCGACGAACGGGCGCGCCAGGGCGGTGACGTGGGTGTGGCGCTGCGCCTCGGGCCCACGCGCTCGGTCCGCGGCGACGTCGCGGAGATCGCGATCGGCGCGCGGTTCGGGCCCGCGAACTTCTCCGGTTCGCGCTGGGCTATCGCAATCCGGAAAGGCGTGGAGTTTTAGGTATGGCCGATCACGCGATCTTCGACATCGTCCGGGCGGGCGACGTGGCGCGGCTCAGCGCGCTGATTGCTGCCGACCGCACCGTGGTGAATACGCGCAGTGAGAAGGGCTACACGCCCGTACTGATCGCGCTGTATCACCGCAAGCCCGATTGTCTCGCGGTGCTGCTCGGGGCGCGACCGGTGCTCGACATCTGGGATGCGGCGTCGGTGGGTGCGACCGCGCGCGTGGCCGAGCTGCTCGATGCCGATCCGGGGCTGCTCAACGCCTACGCGCCCGACGGCTTTTTCCCCCTCGCGCTGGCGGCATTCTTCGGCCACCCGGAGACGGTCAAGCTGCTGCTCGCCCGCGGCGCGGACGTGGGGCAGGCGGCGCGCAATCCGATGAAGATCCAGGCGCTGCATTCGGCGGTGACCAACAGCTTCGAGACGGTGAAAATGCTGGTGGACGCCGGCGCCCCGGTGAACGCGAAGCAGGACAAGGGATATGCCCCACTGCACGAGGCGGTGAACCGCGGCGACGTGGAGATGACGCGTTATCTCCTGGCCCACGGCGCCGATCCCAAGCAGCAGAACGACGACGGCAAGAGCGCCATCGGCATCGCGGCGGACAAGGGGAACCAGGACATTCTGAAGCTGTTAAAGGGGGCGTGAGCGGCTTAGTTTTCCCACCCGGCGCCGTAGCCAAGTGGTAAGGCGGAGGTCTGCAAAACCTCTATTCGTCGGTTCGATTCCGACCGGCGCCTCTGGCGGCTACTTCAACGGCATCATCGCGCCGAACGTCAGGCTCAGCGTGTTAATTGCCGGAATCGCGAGCTCGCTGCTCTTGGGGTTGAGCGAGTAGTTGGTCTCGAAGCGGCCGTTGAACGCACCCACGAGGTGGAAGCGGTAGCCCCAAGCGAAGTCCACGCCGTGGGCTGTCCCGGAGGCGGCGACGCTCGACTGGAAGTCGAGCAGGTGGCCGCCCGCGGCGGCGTACCAATTGCCGGTCACGGCATAGTCGAGCCGCACCGCCATGTTGAACACCTTGACGCTCCCGCCACCCTGCGATGCGCTGCGGTAGTCGAGTCCCGGCTCGACGGCCAACTTCCCACCGAGGGGGATGATCGCGAACATCGTGGGCGCGGTGGCGACCGGGGCGAGGAGGAACAGACCGCCGCCCACGCCTGGGAGAAACACGCCGTCGATGGCGCCGGTGGTGCCCACGACGTGCATCGAGGCAAAGCCGCCCGAGACACCGAAGGCGGGCTCCCACGATCGATTGCTGGTGTGGCGCGACGCCGCAGCCGGGGTCCGGCCGAGTGGCGCAGACACGCCCACCTGCACGGCGTAGATGTCCAATGCGCCGAGCGCCTTCTTGTCCGTCGCGGTGAAGTTTGCTTCGATCCGGCCGTTGATCGCGCTCGTCAGGCGCTGGCGGTACCCCAGCGCCACCTGCGCGCCGAGCTGCGTGTGATCGCTGCCGAACCCCTGAACGTAGTTGAGCACGCCCCCGGCGGCGGCGTAGACGTGCGGCGTTACGGCGTAGTCCCCGCGCAGGCCGAGGCGCGCCACCGCGAACGACGCACCGCCGCCGCCGTTCACCTCGGAGCCGCTGAGCTGCGTCTCGACAGCCAGCTTATTGTGCCAGGGGATGATCGCGTAGAGTGCGGCCGAGCCGAGTGTCGAGTAGATGAAGCTGCCGCCGGGCACGTCCAACAGGGTCATGCCATCACTCGCGCCGGTGCCGGCGGGCTTCACCCGGGCAAAGCCACCCTGGACCCCCACCTCCACCCTCCAGCTGTCTTGCGCTGCTGCGGTGGAACCGCCCAGCACGGCCAAAGCCGCGATCGTGAGAAGCTGCCGCAATAGACCCTCCGAAGGTACGGAACGGGCGTGCATCCTAGGGGTGACCCCCTAGGGGCTTTCCCTAAGCTTCGCCCGTGTCGTCAGGAATACCTAGTCCCAGAATGAAACGGCCCCTGGGTTCCCGGGGGCCGTTGTCACTGCAGAGTGATAACTGTTGTCTGGCAGCCTACTTCAGTGGCGGGCCCCTGCGACCGTGTGGCCCGTCCTTCCGGAGCTGTGCATGCGCTGTGCAGCGATGTTGATCGTCGGACTCGCCGCAACTGGTTGTCTCGAGGTGATTGCCCCTCTGCACCCGAGGATCTAGGTCATTCGTCTCGCCGTCGCTCGGCCGCTCCCCCCACGGCGTTAAGTCGTTTTTCATCCCGCCGACGGATGTCCGCCCGCGCCGCGCGCGGGCAGGTTGTGTCATGCGGGCGAGCGAGGTCCGAAGATGACTGGACCGCGGCGTACGCCTGCGTCACACCAACCGTTGAGAGGAACCCATGTCCAATCTGTCCCGAGTGACGGCGCGCTTGGCCGTTGCCGCATCGTTTGCGGCACTGCTGACTGTCGCGTGTAACACCGATTCGAACGGACCCGCGAGCCGCGGGATGTCCGCGGACCGGAGCTTCAACTCACCGCAGAGCGCATCGTCGGGGTTCGCGGTCCTCGCGAACCAGGCCGTGACCTGCACCGACGCGAGCATCAGTGGCAGCGTCGGCACGTTGCAGGCGCCGCCCACCGGCTCCTTTACCCAGACGATCTGCCCGGTTGACGGCTCGATCGACATCGGCGACGCCGCCGCCATCGGCGCGTACAACGACTTCCTCGGCCAGTACGCGGCACTCGCGACGGCGCCCTGCGACGTCGTGCTCACGGGCACCCTCGACGGCGTGACGCTCGCACCCGGCACCTATTGCTTCGATGCCGCCGCGGCGTTGACCGGCACGTTGACGCTCAAGGGCCCCTCGAATGGGGTCTGGCTGTTCAAGATCGGCACCAGCGGCACCGGCGCGCTCACGGGCACGAACTTCTCCGTGGTCATGGTCGGCGGGCAGCCGTGCAACGTGACGTGGTGGGTCGCTCAGGCCGCCACGCTGACGGATTCGCATTTCATCGGCAGCATCCTCGCCGGCGCGGCGATCACGCTGACGCGCGGCACGTTCGACGGTAACGCGTACGCGGGCGCCTCCGGCGTCGGCGACGTGACGATCACGGGCACCACGGTCGTCGGCTGCGCCGGCAGGAACGGCAGCGGCAAGGACCACGAGCGCGGCAAGTGCAACCAGGGCGTCGGCAACGGCCCCGAAGGCTGCGATCCCGGCAACTCGAACAACCACAACCTGACCAACGATGAGAACGGCGGGACTCCCGGCAACCCGGGCCGCCAGGGCGACAAGAACTAACACCCTGTTGTGAAGCATGAGCGGAGGGGCGCCGTTCCGGCCCCTCCGGTTTCACTAGCACCAACCGTTTGGAGCATGCTATGAGCGACCCCAAGAAGAGCTTCATCTTTTATATCCTGCTGCTCGTCCTCGTGACCGTGACCGCGGCACTGTCCGCGTTCGTCTCCGTGGGCACAGCCTCACCGGCCGCGCCCTCCCTGGGCCGCGCGGGCTCGTTCGCGGTGTTGGGCGGCTCGACCGTGACCAATACCGGCGCGACGGCCATCACTGGCGACCTGGGTGTTTCGAGCCCGGGCCTGTCGGTCACCGGGTTTCCACCGGGCACGATCACCGGCAAGCAGCGCATCGGCGATCCCGCCGCGAATCAGGCGCAGCGTGACGCGCAGACCGCGTACAACACCCTCGCCGGCCGCACCTGCAATACGGCGTTGACGGGTCAGGACCTGGGCGGCAAGAGTCTCGCGCCCGGCGTGTACTGCTTCACGTCCTCGGCGGAGTTGACCGGACAGCTCGTGCTCGACGCGCGCGGTCATGCCGGCGGCATCTGGGTGTTCCAGATCGCCAGCACGCTCACCACGGCGTCCAACGCCTCGGTGATCATGACCAAGAGCGGGCGGCCGGGCAACGTGTTCTGGCAAGTCGGCAGCGCCGCGACGCTCGGTACCGGAACGACGTTTGCCGGGAATATTCTGGCGTACTCGAGCATCACGATGAATACCGGCGCCCACCTGTCGGGCAGGGCGCTGGCGCGCGCTGCCGTGACGTTGGACGACAACACCATGCGCCTGCCGCGGTAATCACCCGGGCAGCCGAGGCTGCCCGGGCTTGTGGGGAGAAGGGGGGCGGCACAGTCCGCCCTTTTTCTTTGCCTGCACCGAAAGAATTAGACCGTTCGATACGTCGCCTCATCCGCCGTCTCGCCCACCAACGTTAAGCCGTTTTTCATCCGCCTGAGGGATGTTCCCGGCAGCGCGTGCCAGCAAGCTTCCGTACCGGGCGAGGAGCATCACGCCTTGCACGACTCGCATCACTCGGAGGACGTATATGTTCACTGTCACTCGCTCCACGGCCCGTCTCGCCGTCATCACCGCGTTCGCCGGGTTGCTCGCGGCCGCGTGCGAAACGAACCTCGGACCCAAGGGCCCACCGCCCGCGGGTCAATTGGCGGCTATCGCCGTCACGCCGAATCCCGCCCGCCTGCCGCCCAGCAGCTCGCAGCAGTTCGTGGCCCACGGTACCGACATCAACGGGGCGGTCATCGTCTTCGTCCCCACGTGGTCGGTCGTGGCGAACGGCGGCAGCATCAACCCCGGCTCCGGCATGTTCGCCGCCGGCGCGACGCTCGCGACCTTCGGCAACACGGTGCGGGCGTGCAACAACCTCGGCAACATCTGCGGTTTCGCCACGGTGATCGTGGCCAACACGCCGCCGGTGGGTCCCCCGCTCGGTAAGGCTTCGACCTACGGCATCCTCGCGGGCTCGACCGTGACCTGCGCCGGCGCTCCGGGCACCATCAACGCCGATGTGGGCGTTTTCCCGGGCAGCACCACCACGGGCTTCCCGCCCTGCACGATCACGGGTGCGACGCACCTGGCTGATGCCACGTCTGACTCGGCGCAGCAGGCCCTCACCGTCGCCTACAACGCGCTGGCGGCTTATGCGTGCGGCACCACCATCACCGCCGACATGGGCGGCACGACGATTCCGGCGGGCGTCTATTGCTCGACGTCGTCGATCGGCGTGACGGGCACGTTGACACTCGACGGCGGCGGCGATCCCAACGCGCTGTTCGTGATTCAAGCGGCGTCGACACTCACGACGGGCACCACCGCCAGCATCGCGCTGATCAACGGCGCCCAGGCGAAGAACGTGTGGTTCCAGGTCGGCAGCTCCGCGACCCTCGGCACCGGCACGACCTTCCGGGGCAACATCGTGGCACTCACCAGCATCACGCTGGTGGACAACGCGACGATGCTCGGCCGCGCGCTGGCGCGCAATGGCGCCGTGAGTTTGGGCACCAACAACTCGATTACCCTGCCGTAAGCGTACCCTCGCACGCCGGTGCGGCATCTCCGCACCGGCGGAAGCGATGACTTTAGCTAGATCGGGAGAAAGCATATGCGTATCGAAATTCTCAAGGGTGTACGGACGCTCGCGGCGCTGCTGCCGTTCCTGGCGCTCGCGCAGCCCGCGTCGGCCCAGCGCGAACGCAGCTGGGAGTTCAGTTTCGGTGGCGGGTTCGTCCATACGGACGCGGCCCTCGCCAGCTTCTTGGGGGCGCAAGGGTTCGCCAACGGTCCCACGGCCAACCAGTTCGCGCCGGAGCTGACGGCGCGCCTGGGGTACAACTGGAACAACAACCTCGGGTACAGTATCGGCATCACGCAGGCGTGGAGCTCGGGCGTCAAGTACGTGTCGCCGTTCGCGGCGGTCACCTACACGGTGAATCTCAGCGCGCGCACCAGTCCGTTCGTCAGCTTCGGGACGCAGTTCACGCGCATCACCGGCAACACCCGCAAGGTCCACCCCACCTGGGGCACGCGCCTCGGCTTGGGCTTCCGGCACATGGTCAGCCAGCGCGTGGCACTGCGGCTCGAAGGCCGCATGGGCCTCGAGCATTACGAAGAGCTGCCCGGCGCCAAGAGTGCCTATACCAGCATCCTCACAGGCGGCATCTCGATCTTCACCCACGGCCGTAGCGCGGCGCCGGCGGCGCCGTACTGCCCGGCGTGCATGCCGTTGGTGCGCGTGCGCGTGGACACGGTGCGCATTCCGGCGCCGACACCGCCGCCCGTCGTGATCCTGCACAACTGCACGAAGGGGATCGCGCCCGCGGGCGTCGCCATGGATTCGTACGGCTGCATCGTGCTCAATGACACGCTGCTGCTGGAAGGCGTCCATTTCGACTTCGACAAGAGCAACATCTCACCGCGGGCCGACTCAATTCTGGACCGCGTGGCGGAGTCGATGCTGGCGCACCCCGAAATCGCATACTTCGAGATCGCCGGCCACACCGATAGCGTCGGCACGTTCGCCTACAACTACCTGTTGTCGGCGCGGCGGGCCAATGCCGTTCGGGACGAGCTCATCCTCGAGGGCGTGCCGGCGTGGCGCCTGGCCGCCGTCGGTTACGGCGAGCGGTTCCCGATTGCACCGAACGCTACGGTCGAGGGACGTGCTCTCAACCGCCGCGGGCTTCAGATCCGCGTCATCAAGAAGCAGTAACGCGCAAACGTTGACTCCCATCGAGCCTCGTGCCGGACCATCGGCGCGAGGCTCGATGTCCACCCTCTTGGAGGCGCTATGATGATTCGCACTGCAGTAGTCCTGGCGGCGCTGTTATGCGTCGCGTCCACGGCGCGGCTTGGGGCGCAGCAGCTCGCCGCTCCCGCGGCGCCGGCGGTCACCAACGCGGCGCCGGCGAGCGTCGACAGCACCACCACCGCGCAGGCGGGCCCGCGTCTCAGTCCCGAGTGGCGCGGCGTTGAGTCGCCGATGGCGCAGCGTAACTCGGCGGCGGCGATGAGCTCCGATAGCCACACCGTCACCGTTACGACGCTCGTGCTGGTGCTCGTGGTCATCATCGTGGTGTTGCTGGTCGTCAAATAGCCGGTCACAAGGAGCTTCGCATGTCCATCTTCAGCTGGATCGTCGTCGGCATCGTCGGCGGCTTCGTCGGCAGCTTGGTCGTCAACAAGCGTGGGGAAGGAATGCTGGGAGACTTGTTGCTCGGCATTATCGGGGCGGTCGTGGGAGGCTGGGCGTTCAATCGCTTCGGCCACTCGGGCGTCACCGGCATCAACCTCTACAGCATGCTGGTGTCGGCCGCCGGCGCGGTCGTCGTGCTGGTGTTGTACCACGCGGTGCGGGGTAGCCGCGCGCGCGCCTAAGGCATTCCCTGATGCCGCGAAATGAATGAGTGGACCCCACGCGCCGAGCGCGTGGGGTTCTTTCTTCCACCAGCACCGCGCGTTAAGCTTGGTGCCAGCAGCCTTGGAAGGAAGTCGTGACATCACGAGTACGCCGCCACACCGCTGCCTCCGTGAAACGCCGGGGGAACGGGAATGGGTCAGGCAGGCGTGGTCTGGCCAAGGCGCCCACCGGCATTTCAGGTCTGGACGAAATCACGCACGGCGGTCTGCCCCGCGGCCGGCCCACGCTGGTGTGCGGCAGCGCCGGTTGCGGCAAGACGCTGCTGGCGCTGGAATTCCTGGTGCGCGGCGCGCTGGAGTTCGACGAACCCGGCGTCTTCCTGTCGTTCGAAGAAACCCCCGACGAGCTCGTCACCAACGCCCGATCCCTCGGCTTCGACCTGGAGCGTTTGAGCGCGCGCCGACGCTTGCTGATCGACTACGTACGGCTCGAGCGCGCCGAGCTGACCGAGGCCGGTGAATACGATCTCGACGGATTGTTCGTCCGCTTGGGCCACGCGATCGACACGATCGGCGCCAAGCGTGTGGTGCTCGACACGATCGAACGGCTGTTCTCCGGACTGTCCGACACGTTCGTGCTGCGCGCCGAGCTGGACCGGCTGTTCCGCTGGCTCAAGTCCAAGCGCGTCACGGCGATCGTGACGGGCGAACGCGAGGGCGAACGCCTGACACGCCACGGCCTCGAGGAGTACGTCTCCGACTGCGTGATCCTGCTCGATCAACGGGTGATGGAGCAAAGCGCCACGCGGCGCTTGCGCATCCTGAAGTACCGCGGGTCGGGGCACGGCGGCAACGAAATGCCGTTCTTGATCGACGACCACGGCCTCTCGGTCTTGCCGATCACGTCCCTGGGACTCACGCACCAGGTGTCCACGGCGCACGTGGGCACCGGAGTGGCCGGGTTGGACGGGATGTTCGGGAAAAGGGGATACTTTCGCGGCAACAGCGTGCTGGTCTCAGGCACCGCGGGCACCGGCAAATCCAGTCTGGCGGCGCATTTTGCCGAGGCGGCGTGCCGGCGGGGCGAGCGCTGCTTGTACTTCGCGTTCGAGGAGTCCGCGAGCCAGATCGTGCGCAACATGCGCTCGATCGGTATCGACCTCGAGCCGTGGATGCGGCGCGACCTGCTGCGCATCCACGCGCAGCGGCCCACGGCCCTCGGCTTGGAAGCACACCTCGTAGCGATGCACCGCCTCATTGCGGACTGGCAGCCACGGGTGGTGGTGGTGGACCCGGTAACGAACATGATCGCGGTCGGCAGCGAGATCGAAGTGAAAGCCATGATCGCGCGGCTAATCGATTTCATGAAACTGCGACAGATCACCGCGCTGTTCACGTCGCTGACGGAAGCCGACGGCGCCCCCGAGCGGACCGACCTCGGAGTGTCGTCGCTGATGGACGTCTGGATGATGGTGGGTAATCTCGAAACGAACGGCGAGCGCAACCGCACACTCCAGATCGTCAAAGCGCGCGGCATGGCGCACTCGAACCAAGTGCGCGAGTTCGTGATGACGGACCGCGGCATCGCACTGGTGGACGTCAGCCGCCGGGCCGACGGCAGCGTGGCGATCGGGTCGGCCCGCAGTGCGCAACAACTGGACGTGCGTGGCAGCGGCCCCAAGCCGAGGCGCAAGCGGGGGAGCAAGTGAAGAACGGCGCGCGGCGGACGTGGCGGCTGCGCCTCTACGTGGCGGGGCAGACGCCGAAGTCGATCGCCGCCCTCGCCAATCTCAAGCGTCTGTGCGAAACCCACCTCGCCGGCCAGTACCACATCGAGGTGGTGGATCTCGTGAGCCAGCCGCACTTGGCGCGCCGGGACGACATCGTCGTGATCCCCACGCTGGTGCGCCAGCTGCCGCCGCCGATCCGCAAGATCATCGGCGACCTCTCGAACGTGGAGCGCGTCCTGGTCGGGTTAGACGTGCTGCCGCACGATGACGGCTAAGCGCCGCGCGCCGCGCCGAACGCCCTCCGGGCTCGCCGAGCTGCGCAGGCGGCTCCATGTCGCCGAGGAGACGCTGCGCGCCCTGCGCGCCGGCGAAGTCGACGCCCTGGTGGTCTCGCAGCTGGAGGGCGAGCACGTGATCACGCTCCAGGGCGCGGACCTGCCGTACCGCATCCTGCTCGATCAGATGTACGCCGGCGCGGTGACCCTGACACCCGACGGCATCATCGTGTACTGCAACCGCCGGTTCGCCGACATCGTGCGGCTGCCGCTGGCGCGCGTCATCGGCTCGCCTTTGGCCCGCTTTGTGCCCCCCGCCGAGCAGCGGGCGCTCGCGGCGCTGCTCGATGGCGCGCGCACCGACCAGGTGCGGGGCCAGTTCGCGGTCAGCGTGAGGGACGGCGCGCCGGTGCCCCTGTCGGTTACGTTGGCGCCGTTGCGGTTGGACGGAGACGCGGAGGTCAAGGGTGTGATCGG
>Ga0247680_1000469_pt1 | contig 10897 bp, 17 predicted proteins | sample CNK21_metaG_FD_182803 | JGI IMG/M metagenome (GOLD analysis project Ga0247680, IMG submission 182803) | Soil microbial communities from Purdue University Martell Research Forest, Indiana, United States - CNK21 | ecosystem: Environmental > Terrestrial > Soil > Temperate forest > Bulk soil...
CTCGCAGTTGTCACACCGGACACAATTTTGTTCAAGGTCAAGAATCGCCAGATTCAGCGCCTATTCCCCGGTTCGATATTGGCGAGACCGCCAAAACGCCACAAGAGTGGCCACGGGTGAGCCAATCAGAAGAAAGCTACCAGTGTCGTATGATGTGGACCAACAAAATGACGATGATTAGACCACCCAAGAAACCAACGGTTGATACCACAGCTTGAATTCCGACGTTGATTGAGGAGAGTTCGGCACTAATGTTTTCAAGTTCGTCGTGAACGTCACCGAGATTGACATCTTCCTCGTGGAATTCGCCGCCCTCGTCGTCATAATGCGGGACCCTCTTCATACGCGGCGATATTACCTCACCGAGTCATTACTTAGCTAGGACAGCGCGAAGCCTATCATGGGATGACGCACTGATATGCACCGTTACCAATGCCGAATGGTCTGTACTAGCAAAATGAGCGCGATGTTTAGTTGCTAGCCACAGTCCGATACTTAATTTTTTGAACTTTACCTTGCAGGTCGGTGACGTGAACTAGCAATGTGCTGCCGCCAGTAATTTCCGCCTCGTATGTGCCGGGTTGCAGTTCGTAGCACTTTCGAAATCCCGCTTGGCACCACAACGTGACGGCATTACCATTCGGGAGAACCGCGCGAATGTGTTCTTGCTGAATCTGCCTAGTGTGGGTTTGAGCCGGCCTTCCGGGAGTCGTTGTAGTTGTGCAGTTCGTCTGAGCATTTCCGTTCGTGTTTCCGTAGGTCGTATTTCCGTAAGTTGTGCCGTTGTAGGTCCCGTTCCCCGATGTGTCGCAACTAGTGTTCGACTTAGCCGCTGTTCCGGGAGTCGTGTACGTATATTCCCTAGTGCTAGCGTGGCTATCGAGTATCTGAATCTTGACTACTGGGTGTTCTTTACCAGCCGCGCTGAAACAAAAAGCGACTACGCAAACCAACGCCGTAAGAGTTTTCATAAGTCACTCCGAGGGACAATGCGGAAATGGTATAGCTGTCGGTACCACTAAGGCAAGAACTTAATAGTTTAAAGTTGCTACGACTTCTTGCGCCTTCAAACTGTCAGACTCATTCAGATATTGCATCGTGCTGGACATGCTCTTGTGACCCAAGTACGACTTAATCTGGCCGGGTTGCTGCGTTTCCTTCCAGATCGCCATTGCAATGGAGTGCTTCAACGAATGGAAGTGGGCCTTGCTGCGGTGAATTCCGGCAAGACGGCAGTAGCGCTTCATAAACTGGTCGCAACGCTGACGGCTCAATGCAAACACGCGTTCGCGAGGCCCCGCAACTTTTGCAAGCGCATGGAGGCGCAACTCAAACTCCGGGCTACCGTTCGTCACCGGAATACGCTGCAAGGTCTTCAAGGAATTCTTCAATCGCTTGACCGTTAGCTGGTTGTCCTCAACATCCTCACCCAAGATCGCCGTGACTTCACTCACACGCAACCCGAAGTAAAATCCCGTCAAAATCATCTGCCAGTGCAACTCGTTCTGTTCCTTCGCGATACGAAGCACCCGGCTCAACTCATCCTTCGTCATGTATTCCATCGTTCGTCTCCTCGACTGTGTAAGAATTCTATAGACAAAATACGAAAATGTCCAGAGATATCTAGACGTAGATACCCAGTATTTCACAACCCCCGTATTGTCAGATACATACAGACGTGGTAGGATTTGGGCATGAAGCGCCCTTCCACAAAGACCAAAGATCGTGAAAAATACGCCGTCTATCTGGACAGCGGCGATCTCAAGCGTCTACGGGAATATCAGGAAGAGATCGGTGTTCCGGTCTCAGAGAGCATTCGTCGCGCGATTGCGGCCTACGTGGAAACCCTCAAGAAAAAGCCTTGACATAACCCAACGCTCTGTTATAATAGTTCCATGTCAACCCAACAACAGCGCAGCGAGGCCGCAAGAGCCTTGGGGCAAGCACGCACGCAAGCCAAGAAAGAAGCCGCACGCAAAAACGGTGAACTCGGCGGGCGACCACGAACCATGCGCAAGTGCAAGTATCCTTCCCATCGTTTCAGCCCAAAGACCGGCAAGTGCTACGGGTGCGGCCACACCCGCGAATCCGCAATGCTTGCAACATCCTCGGCGACGTAATAGCAACGGAGCACGCAACGCGCAACGATTTGCGAACCTCGGCAACCCTCCCGCGATCTCCATCCACAACGAAACTCTGAACCCGCAATCACTCGGCGACGGTCAATTTTGAGGCCGCGTCGCATGATCTGTACGGATTTCTCCCAGCGACGTACTAACTCCGGGATGTGCATACACGGAGCGCTCGGGGCGACGTACTAAGCGCGGGAAGCACACGTGTGGGGTACCGGGGCGGACACACGGGTGCGACGCGGGGCAGTGGCCGGGTATGCCTGTAACCTAACGCTGGGTTATGTCTAGTACTTCGGTACCATCACAAACACGCGCTAGGATACCCGGAAGACGCAGTTTTCCTGCCCGTAGGCGCATTCTTTCCACTCGGGCGCATGAATAGGCTACCGTCCGCCCGCAATCGCTCTAATAGCCTCTGAAAAGGAAAACGGCACCCGGCCACGAGGGGGCAAGGTGCCGTCTGGCTTTGATCTATAACTCTCCTGTTCCGATGCTAGGCGCATCATCGGGCACACTCGCGTGGAACGTGCCCGGTATCGCGTCTAGTCTTTATCGGGCTATAGGTTGCCGTAGCGGGCGTTTGCAGGCACGGCACACCCGTGTATTCTTTGCCTGCTCCAACGTGCTGGCCATGATGTCCGTGTCATACCCGGAATCTTTCCAGTCGTCACCGATGAAACCGAAGCACGAATCCGCGTGCTGCCACTCTTCTCCGTCGAAGAATTCACCGACAACTCCCCACACTCCATCACGGTTAACGCGGTCTATCTCCGCTTGTCGTTCCCTCTCTAACCGCGATGCTGGGATATCCGAGTTAACCTCTGGATTGAACGTATCGCCGAAAAGATTGTCTAGGTCGATGGAATCATCGGCGACAATCCGCAAGCGAACGTCTCCGCGTGTCGCATCGTGTCGGCGCTCGTGCTCACAAACAATGTCCCCGTTTTTCTTGTCCCATTCAATGCGCGTCTTCGCGTTTCGCAATGCCCAACGCGCCATCGTGCCCTTGCTCCGTTCGCGCAGATACACGCGAACTAGTTCGCGATTCTTTTTAGTCATTCTCATGCCGATACCCTCTCAGTCTTGGGATAGTTCGAAACGTACGGGGCAGTTGGGACAATGCGGGAGACTAGTCGCGTGTTAACTCCACGCGAGGAGACCTGTTGGCAATAATCGATTGCCTCTTGTAGGTAGGCGAACCGGGCGACTAAAACATAATCGGTAGACTTCAAACGAGAAGCACAGCCCAGCGTTTCGCAGTGGGGCGCTAACGGACAAGTATCGCCGTGCAAAGCGTAAACGGAGACGAGGAGTTTATCGGCACGGTTCACGATTGCACCGTCTTTCTTGGCGCAAGTGGTTTTCCACCGTTTTTCCCGTTCTCTCCCTTTATGTACCCAATCCAACGCTCCCGGTTAAATTGCGGGTTCGACTCGTGACAGAAGTCTGCAAGATGGTTGATTTGCGCATCGGAGAATGGCGCATCGGAATATTTCGCAGCATCCCGAATGTATTCGGCCAACCTGATAAAGTGTTTTTTGGTCATGTTATGCCATCCTCCCGAAGACCATCGCGGCGCGTTCCGTGCGCGTGGCAGATTCGCGGAGAGTGACAACAGGGATTCTCGATGGACGTTTCAAAACTATCGGCGTGATTTTAGGTTGAGAGAAAACTGATAAGATTCGGTTTAGCATATTAGGCGACCTCGTTTCGCCTGATTTGTTAGGGAGTGCAAACCGTTGACGCGATTTGTACTCCCGTCTTACAGTATGAGTATAACCTATCGTTGGGTTATGTCAATAGTTATTTGGTACAGGTGCGGAAAATATCTGGCAACGGAATTGCACTTGTAAGGTTTGCAAGGAATGCAAACAAATGATCTATCTGTCTCGTCTGCCTGAACGGGGAGATACCCGGATTTTGTGAACTACTAAATCCCCTGTGTTTATGCGGTTATTTCGCTGTCTGAATTCTTTTGAGAGAAAAGAATTCTTAGGCCCCCGGCTTATGCCGTATGCGTGCCCGCCCCATAGGGTCGTCCTGTGGGAATTAAAAGAGGTGTGGCTCCGTGGCTATCGGACAAAACCAAAACGTCCATACCCCCGGCACTGGCAGGGGGCAGTCTCCACCCCCACCGCCTTTTCCTCACACATACCACGCTGTAATACACCCCAAGATTAAACGATCCCTAAATTTGAAAAAGAGCCGGTCGGCGGTCGCCCAGTGCACCCGGTCGAAACTATCTAGCACAGAAATTTTGCTATCATAGGCCATGATGTTCGAATGGATTTTTAGCGGCATCGGGAATGAGGCGTTGAAGGCCATTAAGAAACTGGTGTCGAATCCTGATGACTCCGGCATAGGCCACACGGCTCAGGGCGCAAAGATTGCCGATTCCCCTGCCCAAGGCGGACAGGGAAACTATCTCGACAACTCCCGGATATCAATCGGAACTGTCGTGCTTCCCGCACAGCCCAATTCACTTTCCGAGCCAGAGCCTAGGCCCAGACATAATATTGATTATGCGGGTTGCGAGACGCTTCCTATTGAGGAATACCCGAACGGAAGATTAAGCCCGTTCCCATCCAATATTGTGCCGTACCAAGGACATCTAGTAGCAGTGGTGGTCGGGTTTACAAATGACTCGACAGTTGGACTGACACCGAAAGACGTTCTAGTCGAGGGAACAATCATTTACAAGCAGAACGGAAAAGAAATCGCTCGAACTACGGGTCAGTGGTTAGAACAAAGCAAGGGCGAAGTGTATTTCAAGGTGAATCGAGCGTTTAAATTAGCGTTGGTTCTAAAGAACTCAACAGGGCGGTTGTTTGCGCCCGATATGTTTTGTCAAACCTTGGCTCGACGGGTCTATTGGGCCGCGTCCCACCATGACCTTGGCAAGATTGAAGGCCTAGTGGCGTTAGTCAAGTTGACTCGGGTTACGTCCAACGAATGCTTATTCGAAGGTGAATTTGAAATTCGTCTCGACCCACTTCAGGTTACAAGAATTCGATAAAAGGATTTCACAAAGAACCGCGCGGACGACTACAGGCCGAGCAAGAAGTAAGTCGCCCAGTCGCCTCCACTGCACTTGTAGTAGAATGTGATTTATGGAAAAGAAAATTCCAGCCTTGGTCGTGCTCGCCGCACTTACAACAGAGGCCGTTCTGGTTGAGCGCCATCACGACGGAGTGCAGCCGCCGCACATCGAAACCGATGTCAAAATGCCCGTGGAAACGATAACGACGGCAAACGCGAGCGGGGCGAGCGGGACGGTCACGGATTTTACATTAACCCAATTAAGTTGACTTGCATTTATCGCTTTATCCGAATCACACCAACCGCAACTCCCCGCCGCTCCCGCTCCGGGTATTTCTCTCGCGCCTTCTCCGCTGCCGATTTCGTTTTGAACGGCTTCGATAGTGGCGTGAACTGACCTTCGACGTAGTTGAAGAGCAGCCATTGCTCGATGATCTTGGGCATTTGAAACTTATAACACAGGTGACAGTAGTCTCCTCTTGGTACAATTAACCAAGGTCAGACGGTCTCTAATCAGATTTTAGGAGATGCGCGTGAAAAACCCGGCGACACGTGAGTCGTTCATCGAAGAGTGGCCGCTCTATGCTCAGTGTGACATCGAGAACTTCTTTCCACCTGATAATGTCTCCCTCCATTGCGACACGTGCGAGAAGGAAACTACATGGGTTGTAAAAACCCGGGGCAATCTTTACCAGTTGGTAGGCCTCGGTGGTTTCTATGTTTCCTATGTTTGCCAACTATGTCAGGAGCAGGGCGTTGCGATCTTTTTGCGGCGGATTGCTGTCGGCACAGCGGAAACGGGCATTCAGAAGATCGGGCAATTCCCTCCGCAATCAATAAATATTCCGACTGATGTCAGTAAGCGACTCGGAGACGACGCGGAGTTGTACAAAAATGCGTTGGTCTGCCGGAACCATAACTTCGGCATTGGTGCTCTCGCTTACATGCGCCGAGTCGTTGAGAACAAAACAAACGAACTCATCGAAGTTGTGGCCGCGCAAGCCGAAAGCTACGGCACCGAGGCCGCAGTTGTCGCAAAGATAAGAGCCGCAAAGGATAACAAGATTAGTTACGACGAGCGGCTTCGGCTCGCGTCAGAAGCGATTCCAACCTACATGAAGCCTGACGGAGCCAATCCGTTGGCTGCTATCTATGGCTTGTTGAGCGAGGGAATGCATGCCAAATCAGACCAAGATTGTTTGGTGATCGCCGACGAGATCAAAGATGTGTTCGAGTATGTATTTGCTCGTCTTCGCGCCGAGATCGAGGATAGGAATTCTATGGTAGAGAAGGTGAAGAAATTGGTGGGTAAGCGCAAGTAAACACTATCGCGTCCCGAGCAACGTTCGCAATTTCTCTTTCAGCGTTTGCTGCCTCGGACTCATTGCATTCTGATTAATCCATTTCAATAATTTCGGAACATCGACAATATGCCTTGTTGGTTCCTGATAAATTTCCACCTCGACTTGTTTGATTGTTTCGTCCGCGTGGGATTCCCATCCTACTTGCGCAAGTTGATTCAAACCACGCACCACAGCCTCGTATAGGGATTCCGCATAAACAACCACGCTATGTTGGATATCGAGGGTGTCCCGTAACCGGACAACGCATTTTGGCATTCTGAACTCGGGATATTGGATTGGCAGAGGTAGGAGAATTGATCTTACTTCTTTTCCCACAAATCCCAAAATTGCTTCACCGGCGCGCGGGCCGTAACCGGCGCAGTGGTTGTTACTTCGTCGTGTGTACCTGCCAGAGATGTACTAACGCGGTTTCGTCCTTGCCGTAATCGACCTGCAATCGCTTCCCGTCAGTACGGTCAATCACTGCTTTCACCACCGCCTCCACTATTCGCCCATCGTGCAAAGTCACTTCGACGCGGTCGCCGATTTTATAATTGTGGTCGGGCTGCTTGGCTGGCACGGGGAGACAATACGACGGGCGAGATGTGAATTCAAGCGAGGGGGGATGCGGATGGTTCCGCTATTGGGTCTTGTAAGTGAAATCCTCGCTGACCAGCCGGCACTTCGCCCAATACTCATCCGCGGCGACATACGAAATCCCGCCGGTGTCGAACACTGCCCGCTCGATACGAATCGACTCCGGTCGGGCATCTTGACTCGTGAACTCGATGCAGACGGAGCCATTCGGCGTCGCTTTCAGGCTGGTAAACTCCAATTTCTCATTCGGGGTTCTGACTCGGTCCCGGCGAATCAACGCTTCCGCTAGCGCAACATTATTCTTGGCGTTCTTGTGACCAACCAACTGGAGGCCGCCCCAAGCTGTACCAGCCACCACGACAAGGGCAAGCAGGATTTGGATAGCGAGCTTCATGCTTGGATTGTCGCCCGGAGCACGGTCTGCGAGAATAGTACTATTGGCCTAGCTGCCCTACGGTGTATTATGGTGCACCATGCGAATAAAAGTCCGGCACGTCGTTTACCTTGAACCCGACCAAAGTAAGAAGCTGATGGCCCGCAGCAAGAAGACCGGAGCGTTGCCGACCGAAATTGTCCGCCGTGCCCTGCGCGAATACCTCAAGAGGGCGAAATGACCCACGCCTCCAGCTACGCCACTAGCCTCGCCAATGCGGTTGCCCTTTTGATTGATTCCGAGAAGTTCCGCGCGTGGCGTCCATTTAAACCCAACCGCGCAATGTTGATGGGTGAGAAGCATTGGACGCCCCAAGAGCTTGCGAAAATATGGGGTGTTTCCGTTCAAACCATCCGGGATATTTTTCAGCGGGAGGAAGGTGTGCTCAAGATCGGACGCGACGGCACACGGAGTCGGAGGCGGTATAAGACTCTTAGAATTCCAGAATCGGTGGCCGAACGTGTTCACACGAGGTTATCCGCGTAATGCTGACCTTGTTTAGATGGCACACGAAGCGGTGCCCCCACGACAGCCGGGATTACATAAAATGCCAGTGTCCTATTTGGATGGACTGGACCTTGCCGGACGGCCAGCGGGTACGCAAATCGCTCAGACTCAAAGACTGGCAAGCGGCGCAGCGAAGAGCGCGCGAGATGGAAGCTGACGGCATCCCTTCCGCGGGTGAAGCCGTCACGGTTCGGAAGGCGATTGAGGCGTTCGAAGCCGATGCGAAAAATGCTGTTAAGCCTTCGACGTTAAAACAGTACAAAATTATCCTCGGCAAACTCAATGCGTTCGCCAAGGATAAAGGCTACGTATTCCTGACGCAGCTAGGCGTTGTGCAAGTGCGAGAGTTCCGCAATTCGTGGACGACTTACAGCCCTCGCACCTCTGGCAAGCACATAGAGCGGCTGAAAAGATTTTTCCGTTGGTGTGTGGAGAATGGGGATAATTGGCTCAAGGAATCCCCGGCGACACCCCTCAAGTCTCCCAAGGTCGGCGACACGGATGTAATTCCCTTCACCGAGGAAGAGGTCGAAAAGATTTTGAAGGCGTGCAAGGCGTACACCGGACCCAATCAAGACCGGCTTGTTGTGCTCACTAATTTGATGCTGGCCACAGGGCTAGCCATTGGCGACGCAACGATGATGTCGAAAAACCGCATTACGAAAAACGGCCACGGATATTCCGTTGAACTGCGGAGAGCAAAGACCGGGACCGCAGTTTCGTGTCCCGTTTCCGATGAAATAGCGGAATCTGTTATCGCGTTGGACGGAGAAACGCCGTTTTGGACGGGAAAGAGCGACTTGGAGGATTTAACGAAGAACTGGCGGAAGATTTATACGAAGGTTTTTAAGGCGGCTGGAATCGAGGGACACCCACATCAATTTCGGCATACGTGCGCAAAGCGGCTTTTGGTCAAGGGCGTACCGACCGCGTTTGTGGCCACGGTCTTAGGAGACGGCGAAGAGGTCGTTCGAAGGCACTATTCTAAGTGGATTCCCGAGCGCCAAGAGGCTTTAGAGAACGCAATTCGGTCCACTTGGAAGCCTATTCCCTCGGCAGATGCACGGCAGACAAAGAAAAGACAATCGAAATAGCCGCATAAACATTGAGGACATTTGGCGGAGGCGTGTGGAAGTCGAATCCACCATTCGACCCGCGAAGGGCCGAATCGCCGGCTTTGAAGGCCGGGAAGGTCACCGGACCCCTTTCGCCTCCACAATCAGAATATCATCACCGCAATAAACTCACTGGTACGCCACAGGACCGCGAACAAATCGTGGTCGAAGAAACGCCAGACACCGATCTTGCCGCGGAGGATCTCGCACTTGTACTGCTCGCACCTCAAGCAGTTCCCAACATTTTCGATTCTTTCCATCCAATCATTGCGTAACCGGCCTCGGCAAAACCCGGTGTAGATTGGCGCAATCCGGGAGCGGATCAATCGCACCTGGCGAGAACGAACCTGACGGACACGGCCGGTGCGTGGAGACCGTGCAGGCAAGCGTTCCATGGAGACTATTATGCTTACGCGGAACAACAAAATTCGGATCATCGGGATGAGCACAGTCCTGGTCGCGGCAGGAACAGTGCTTTGCAGCGCGACTGCTCAGAAAATGCCCGTGCCCAGGCCGCAGGATAATCTGGCAATAGCAGAGGATCAAGTCCGGCAGCTCCTGCCTCTGATGCGAATGGACAAGAAAGGCATGTCTCCAGGCAGGATTACATGAAATTTATGGAAGCGGAATTCGATCGGCTGGACCAGGAAAAGAAGGGCGAACTGGATGCCCGGGAACTGGCGCAATCGAATCTGTCGGCCAGCCGTTTCGCGGGAAAATAATCGAGCCACTCGTAGCGGCCACTTCTTGCCCTGAGCGCATGCGAAGGGTCGAGCTTGCCCTGACGAAAGAACGGGTGGCCCCGCCCAGTTCAGGCCCTCGCGGTTTCCAGTCCCAATGCCTGCGTCCGCTTCAGCGCAGCGGCCAGGTCATATATCACGGAGCTGGTGCAAACCTCATAGTAATGGTGATCCGAAGTCTTCCCGATTTTTCCGTCCGGCAACAATTCCCTCGCTAAACCTTCGCGCACGACCAGCAGTTCCACCGACTCGCCCATCGGCACTTCGCCGTAATAGAGCGTCACATCCTGCTTGGCCCAGGGCATATCCAGTTTTGTGACGAGTTTTTCAAGCGAAATCTCTTCCGACAATTTCTGGAATCCCTCGTCATTCAATTCAATTCCATTCATGTTAAACCGCACCAAAAATTCGTCCAACTCTTCCGCCGAAGCTCCTTCGAGCGCCGTTAAAAACTGGAACACGGAAAAATGCGTTTTCTGGCCGGTCAGCATGCGCTTGGCCAACTTAGCACAGCCGGAAAGCCGGTCCGAAACATTCAGCGCCTTCGAAATCATGATGCGTGCGTCACCGTCGGTCCAATACGTCGGCGCCGAACCTTGAAACGCAATGCCAATTCCAAGTTCCAAGGGAGGCAAATGAGTCGTGGCCGTCCCATCATTGTAGGAGTTACATACATTCAAGATCTGCTTGGCGAGGGCACAGGCTTTGCCAACTGGTCGGGCATCGCCCTGGGTAGCCTCCGTTTCAAAAATCGCCAGAATGATGGCGTCGCCTTCAATGAACACCTTTTTCGCCGAGTAACGATCCAACAGCTTCTTCACCGGCTCGTGCAGGTTCAGGCTGAAGTGCGAAGCCGGGCTCAATCCCCGAGCCAGCAGATCCTGCGTCATCTTAGTGGAGCCCCGCACGTCCGCCTTGATGATCACGTGCGAAACCACATGGTCGTGCTCGGACTTCACTTCCTCTTTCAGCACGCACTCGTAGAGTTTGT
>Ga0247680_1000475_pt1 | contig 10864 bp, 10 predicted proteins | sample CNK21_metaG_FD_182803 | JGI IMG/M metagenome (GOLD analysis project Ga0247680, IMG submission 182803) | Soil microbial communities from Purdue University Martell Research Forest, Indiana, United States - CNK21 | ecosystem: Environmental > Terrestrial > Soil > Temperate forest > Bulk soil...
CGGCGAGGAAACAGGCTGCCGTCTTGCGAAAACTCATTGATGCGATGCCTCCTTGTTGGCAATGCAATCGTAGGCTGTATACCGTCCAATTTGCTTGAGGCGGAAGTAAATTCGATGTGAATGAGCGGTACGATCTGCATCATCCAAAAAGGGAGACATTCCATGTTCCGACGAATCGCCAATCTCTTCCGCGGCTTCCTCAGCCTCTTCATCGGAGGCCTCGAGCGGCAGAATCCTGAAGCGCTGCTGGAGGTGGAGAAGGAGAACCTCCGCAGGCAGATCGCCAACTACAACCAGGGTCTGGCGGCGCACGCCGGTCTCTGCGAACGGCTGATGACGCAGGTCAAGCGGCTGGAGCAGGAAGAGCGCGAGCTGCGGGCCAAGACCGCCGCGAACCTCCGCGCCGGCAACCATGATCTGGCCAGCCAGCAGGCCTTGCGGCTGCAGACGGTGCAGCGTGAGCTGGTCGAGAATCGGACGCAGCTCGGATCGGCGGAGGCGACCTACAAGGAGTTGTTGCGCGCGCGCGACGTCTCGGTGAAGGCGGCGCAGGTGAAGCTCGAGTCGCTCAAGAACAGCATCAATGATCTGAAGATCAAACGCGCCACCGCGGAGTTGAGCGAGATGGCCTCGGGGATGATCTCGCAGATCGGCGGCTCCGGCGACACCCTCAACCGCCTGCACGAGATGGTCGAGGAGGAGCGGGAGCACGCCTCGGGCCGCGCCCGCGTAGCCCGCGACTCGCTGCACTCGGCGGATATCGACATGCAGGAGCACGAACAGAAAGCGCTCGCCGATCAGGCTCTGGCCGACTTCGCTCTGAAAGAAGGCCTGGCGCTGGACGCTCCGCGCAACACGGTCACGATCGAGAGGAAGCCGCCGGCGGAGGCGAAGAGGCTGGGGCCGCACGAGGAGTAAGACGTGCACAAACGCCGATGACGAATAACGAAACCCGCCGGCCTTCAACCCCTCGGTGCTAATCTCGTTTTCGTGAGCCGGGTCACCGTCAAGGTCGCCGTATTTCTCGCGGGGGCAGCCTTGATGGCTCTCGAAGTGTCGGCCTTCCGGATCGTCGGCCGCGTCTTCGGCACGGCGCTGCGCGAGACGACCACGGTGATCGCGGTGTTCATGGCGGCGATGAGCATCGGCTATTGGGGTGGCGGCAGGATCGGCGATCGCTGGCCGAGCGGCCGTACTCTGGCCACCGCGCTCCTCGGTGCGTCGTTGGCCACGGCAATCGTCCCCTGGCTCGATGGGATCGTGTCGCTCCGCATCTCCGAGTCGGGCACCGCCATCTCGTTCCACGCGCTGATCGCCAGCCTCTCTCTCTTCTTTGTACCGACGCTCCTTCTATCGGCGGTTTCGCCGATCGCCATTCGGCTCGTGGCCACCCGGACGGCGCACAGCGGAAGCACGGCGGGATCGATCTCCGCGTTGTCGACCATCGGCAGCATCGCCGGCACGATCGCCACCGCATTCGTCCTTCTCGACTGGCTGCAGAGTATCAATCGTACGGTGCTGGTGGTGGCCGTCACGTTGTTCCTGACCACGCTCATCGTGCTCGCGGGCGAAGCCGAGCGAAGGCGGCGGTCCGTGGTCTTCACGACGATCGTGGCGGCGCTCGCACTGGCCGCATACGCCGGAACTGCCAGCCTGAATGCACGCGCACTCCATGACGCATTGCAAAACGTCCTCTTCGAGCGCGACAGCCCGTATCACCACATCATGGTTCGCGAACATGGCCGAGGGCGATTTCGCGTACTGCAGTTCGAGCTCACGGCGGTGCAAAGCTCGATGCTGGTGCGTGATCCCGCCGGGCCGGGTCTGGCCTATATCGACGATTTTCACCTGGCAAAGGTGATCCGGCCCGAGGCGAAATCGCTCCTCATGATCGGATTGGGAGGCGGGACGGCCGTCAAACAGTTTCTGCGCTTGTACCCCGACGTGACGATCGACGCCGTGGACATTGACCCGATGGTGGTCGACGTGGCGCGCAAATTCTTCATGCTGCCCGAATCCAACCGGCTTCGGGTGACGGTCAGCGACGGGCGCGTGTTCCTGAAGGGCACGACGAAGAGCTGGGACGTCATTTTCGTCGACAGCTACACGCACAACCGCTATGGGGCGACGATCCCGCCGCATCTCGTAACACGCGAATTTTTCGCCGAGGCGAAGCGCCATCTCAACCCCTCCGGCATCGTACATTTTCATTGTGCGACGAACGGCGACGCGCCGATGGCGCAGGCGGTCTACCGCACGCTGCGCGATGTTTTTCCCACGGTCATCGCCGTTCCCGAGAAGGGATATACCGAATTGTTCGCGACGACCGCGCGTGAGCCGATCTCCAGCGAGATGTTGATCGGGCGCACGCGGCCTCTTCCATGGGCGGACCTACGCGTACGCTCCGCGGCGATGACGGACCGTCCGCCATTGCCGTCCGCGCCGCTCCTGACAGACGACTACGCGCCGGTCGATACACTCTTGAGAGGCAAGTGAGCCGGCGCGGCCGGCGGCGTTAGTTGCCCAAGGCTCTGCCACCGTCTTCTCTCGATCGTTCTGCCGCGCAGACTCCGGCTTCCGACGCGCGGCTGCGCCGCTGGGGGCACAGACAAGAGTGTCTGTGCCACATTGGCCCTCGGTATTGGAGGAGTGCGGAGTCTTGCGGGACAGAATGTGGCACAGACACTCTTGTCTGTGCCCGCGCCGGAGCCGCCGCCGCTGCGCGCTTGCGGCTTGCCGTCGATTGCACTCAGCGCGTGAGAATCCGGCCTACTCCACCACCTCCCCCGACAAATCGACGATCGGGTAGGCCATCTTCAGCGAGTCGAGCGTTTTCACGAGAACGTCGCCGATGACCAGGTTGCGGTACCACTTGGCGTTCGCGGGGATGACGTACCACGGCGCGTGCTTGGTCGAGGTCTTCTTCAGCACGTCGTCGTAGGCGTCCATGTAGTCGTCCCACAGCTTTCGCTCTTCGATGTCGCCGTGCTGGAACTTCCAGTGCTTCTTCGGATCGTCGATCCGTTCCTGCAGGCGTTTCCTTTGTTCGTCCCTGCTGATGTTGAGAAAGAACTTGACGATCACCGTGCCGCTCGCGGCCAGCGTTTTTTCGAAGGCGTTGATCTGCTCGTAGCGTTTGCGCCACACCTTCTCCTTGACCAGGTTGTGCACCCGGACGACGAGCACGTCTTCGTAATGGCTGCGGTTGAAGACGACGATCTCTCCGCTGCCGGGCGTTTTGGCGTGCACCCGCCAGAGAAAGTCGTGATCGATCTCCTCCTCGGTCGGCTTCTTGAACGACACCACGCGCACGCCGGCCGGGCTGACGCCATTCATGACGTGGCGCACCGTCCCGTCTTTCCCCGACGTGTCCATCCCCTGAAGGATGACCAGGAGTTTGTGCCGGTGCCCCGCGTACAGGAGCTCCTGCAGCTCGCCAAGCCGCTGCTGAAGCTTCAGACACTTCTCCTTGCCGTCAGCCTTGTCGCCGCAGAGGGGCGTGGCATCGGGGTCCAAGTCTTTCATGCGGACCTTGCTGCCGTGATCGATGCGATGGACGTTGGTATTCATGGTGCGATTCTCCTCCCGCTGGGCCACACTACACCTGCTTTTTGCATCGCTACTATTCCACCATGGCCAAACCGAAGCGGATCGCCGCAATCGACGTCGGCACCAATTCGATCCACATGATCGTTGCGGAGACGCGCGAGCACGGTTATCGCGTGGTCGACCGGGAGAAGGAGATGGTCCAGCTCGGTCTGTCCAGCCTCGACGGCCAGCCCCTCACCGCCGACGCCATCGAGCGCGGTGTGGCCACGATCGGAAAGATGGCGGAGATCGCGGCGAAATGGAACGTCGACGAGATCGTGGCCGTGGCCACGAGCGCGGTGCGCGAGGCGCCCAACCGCCGCGACTTTCTTCGCCGCGTGAAAGAAGCAACCGGCGTGAAGGTGCGCGTCATCTCCGGCGAAGAGGAGGCCGACTACATCTTCCGGGCCGTGCGCTCGGCGGTCGAAGTAGGGGTGCAGACGGCGCTCTGCATCGACATCGGCGGCGGCAGCGTGGAGCTGATCGTAGGCACCGCCGACGAGACCTACTTCACGCGCAGCGAGAAACTGGGCGCCCTTCGCCTTGCCCAGCGCTTCCGCCTGATCGAGCGCCCCACGGCGCGGGCAGTCGGTCAGTGCCGGCGTCATGTCGAAGACCGCGTCGGGAAGCTTCGCCGCCGCATCGTCCGGCTCGGCGTCGATCTTTGCATCGGCACGTCCGGCACGATCCAGACCCTGGCCACCATGGCCTCGCCGTCGGACGCCCCGGCGCCCGCGCACGGCCTGCGCCGCCTGGAGCGCGCCAGGGTCGCCGAGCTCATTCCGATCCTCGCCTCACTCACGGCGGCCGAGCGCGCCGCGCGGTTCGGTCTCGATGCGCCGCGCGCCACCAGCGTCCTCGCCGGCGCAATCGTGCTGGACGTCCTTCTCGAGACACTCGACATCGAGGAGTTACTGGCCTGTCCGCTGGCGATGCGCGAAGGGATGCTGGAAAGCCGCGTGGCCGCGCTCGAAGAGTCGGAGGAAAGCGGCGGCTCTCTGCGCCAGGCGTCGGTCCTCGCGCTCGCGCAACGGACCGATTGCGATCTGAAGCACGGCATGCACGTCGCCAAACTGGCCTCGCGCATCTTCGACCAGACGAAACCGCTGCACGCACTCGAGCAGCAGATGACCGGCCTGCTCGAATCGGCGGCCGTCCTGCACGAGGCCGGGCTGCACGTCAGCGATCGCTCCCACCACAAGCACAGCTACTACCTGATCCGCCACGCCGACCTGCGAGGTTTCACCGACGAGGAGATCCTCATCATCGCCAACGTCGCGCGGTACTACCGGAAGGCGTCGCCCGAAAGCTCGCACCCGAACTTTTCCGAGCTGACGCCGTCGCAGCAGCAGGACGTGGAGAAGCTCGCCGCCATCCTGCGCATCGCCGAGGCCCTCGACCGCGGCCACCACGCTTCCGTGCGCGACGTCGCCGTACGCGTCCGCCGCGACCAGGCACGCTTCCTGATCCGCACGAGATCGGATGCGTCAGTGGAAATCGCAAGCGCCCGAAAGCGAGCGAAGTATTTTGCGGAATTGTTCGATGTGGAGGTGGTGGTCGAGGCGATGTAAGGAAAGGGTCGAGCCATGCAACCAACCGAAAAGTTTGTCGTCCTCTTACGTCACGGAATCGCCGAGCCGCATGGCGCGCGTGCGGACGACGATGCCCGCGTTCTGACCGGGACCGGCAACCGGCGCATGAAGCAGATCGGCCGGGGGCTGGCCAGACTCTTTCCGAAGGCGGACGTCATCTACACGAGTCCGCTCATTCGATGCGTCGAGACGGCGGAGTGGGTGGAGAAAGGCTACAAGTCGTCGATCGTCGTGAAGACCTATGACGCGCTCCGCCCTGACGGGGAGCTCGCGGAAGTCCGTACGTTGATCAACACCAGCGAGGCGCGGCGGATCATCTGCGTTGGCCATGAATCGAATCTCTCGACGGCAATGCTCGCCCTGACGAAGATGAGCTCCGACGGTCCGATCGAGCTGAAGAAGGGTGGCTGCTACGGCCTGCGAATGTTCGACGACGGCACCGCCTGCCTGGAGTGGATGCTGCCGCCGCGCGTTCTCCGGCGGCGGTGATAAGCGAAGATGGTGGCCGAGCCCTGGGCAACCAGCGCAGCCGGCTCAATGCTTTTTCTTCTTCTTGGCCTTCCTGCGGAATGACGCCGGGTGACGGATGCTCTCTTCGTACGGGCCGACGCTCACCGAATCGGCGCGGGCGATGGTGATGAACGTCTCCTGGCTGCGGATCGGACGCTGCTCGCCGGGCGTCCGGCGGCGATAGGAGCCGTCGGCGTCGAGCGTCCAGCTTTTTACGTTGTCGGCCAGAGCAATCGGCAGGATCTGATCGCTGATGCGCCGGGCCACCGCGGCGTCGCGGACGGGGAACGTCGTCTCGATCCTCCGCAGGAAATTGCGCGGCATCCAGTCGCCGCTCGAGATCCAGACCTCCGGCGTGCCGCCGTTGGCGAAGCGGAAGATGCGTGCATGCTCGAGGAAGCGATCGATGATCGACGTCACTCGGATGTTTTCGCTGATGCCGGACAGGCCGGGCACGAGGCAGCAGATCCCGCGAATGAGCAGGTCGATCTGCACGCCGGCGCGGCTGGCCCGATAGAGCGCCTCGATGACACCCGGGTCGACGAGCGCGTTCATCCTGGCCACGATGAAGGCCGGCTTCCCGTCTGCCGCGTTCTGCGTTTCGCGGTCGATCATGCGGATGGTCCAGCGCAGATAATCCATCGGCGCGACGACGAACTCACGCCACTTGAGGGTCGATCCCTTCGCCTCCACCAGCTCCTGCACACCGGCCACACTGAAGCCGGTGAGGAGGTTCATCAACTGCGCCGCATCGGCACCGAAGTCGGGGTTGCAGGTGAAGAGATCGACGTCGGTATAGAGGCGTCCCGTGACGGCGTTGTAGTTGCCGGTGGAGAGGTGGACGTAGCGGCGCAGCTCGCCCCCTTCGCGGCGGACGATGAGACAGACCTTGCAGTGGGTCTTGTATCCGACGATCCCGTAGACGACCTGCACCCCTGCTTCCTCGAGCGTTTTCGCCCAGGTGATGTTCTTGCGCTCGTCGAAACGCGCCTGCAGCTCGACGACGGCCGTGACCTGCTTCCCCGCCCTCGCCGCGGCGGAGAGCGCGGCGATGATCGGCGAGCCGGGATCGGTGCGGTAAAGCGTCTGCTTGATGGCCACGACGTCGGGATCTTCGGTGGCGGTCTGCACGAACTCGATCACGGCGGTGAACGAGTCATAGGGCCGGTGCAGCAGCAGATCGCCGCGGCGGATGATGGAGAAGATGTCGTCGGTCGTCGCCAGCTCGGCCGGCATGCGCGGGTTGAACGGCACCTCTTTCAGCGCCGCGTTCGGGATCTGCGTGTAGACCTGCTGGAGGTCGCCGAGCTTCAGCGGACCGGGAGCGAAGAAGATGTCGTCCGGCGAGGAGTCGGTGGCATTGGCGAGCAGGGCCACCAGCGGATCATCGGCCCCTTCCTCGATCTCCAGCCACACCACCTCGCGCCGCTCCCGGCGCCGCAGCTCGATCTCGATGCTCTTGAGGAGATCCTGCATGTCCTCTTCTTTGATGTCGAGGTCGGAGTTGCGGATGACGCGGAAGGCGGCCGAGCGCAGGACCTTGAGGCCGGGGAAAAAGCGATGGAGGTGCGAGGAGATGACGTCTTCGAGCAGGACGAAGCGCGTCTTCTCCGGCATCGGCACGAGGCGCGGAACCGACTCCGGGATCTTGATGATGGCCACATGCCGCTCGCCGCGCTCGGACTCGAGCTGCAGCGCGAGGTTGAGCGAGAGATTGGCGATGAAGGGAAAGGGGTGGGCGGGATCGATGGCCAGCGGCGTCAGGATCGGCTCGAGGTCGCGGCAGAAGTACTCCTCGACGAAATTGCGCTCCTTCTTGCCGAGGTCCACGACCCGCTCGATGCGGATCCCTTCCTTACGCAACGCCGGGATCAGATCATCGCCGAGGCAACGGTAAATATGGCGAAGCAGCGAGCGGGCGCCGTCGCGCACGTTCTGCAACCGTTTCAGGCCTTTGCCGCCTGGATCGGCGGGCACGTTGGCAGCGATGAGATCGCGGATCTCGCCGACCCGGATCATGAAGAACTCGTCGAGGTTGTGCGCGCAGATACTGAGAAACTTCACCCGCTCCAGCAACGGCACGGCCGGGTTTCTGGCCTCGGCCAGGACACGTTCGTTGAATGCGAGCGCGCTCAGCTCGCGATCGAACAGCGGCACGGCTGGGGGAACGGCCTGAAGGGGCGCCACCTCGGATGCCGTGGCCACCTCGACGGAGTCTGTCTCGATTACGGAAGACATCGGACCGGCAATGGTATGCCCACTTCCGGGCGTGAATGCGTATCAGCCTCTGTAAATTTTCTGAGCGGCCCCTGCATCTTTTGAATGGCGGCAGGGCCTTCTCCGGCCCAGATTGGCATCATCCCTGAAGAGCACAGCCGTATCCGTACGAGGTAGAAGCCATGTTTGATGATGTCCTGATCGAATCCGCGGGTAAGGACAAGAAAAAAGGTGGATGGAAAACGGTGCTCATCTCCGCCTTCCTCCACATCATCATCATCGGCGCGGTCGTCGCCGCGGGGCTGTACGTCAAGAAGAACCCCGAGATCATCACCAAGCCGATTCAGGCGTTCGTCGTCTCGGCACCGCCCCCGCCGCCGCCTCCCCCACCGCCCGCGGCTTCGCATGCGTCAACGCCTCACGTGCAGCAGCAGACGCCGCAAACCCATCCGACCTTCCATCAGCCGACTCGGACACCGCAACAAGTGCCCCAGGTCGACGTCCCGACCGACACGGCGGGCGGCCAGGAAGGCGGTGTGGTCGGCGGCCAGGTGGGTGGAGTGGTCGGTGGAGTGGTGGGAGGAGTCGTCGGAGGAACGCTCGGCGGCACCCTCGGCGGCCAAATCGGAGGACAACTCGGCGGCACCGGCGACAAGCCGATGCGGGTCGGCGGTGACGTAGCGCCCCCCATTGCCGTCACACGTGTCGAGCCCGTCTACACCGACGTGGCCCGCAAGGCTCGCATCAGTGGAGTGGTCATCATCGAAACGATCATCGACCGAAACGGCAACGTCACTGATGCGCGCGTCCTCAAAGGTCTTCCCCTCGGACTCGATCAATCGGCCCTCGACGCGATCAAACGCTGGAAATTCAAACCTGGAACGCTCAACGGACAGCCGGTTCCCGTTATCTTTACGCTCACCGTAAATTTTCAACTGCAATGATGAAACGTGGATCAGTAGATCAGTGGATTCGTAGATCAGTGGACCATGACGTGAATGCAGTTCTAATCGACTGATCCATTGATCTGCTGACCACGAGACGCAAAGGAGAAGTGCATGGATAACAACAGTTTCAGCCTCCTCGGGATGTTGGGGACCATGAATTGGATCGCGCGCGGCGTCGTCGTCGTGCTGGCGCTCATGTCGATCTGGTCGCTGACGATCGCCATCGAGCGGCTGCTCCGGTTTCAGCGCGCCAAACGCGAGTCTCTGGCGATCGCTCTCGGCGTCACGCCGCTGCTCAAACAGCACAAGCTCGAGGAAGCGATCACGCTGACGAGCGACAAGAAGTACCGCCACTCGCACCTGGCGCGCGTGCTGCGCGCGGGACTGACCGAGTTCCAGTACGAGACGACACAGGCGCTCCCGGACGATTTCGACATCGTGGCCTCAGGCCAGCGCGCCATCGAGCGCGAGTCGCTGATGACGACCGCGGAGATGAAGAAGGGCCTCGGCAATCTGGCCACGATCTCGACGACGGCGCCGTTCGTCGGCCTCTTCGGAACAGTGGCCGGCATCATCCACGCCTTCCAGGGCATGGCCATCAGCGGCTCTGGAGGACTGGGCGCCGTCTCGGCCGGTATCGCCGAGGCGCTGGTCACGACGGCATTCGGCCTCTTCGTGGCCATCCCCGCCGTCTGGCTCTACAACTACTTCCTGAACAAGGTGGAGCGCTTCCAGGTCGAGATGTCGAACTCGTCATCTCAACTGATCGACTACTTCATCAAGAACGAGGCGCGCGTCCGCGCCAACGCGGCAGCGGTCCGCTAGGAGTCGAGGATGGCATTCGGCGCCGGGGGCGGAAGCCCCGACGAAGTCAAAGGAGACATCAACGTCACGCCACTCGTCGACGTCTGTCTCGTGCTCCTGATCATCTTCATGGTGGTAACGCCGATGCTGCAGTCGGGCGTCGACGTGGCGCTGCCTCAGGGGCCGCATTCGGAGAAGAAGCCGGGGAAAGAGTCCGACCTGATCGTGTCGATCAAACAGGACGGCACGGTCTTCATCGGCCAGGACTGGATCCCCGACCGCGATCTGCCCCGCTACATGAAGGCGGAGCACGACAAGGACGCCACCCGCAACGTGATGATCAAAGCCGACAAACGGATCAACTTCGGCAAAGTACGCATGGTGATGAAAGCCGCCAACGATGCCGACTTCACCGCCGTCTCCTTCCTGACCGAGAATCAGATGGCCGGCGGGAAGATCGCGCAACAGAGTAAGTAAGAAGCAGTGGATTAGTGATTCGTAGATCAGGACGAGGGGCGTTCATCTAATCCACTAATCCACTGATCGACTCAACGAGGTAACCAATGTCAATGTCCGCCAGCTCCGGCCAGGGAGTCCGATCGGAAATCAACATCACGCCGCTGGTCGACGTGGTGCTGGTGCTGCTCATCATTTTCATGGTGGCGACGCCGATCCTGCAGATGGGTCTCGACGTCGAGGTGCCGCCGAAGGTCGAGGTGACCGGCGCGCCGCCGCCCTCGGAGCAGAATCAGCTCGTCGTCACCGTCCGCCCCGACGGCATCTATCTCAACACGCTGAAACTGGCCAACGCCAAGGCGCTCCGCGACGCCCTCGCCGCCCAGATGCTCTCCCGTCCCATCGCCGACCGCGTCGTCTTCGTCAACGCCGAAGACACGGTGCCGTTCGACCGCGCAGTCGAAGCGATGGACGCCGCGCATGAAGCAGGGGCGAAGAAGGTCGGCTTCCTGACCGATCCACCGGGGAAGTGATCCGTCACGTGCTTAAACGGCGAAGTGAAGATGCAGTGAGAGCCGTCGCCGCAATCAGGCGACGTCTTCGAAATGCTCCAGGTTGCCGCTGACCTCGGCCATACGCCTACGTTGCACCTTCTCGATGTGGCGCGCATAAAGCGCCACAAAAAGCAGCGGCAGAACAAAGAGTGCAACTCCGATCGGCAGAAGGATGCTCATCTCGTTCTCTCCAAGA
>Ga0247680_1000477_pt1 | contig 10805 bp, 6 predicted proteins | sample CNK21_metaG_FD_182803 | JGI IMG/M metagenome (GOLD analysis project Ga0247680, IMG submission 182803) | Soil microbial communities from Purdue University Martell Research Forest, Indiana, United States - CNK21 | ecosystem: Environmental > Terrestrial > Soil > Temperate forest > Bulk soil | place...
CCGCCTGATCCGCCGGAGTTCTTCCTGGTGCCGGGCGACAACCAGGTGACGGTGGTGTGGCGTGCCAGCACCACGGAGCAAACCGGCGACCCGTTCTACGTGGTCGCGTCGGACAACACGCTGCCGATTTACGACGCCAACTACCGGCAGTTCGACGTCGAGGGCTACCGCATCTACCGCGGCCGCACCACCGGCGACCTGCAGGTGGTGGCGCAGTTCGATTACTCGGGCACCGCGATGCTGGACTTCACGGGCGCCTTCAACTATGGCAACTGCGCGCCCGAGCTCGGCGTGCTGACCGACTGCCCCGCGGACTTGGGCACCGGCCACGCGCAGCCGCTCGTGGGCGACGTCGTGCAGATCCCGCCCGGCGGCCGCGTCAAGCTCGCGAACGGCAACGTGCTCGTGGTGCAGGCGGACACGGCGGTGACCGGCGGCGCCTCGGGCAGGCCCGGGCTGCGGGACTCAGGCGTCCCCTTCGCGTTCATCGACAAGGGCGTGAAGAACTCGTTCCGCTACTTCTACGCGGTGACGGCGTTCGATGTGAACTCCGTGGCCTCGGTGGGCCCGGGCGCGACGTCGCTCGAATCCGCGCCCGCGACCAAGACTGTGACGCCGCGGGCGCCGTCGGGCCAGCAGACAGCCGGCTCGCTCGGCGCGCCGACGGTCATCGGCGCCAACGGCAACCCGGTTCCGGCCCTGGCGGCGCCGTCGCTCGATGCGACCACGGGCATCTGGTCCGGACCGCAGCAACCGACGAAGTCAGCGGAGCTCGGCTTGGCGGCGTTCCTGCCCGAGGTTCTGACCAATGGGTCGGTGACGCTCAAGATCGACTCGCTGTCGCCCGGCAACGGCGATCCCGACGGGCTCGGCACGGGCGCGCCGGTGACGTACTACGTCACCACGCAGGGTGCCGGTGCACCGGTGCACCTGACCGTACCGGTCGTAACGGACTGCTGCGACGTGATCAACTCGTCCGTCGTGAACTTCCCGGCGACGGCTATCAGCACGTCCAAGTCCACCCGCTTCGGCGGCGACTCCACGTTCTCGCTGTTCGGCTCGGCCACGCTCACCCAGGCGCCGCCTTGGTTCTCGTCTGGTCCGGGCCGCGGCGACGCCAACGACGATCCCGCCAACTCGGCCTACAACGGCCCGCGCTGGTGGACGGGGGCGCCGAACGAAAACACGGCTAACCCCAACGGTTCGAACTGTCATCCGTCCACCGGCGCCTGCGTGCCGGGCGCGATGGCCGGGAAGATCACGGCCGGCGCCCTCACCGGGGTGTCCGTGCTGTGGAACATCCAGGCCTACAACACGGTCCGCAGTTTCCCGATGCGCGACTTGGAGGCGGTGACCGCGACGGTCATGCGCGCCGCCGACATCAGTGTGTATTGGGGCGCCGCCGGCGCGATCGACTCCGTGGTGGACGACGTGCACAAGGTGCCGGTGCCGTTCAAGAACAGCATCAACGCGTCGTGGGGCATCCTGAACGACTCGTCGTTCGTGGGCGTGACGCAGGCCAACACGCCGGACGCGAACAACGCGCTGCTGACGTGGGGCGACATCTTCTGCATTGCGCCCTCACCGGCGTACACGCAGAACTGCACCGGCACACCCACGGCGGTGCTTCAGAACCACGCCCGGCTCTCGCCGGTCGCAGCGACGTCCATCGCGCTGGGGAGCACCGGCACGCTGACGACGACCGGCAACGGCTTCATCTTCTATCTGAACGGCAAGTTCTTCCTGATGCAGATGGCCGCGTTGCCGTCGAGCGGCACGGTGTGGCACGCCCGGTTCTACACGGGCAACATCACCGGCACCGCGGCGACCAACGACTTGACGTTCCTCCCCGAGCCCCGCACGCCGGCCATTCCAGGCCTGCGCGTGCAGATCGCGTATGCGGGCGCGGCGTTCGATCCGACGGTCGCGTCGAGTGCGACGCTCGCCACCGTGCATACGGTGCCGGATCCGTACTATGTGACCAACGCGTTGGAGCAGTCGTCCAACGACAAGATCCTGCGCTTCGTCAACCTGCCGAGTCGCTGCATCGTGCGGATTTACTCGGTGAGCGGCGTGCTGGTGAATGCGCTCACGCTTGACGATCCGACCGGCGGCGGGGAGCTGACGTGGAACCTGCGGAACCGCAACAATCAGTTCGTGGCGTCCGGGGTCTACTTCTACCACGTCGAAACGCCCGACGGGAAGCAGAAGGTCGGGCGGTTCACCGTCGTCAACTTCGCGCAATAGCGCCAGGAGAGCCTGCATATGACACGGATTCTCAAAGTTTCTGCGTGGGCCCTGGCGGCGTTCAGCTTCGTCGCGGGGCCGGCGGCAGCGCAGGTGACGCTGCCGTCCGACAACACCGCCTACGGCACCACGTCGGCAGAGTTCCTGCTGCTCGGCGCCAGTGCCCGCGGCATGGCGTTGGGGGGCGCGTATTCGGCGCTCGCCACCGACGTCAGCGCGCTGTATTACAACCCAGCCGGCATCGCGCAGCTCAGCCGGCCGAGCGCCATGGTGTCGAGCTACAGCTACATCGCCAACACGCGGTACGTGTGGGGCGGTCTCGCGATCCCCATGGCGGGCGGCGCGAAAGCCCTGGGCTTCCAGATCGGCAACTTCGGGTTCTCGGACCAGCCGGTCTACACGGTCGAAAACCCCACCGGGGACGGCACCACGTATAACGTCGCGGAGAGCTTCTTCGGTCTCAGCTTCGCCCAGAATTTCAGCGACCGCTTCTCCGCCGGCATTTCCGGCAAGGTGGTGTCGGACAAGCTGGGCAAGACCTCCGCGTCGGCGTGGGCGGTGGACTTCGGCACGAGCTTCCACGCGATGGCGGGCGGGCGCCCCCTGCGGGCTTCGTTCGTGATTCAGAACCTCGGCTCGTCGCTGAAGCACACGGGTCCCGGGCTCGACGTCACGGTGACGCGGCCCCCGATCCCCGGCCAAGTGGACGTGCCGCAGGAAGGCCAGCCGGCCGACCTGCGCACCAAAGAGTGGAACCTGCCGGTGCTGTTCCGCGTCGGCCTCGCGCTCGACGTCTTGAGCATGGAGCAGCGACGCGTGACGGTGCTGTCGGAGTTCAATCAGCCCAACAACAGCCGCGCCGGTTTCGGCTTTGGCGCCGAGGTCATGCTGTCCGACCTCGCGAAGACCGGGTTCTACCTGGCCGGCCGCGGCAGCTATTCGTATCAGTCCGACAACAACCTGGACATTCCGAACGCCCCGTTCGCCACCGGTCAGTCCGGCGCGGAGAAGCGCGACGGCCTCGCGGCCGGGTTCGGCGTCGGGTACAAGAAGGGCGATCTCGGATTGGGTGTGGACTACGCCTGGCGCTCGATGGGCATCCTGGGCGGAACCAACATCCTGAGCCTCTCGGTCCAGTGGTGAGTTGAGTGTTCGTGGACCGCGCCGCCGCTGGCGGCGCGGTCCCGGGCGCCGAAGGGAGCTGGCAGTTGAAGTCGTGGATCTGGATGGTCCTGGCACTCGGCTTGGTCCGTGATGGGACGCCGGGCAGGCAGGCGGGAGCGGATAGCGTCAGCGTGCAGGCGGTGCGTTTCTTCCGGCCGGCCGGAACCCTGATCAACGGGTTCGTGCGTGTTCCGCACCTGCTGCTGAGCCCGGTCACCGTGGGCGCGAGCGGTTACGGCGCGTTCCGGCTCGACGTGAGCGTGACCGACCAGACCGGCACCGTGCTGATGCGCGACGGCTGGCCGCGGCGGGTGGACTGGAGCGCGCTGCAAACACCCGGGTCGGCGAGCATGGAGCCGCTGGCGTTTGCGCTGGCTCCCGGGAGCTACACGATCCGGGTGACGGTGCGGGACTCGGCGAGCGGCCGCACCCAGACCGCCGAGACGGCGGTGGCGGCGTACGCCGTACGGCCGCCCGCGTCGGACCTGCTGATGGCGTACGGCATCCGCCGCGCGCAGCCGGGCGACACGCTGGCAGCGGCCGGCGAAGTGCGCAAAGGCGACTTGTTCATCGCCACGAGCCCGGACGTGCGGCTGTCGCCCACGCATGCAAGCCTCGCGTACTACTGCGAGGTGTACCGCGACAGCGCGGTGACGCTGCCGTGGCGGTTGCAGGTGGTGACGCCCGACGGGCGGGCGTTGCTCACCACGTCGCCGTCGCAGACGGCGCTCGGCGCCGGCGGCGGCGTGCTGACGGGATCGGTCGATCTCACGGGCCTGCCGCCCGGGATGTACCGGCTGGTGTTGTTGGCGGGGGCCGGCAGCGACACGACCTCGCGGGTCGGCGCCTTCCGGATGGGCGGGTTCGAGGCCGAGCAGCACGTGGCCACGGCGACGCAGGTGGCGAACGAGCCGAGCGATCCGTTCGCGCGGCTGTCGGAAACGCAGATGGACACGCTGGAAGCACCGCTGGTCTTGCTGGCGGCGGGGTCGGAGCTGGGCGTCTACAAGTCGCTCACGGTGGAAGGGAAGCGGCGGTTCCTGCGCGATTTCTGGCGCAAACGCGATCCCACGCCGGAGACCCCCGAGAATGAGCAGCGGGTGGCGTTCTACAAGAGGATCGGGGATGCCAACGAGCGCTTCCGCGAGGGCGGCGCGGCCGAGATCCCCGGATGGCGGACCGATCGGGGCCGGATCTTCATTCTGTACGGTCCGCCCGACGAGATGCTGCGGCGGCCGCAAAGTGGCACGTCGTACCCGTGGGAGATGTGGAAGTACACGAAGTCGCGCGTACTGTACTACCTGTTCCTGGATCGGACGCGGCTCGGCAACTATTCGTTGGTCTACTCGACTGATCGTCGGGAGACGACGTTGCCCAACTGGCAGGACTATTTCAATGACGATGCGAAGCGCGAAATTGCGAATTTTTGAGCTCCACCCATCCCATACCGTCGGAGAGGGAGTATGAAGCGACAGCACATCGGTGCGGTTCTCGTGGGAGCGGCGTTCGCGGCACTGGCGTGCCGTGGTGACCCCACTGCTTCGCTGCGGGGTGGCGCCAAGTTCGTCGACCTCAGCGCGACGGTGATGTTCATCGACGCCGGCAGCGCCAAATCGCTTTCGGTCGTAGTCCGGGACGAGCAGCAGAATCCGCTCGCGGCGGACGTCACGGTCGCCACGCTGAACGCCGCAGTGGCGACGGTGGTTGTGGACACCACCGTCCCGTCCCCCAACGGCTCGGAACACAACTACATCATCTCAGGCGTGGCCCCGGGGGCCACGAAGATCGTGGTGTCGAGCTCGGGTTTGTCGGACACGGTAGCGGTATCGGTGCTGCCGCTGACTTTCGGGGGAGCGATCCTCCCGACGCTGACCCCCAAGGGCGGCGACACGCTGAAGCTGGCCTCCACCGCGGTGCTGAAGTTCAACGCCGCGACGACGACAGTCACCTTCGGCGGCGGCAAAAGCCCCGTCGTCCTGTCGCAGACCGTCGATACGATCAAGATGCTGGTGCCGTTCAGCAATGCGGGCCCGCTCGCGGTATCGAACATCAACGTCACGTTTGTCAGCGGACTCTCCGTGACGCTCAATACGGCCCAGAGCGTGACCCAGACGGGCAGCCTGTGGACGCCCGCCGATACGGGCTACGCCACGGCGCCGCAGATCGCCCTGCCTACGACGACCGGTGGGAAGACGTTCTTCATCACCGACATGAAGGGCAGCTATGTCAACGACGCCGACTGCGGTGAGGGCACGGGCGCCGGCGGCATCGGGAAGTGCGCGTTCTTCAAGTACGTCGCGAACGGCACCGACTCGCTGTCGTTCTCGGTCGATTGGGAAGGCGCCGCGACCAACCCGGATATCGACATCTACTCCTGCGGCAGCGCCGGCGTATCCCAGTGTTTCGAGGACAACGGCTCGGGCGCGACGGGTTCCAAGCCGCAGATCTTCCGCTTGAAGCCCACGGCGGGCACGCATTACTACGCGGTCGAGGTCTACGCGGGCACGCCGCCGACGAACATCGTTACGACCATTACCAAGCTGAACTAGTCGTCCAATGCTGACGGATGGGACGGGCCCCGGGGGGAACTCCTCCCGGGGCCCGGTGTTTTGAGACCGGTGCGCATCAGGTCGTGGTTCGCCTTCCTCGCCCTCACCTGGCTCCCCGCGCCACCGGCACAAATCGCTCCCGAGCTCGCCTGTACGGCCGCGCGCTTCTGGCGCCCCGGCGACTCCACCCGCGTCGAACTGCTGTGCCGCATCCCCTACGTCCTGCTCGAGCCGCTGCCACGCGCGGGCGCGGGATATCGCCTCTCACTCGACGTCACCGACAGCGCCGGCCGCAATCTCCTGACCCGCCGCTGGAGCCGCGGCGTCGCCGATGCGGCCCTCGACGACCCCGACGGCGCGGGCGTCGAGCGCGCGGGCTTCACCGCGCCCGCGGGACGCTGCTTGATTCACGCGGCGCTGCTCGACTCGGCCTCGCGGCGCGTGGTGCGGCTGGAGCAGCCCATCGCCGCGCTCGGTGAGGCCCCCGCCATCTCCGATCTGCTGCTGGCGACGGGCCTGCGCATCGCCGGTCCCCAGGACTCCGCCGCCGCGGACGAGCTGCGTGTCGGCACGGTGTCGCTGGCCGCGCCGGGCTGGCCGCTCTTCGCCAGGCGACGCGGGGGCTCGCAGCGCGTCGCCTACTACTTCGAGGCCTACGGCGCCGCGGGGGCGCCCTCCCTGACGCTCAGCGACTCAGCCGGCGCGCCGGTGGCGCTGCCGGCGGCGCGCGAGCTGGCGCCCGGGGCGGGGTGGCTCGACCTCGCCGGGTTGCCGTCGGGGAGCTACACGCTCACGCTGGCGGTGGGCGCCGTGCGGCGCGACGCGCCGTTCCGTGTGAGCGACCCCGACGCGCGCAGCGGCGCCGACACGCCCACGGATCGCTTCGGCCCGGCGGGCGAGGCGGCGCTCGACAGCCTGTACGCGCCGCTCATTTACCTCATGACCGACGCCGAGCGCGGCATCTACCCCACGCTCGCCCCGGACGGCAAGCGCCGCTTCCTCCGGGCCTTCTGGGCGCGCCGCGATCCCACTCCGGGCACGCCACACAACGAGGCCGAGGACGATTTCTACCAGCGCATCGCGGAGGCCAACCGGCGGTTTCGCGAGGGCGGCGCCGGCCAGATCCCCGGCTGGCGCACCGATCGCGGTCGCATCTTCCTCAAGTACGGCGATCCCGACGAAGTACTGTCGCGCCCGCAACCGGGCTCCACGCTGCCGTTCGAAGTCTGGAAGTACACGCGCGGGAAACCGCGCAAGTTCTGCTTCATGGACCTGACGCGCTTCGGCAACTACTCGCTGATTTACACCAACGACATCACCGAGGCGAGCCGGCCCAATTGGCGGGAGTTGCTCGGCAGCGAGGCGTGGGATGAGGTGATGCGTTTCTAGAGTACGGCTAACACCACGGCGCTCCAGACGGCCGCCCCAACGGCGACATGCGCCGCCTGGAGGATCGGCGGCAGCGCCAACAGTACCATCGTCGCTCCCACCGTCAGCTGCAGCATCACCAGCGCAAACACGATCGCGGGCCCCCGCCGCCGCGTGCGCTGCGCCCACCACAGCGTGGCGGCGAACAGCGTGTAGGCGAACACACGATGCGTCCAATGGATGTGCTGCGTGTAATTGCCGTCGGGGACGACCTGCCCGTTGCACAACGGGAACCCCAGACAAGCGCTGGCCGCGCCGAGGTTGGCGGTGAGGGCGCCCAGCAGCACGGTGACGAACGTCAACAGGAGCAGTGCTCCCAACCCCGGGCGTAAGCGCGGGGAAGCGCCGGTGGCGGCGATGAGCAGCGTGGCCAGCAGGAGCATGGCAGTGCCCAAATGCAGAATGACCGTCCATGGCGGCAGCGACAGCTTGACCGTGATGGCGCCGAGCGTGATCTGGATCGCGAGGAGTACCAGCGCGACGTACGCGAGGCGACTGCCGCTCTTGAGCCACCACGTATAGGCCGCGAGAGCCGTCACGAGGAGGGTGACGAGCCCGGCCACCAGTCGATGGCTCCATTCGATCCAGGTCGGCAGGTCGAGCGGCGGCAGCAGGTGGCCGTTGCAGAGCGGCCAATGCTCGCCGCAGCCGAGTCCCGAGCCGGTGATGCGGACGACGGCGCCGAGAATGATCAAGAGATAAGTGCAGGCGGCGGCGGTCCAGGCGAGCCGGGCGTAGCGTCGCGTCATAGGGCGCGAAAGGTATATTCCCGCCACGTATGAGCGCACCTGGGACACCCGCCACCGACCAGTGGGGCGACCGCCTGCCGCGCCGCCTCGGCCTGTGGAGTGCCGTCGCCGTACTGGTCGGCTCGACCATCGGCAGCGGCATCTTCCGCACGCCGGCGCGCATCGCCGCCTACGTGCCCGCGCCGGGGCCGATGTTCGGCATCTGGGTGCTGGGCGGTCTGCTCGCGCTGTGCGGCGCGCTCACCTATGCCGAGCTGGCGGCGCTGTATCCCCGTTCCGGCGGCGTCTACGTCTACATCCGCGAGGGCTTCGGGCGGCTGCCGGCGTTCCTGTTCGGCTGGACCGAGCTGCTGTTGATCCGCGCGTCGGCGCTGGGGGCCATCGCCACCCCGTTCGCCGAATACCTGCTGCGCTCGCTGGGCTACGATCCCAAGATCGAGCCCAACGCTACCTATGTGCACTACGTCGCGGCGGGGGCGATCATCCTCACCGCGACCCTCAACTACGTGGGCGTGCGCTGGAGCTCGATCGTCTTGAACCTCACCACCGGCGCGAAGTACGGCGCGCTGGTGCTCCTCGTACTGCTGGCGTTCGTTGTGGGGCAGGGGGATTTCGGGCACTTCACCCAGGTGGGCGGGGCCGTGCAGCCCGGATTCTTCGGACTGGCCCTGGTCTCCGTGCTGTGGGCCTACGACGGCTGGGGAGACCTCTCGTTCGTCGGCGGCGAGGTGCGGGATCCCGAGCGCAACATGCCGCGGGCGCTGATCCTCGGCACGCTGAGCGTGATCGCCATCTACCTGCTGGTGAACGCCGCGTACCTCTACCTCATCCCCATCGCGCAGATGGGGCATTCGCCGCTGGTGGCGGCGGACGTGGCGCAGCTGATCGTGGGGCAGGTGGGCGTCGGCCTCGTGGCCGTGCTGGTGATGCTCGCGACGTTCAGCACCCTGCTGGGGTCGATCCTCACCTCGCCGCGCATCTTCTTCGCCATGGCGGACGACGGCCTGCTGTTCCGCCAGGTGGCCCGGGTGCATCCGCGCTTTCACACGCCGTCGGTCTCCATCGTCGTGGTGGGCACCCTCGGCGTCGTGTGGGTGCTGTTGCTCAACTTCGACCAGCTGGCCGACCAGTTCGTGGTCGCCATTTTCCCCTTCTACGCCCTCGCCGCGGCCGCCGTCTTCGCGCTGCGGCGGCGCCAGCCCGACCGGCCTCGGCCCGTCAAGGTGCTGGGATACCCGATCGTGCCGCTGCTGTTTATCCTCGCCACGTTCATCATTCTGGGGAACGCCCTGCGCGAGCATCCCGGCCCCACCGGGTTCGCATTCCTCGGCATCCTGCTCGGCGTGCCCGCTTACTTCGCGTGGTTGCGCTGGCGGCCGCGCGCGGAAAACGCGTGACCCAGATGTGACTCGGCAGTGACGGGGGTGCATTGACGGCCCTCACAAGGGCGGGCATTTTACCTGCGCCCTGAGACCCTCGTTTTTCAGACGTCAATGGAGAACCATCTGATGAGACCCCAGCTCACGTTCGTCGGCGTGCTGCTCGGCGCTTGCGCCGTCCTTGCCCCGGTTCGCGCCGCGCGCGCGCAGGGCGTCACCACGGCCGCCGTCGTAGGACGGCTGACCGATGAGGCCGGCGGCGCGGTGGCCGAGGCCACGGTGCAGCTCACCAACACGTCCACGGGCCAGCGCTATGGGTCGCGGTCCGGTGCGGACGGGCGCTACTTCTTCGAGAACGTGCAGGTGGGCGGTCCGTACACGATCGACATCCGCGCGCTCGGCTTCGAGCCGCTGCAAAAGACCGGCGTGATGCTGCAGCTGGGCCAGCGCCTGGTGGGCGACTACCAGATGAAGCGCGCCGCGGTGCAGCTCGCCGCGGTATCGGTCGAAGCGGCCAACCCGCTGATGTCGTCGGCGCGCACCGGCGCGCAGACGTTCGTGGGCGAATCGCTGCTGGCGCACCTGCCGACCCTGGGCCGCAACTTTTACGACTTCGTCTCGAGCGTGCCCCAGGTGGTCTCGGCGGCGGTGCCGGGCATCAGCATCTCCGGTCAGAACAACCGCTTCAACAACATCCAGATCGACGGCGGCGTGAACAACGACGTGTTCGGCCTCGCCGCGAGCGGCACGCCGGGCGGCCAGGCCAACGCGCATCCGATTTCGGTCGAGGCGATCCGCGAGTACCAGGTCCTGATCGCGCCGTTCGACGTGCGCCAGGGCAGCTTCACGGGCGGCATCCTCAACGCCGTGACCAAGTCGGGGACCAACGAGTTCCACGCCGCGGGCTGGGGCTACATCCAGAACCAGAGCTTGGTGGGCAAGAACCTGAGCGGGCTTTCGGCGGCGGACTTCCACCAGAACCAGTACGGCCTGAGCATCAGCGGCCCCGTCATCCGCGACCGGCTGCATTTCTTCACCGAGGTCGACGTGCAGGCGCGCGGCGCCCCGTTCGTAGGCCAGCAGATCACGACCGACACCGCGGGCGGCGCCGATTCGCTCAACGTGGGCATCCGCAAGTCCACGGCGGACAGTGTCAGCCACGTGCTCGCGAACCAGTACGGCTTCAATCCGGGCACGTTCGCGTCGCCGATCATCGGCAATCCCGACAAGAACTTCTTCGGGAAACTCAATCTTCAGGTGGCGCAGAACAGCCAGGTGGAGCTGTCGTA
>Ga0247680_1000478_pt1 | contig 10795 bp, 10 predicted proteins | sample CNK21_metaG_FD_182803 | JGI IMG/M metagenome (GOLD analysis project Ga0247680, IMG submission 182803) | Soil microbial communities from Purdue University Martell Research Forest, Indiana, United States - CNK21 | ecosystem: Environmental > Terrestrial > Soil > Temperate forest > Bulk soil...
CGCCTTCGGCACCTTCTCCCCCCACAAGAAACCGTGGGGGGAGAAGGGCTCTCGACGAAGGGGAATGGCAAGACTCTGGAGGGAGCAATTCAACTGAGCGTGTGAGAAATGCGGGGGGGCGGAGGGATATGCAGGCCGGAAGGCTCAAACTTTCCCGCGTGAACAGGCGTCTTATCCCAACGGGGAAGGGGACGTCATGACCATTCGGCTTCGGCAAGTACCTGGGATCGTGGTGTGCGCGTCGTCATTGCTCCTGATCGCCGCCGCGGCGGGACAATCGGTCGGGAGCACGATTCTCAGCCAGGGCATGGTCCTGGAGCGGTCACTCGTCCCGCCCGAGGAGCATGTCTATACGGCGGACCTGGAGAGCGGCGCGGCGATCATCGGTGAGATCGATCAGGATGGCATCGACCTGGTCATCGACGTCTTCGGGCCGGACCGGCAGCAGATCGCGCACCTCGACAGTCCGAACGGTGAGAAGGGGCCCGAGCCGATCGATGTGACGGCATCGCACGGTGGAACGTACCGGTTCGTCGTTCATGCCGCGGACAAGAACGCCAGGCAGGGACGGTACGCGGTGAAGATCGAGCAGCAGCTTTCGCCCGCGGCCAACGCCAGGCGGTTGGCCCGGCAGGCGTACCCGGTGAAGGCTCTTTTCGACCTGTGGGAGGAATCGATCACCGATCCCACCGCCGCCGATCGATTCGTCGCCGCGCGCAAGGGGAAGTCGCCGGTGATCGATGCCACTCCCGTCAGCGCATCGGAAACGCGCATCACCTACGTCTGCCCGGGCGATCGCGACACGGAGAGGGTCGTTCTGTACGGCGGTCCGGACTTCGGCGTCGTCATGCGGCGGCTGGGAAGGACGAACCTCTTTATCGGGACGCAGCTCGTCGCGAACGACGCACGCTTTGCATATTCGTTCACCCTTCGCGAAGTGCACCGTTCGGGGCCGAATGGTGAAGTGGAGGTTGCCGAGGCCGTTGATCGCGGTCCATGGCTCCTGGAGATGACGGATGCCCCGAAGCAGCCGGACATCGTGGCGAAAGAAGGTGTCCTGAAAGGGAACACGGTCCAGGCCACGATCAAGAGCACGATCCTCTCCGAGGAGCGCACGGTTACCGTCTATACGCCCGCGGGATACGACGGCAAGGTGCCATGCAACCTGCTGATCATCTTCGACGGCGTCACGTACGGCGGACGGCCCGGCGGGGAAGATTCGGTGATTCCGGCGCCGGTCATCCTCGACAATCTGATCGCGACGAAGAGAATCGGTCCGACGGTGGCGGTGCTGATCTGGACGATGGGGAAGCGGAATCGCGACCTCACCGGAAGCAAGCCGTTCGCCGACTTCATCGCCGGCGAAGTGGTGCCGTGGACGCGCGCGCACTACACGATCCTGCCCGGAGCCGGCAGCGTCGTCGTCGCCGGATCGAGCCTGGGCGGCTTTTCCGCGAGCTGGTGCGCGTTCCACCATCCCGAGGCCATCGGCAACGTTCTCTCCCAATCGGGCGCGTATTGGGTCACGAGCGACTGGCAAAACGTCAGGCCTCCCTATCCGCGCGACACGGGGATGTTGATCGAGATGTTCAAACGGGAGAAGCGGCTCCCGATCCGTTTCTACATCAGCATCGGCCGCTACGACCTCGGCGCCGCCATGCTGGGATCGAATCGCGAGCTTCGCGACGTTCTTCAAATGAAGGGATACGACGTCGACTACCGCGAACTGGACGGCGGCCACGACTACGAACAGTGGCGCGGCACGCTGTCCGACGGGCTGGTCTCCCTTCTGGGGAAGAAGGGTGGATCGCTTTGACCTCCCTGGGACCGCGGGCGTCTCGCCCGCGCTGGTAAGCAGCAGGATGTCGAGTATGGAGGTTGACAAGCGACCTCCTGCAAGCGAAAACGTGTACGCGACGGTATGCTGCTGGCAAAGTCGAGATGGAGCAGATGGAACCAACGATCAAACAACTGATCCTCAAGCGGTATCGGAGCATTCCTGCCGAGCGCATCACGTTCGACAACCCGACCATCTTCGTCGGACGAAATGGCTCGGGCAAGAGCAATCTCGTCAGCGTTTTCTCCTTCTTGGCCGAGGCCATGGCTGCGCCCCTTCAGGCCGTGTTCGACCGGGCTGGCGGGATCTCGGCCGTCCGAAACCGTTCGTCAGGTCCCAGCTATCCGCCGAACTTCGGTTTGCGGGTGGATTTTGGATCGATGAACGGCAGAAGCAAGGGTGGGTTCTACGCCTTCGAGGTCAAGGCACTGCCGAACTACGGCTTCGCTGTGGTGCGGGAGCAGTGTTCGGTTATTAGCGACCGGGACACCCAGTCCTGGTTTGACCGCATTGGAACGAAGTTCACGTCTAACGTCGGAGGCATGAAACCATCCATCGATTCCGCCTCTCTCAGTTTGCCGTTGGTCGGCGGTGCAGCCGACTTTGCGCCCATTCTGCGTGTCCTTGCGGCGATGCGCGTCTACTCGATCGAGCCTCGCAAACTACGCGAGATGCAGGAACCGGACAGCGGCACAAGCCTGAAGTCTGATGGCAGCAATGTGACGAGCGTGCTCAAAGAGATCGAACGTCAGTCGGAAGACGATTTCCAGCGGATTTCTGACATTCTCGCGACGATCGTCCCGAACACGACACGAGTACAGGTCAAGAAGCACGGGAAGAATCTGTCGCTCGAATTCACACAGGAGTGGGGCGAAAAGAAGCGCCTGAAGTTCGAGGGCTTCAGTATGTCCGATGGGACGCTTCGAGCGATCGGGTTATTGGCAGCGGTGTTCCAGAGACCTCAGCCCTCGCTAATCGCGGTGGAGGAGCCGGAAGCGACCATACATCCAGGCGCGCTTGAGTCGATTCTCGAACTGTTGCATCACGCATCGAGGCACATGCAGGTCGTCATAACCACGCTCAGTCCTGAACTGCTCGACGCGAAATGGATCGAGGATGATCACCTTCGCCTTGTGGAATGGACCGAGGGGGCAACTCGGATAGCAGCCGTCTCCGATGCCTCGCGAAAGGCAATGCAGAGCCATCTGATGGGTGCCGGCGAGCTACTGCGCTCGAATGCTCTCGAACCTGCGCCGTTATTCGAAGAAGACCTCACCCAGAGCAATCTATTCGAGAACCTCGCATGATGATCCAGCCCATCGTCGAGGGGCAGGGTGAAGTGACCGCCGTCCCGGTTCTCCTCCGCCGGCTCCGTGACGAAGCCCAGGCATGGGGTCTCGAAGTCGGCAAGCCGATCCGCAAGCGGCGTCCGCAGTTGGTGAAGAAGGACTCCTTGCAGACCGCCGTGCGGCTCGCGGCACTACGAGATTGTGTGGGAATCCTCGTTATCTTCGACGCCGATGACGATTGCCCGAAGGAGTTGGCGCCAACGCTCGAGCAATGGGCACAGGAAGCCGCGGGCGGAAAGGCATGCGCGGTGGTCATGGCCAACCGCGAGTACGAAGCATGGTTTCTCGCGAGCATCGAATCTCTGCGAGGAAGGGCGTCGATCCTGCCGGATGCCGTATCGCATCCCGATCCGGAGGCACCGCGCGATGCCAAGGGTCAACTGGAGCGGCGGATGCCAAGTAGCGCCAGCTACTCTCCCACCGTTGACCAGGCACCATTGACTGCCCATCTCGACATGGAGAGCGCTTACCGGCACTGCCGGAGCTTCCGGAAGCTGGTGAGTGCTTTTGGTGTGCTTGCCACCGCGGCTGGCGTGGCTCCGGACGTGTGGCCACCGGCGGCATGGGGCTCGTAAAGGATGTGGTTGGAGCGCTGGCGTCTCGCCGGCTGGCACGGGGGCGTCTCGCCCCCGCACTGGTCGATCGCGCGAGGTGTGACCTGAATCGCCCGCCCCCTCCCGGGTTTCCAGGCGAATGTGTGGAGTTTTACAGACCTGGGGCGAGACGCCCCCGAGCCAGCCGGCGAGACGCCAGCGCTCCGTATGAGACGCCTCGCCTTACGGCGTGATGGCCACCTTCATCACGCCGTCCGCGCGCGCGCCGAAAAGTTTGTAGGCTTCGTTGATGTCGGCGAGTTTGAAGCGGTGGGTGATCAGGGGGCGAAGATCGAGCTTGCCGCGGCGGACCATCTCGATGAGGCGGCGCATCCGTTCCTTGCCGCCGGGGCAGAGGGTGGTGACGATGCGATGGTCGCCGAGGCCGGCGGCGAAGGCTTCGTAAGGAACCTGAAGCTTGCCGGAGTAAACGCCGAGAGACGAGAGCGTGCCTCCGGGACGAAGGACGCGGAGCGCGGTCTCGAACGTCGCCTGCGTGCCGAGCGCTTCGATGGACACGTCGACGCCGGTGCCGCCGGTGAGCTTCCGGATCTCCTCGACGACGTCGACGATGCGATAGTCGAGCACGACGTCGACGCCCATCTTGCGGGCGAACATGATGCGGTCGTCATCGCCATCGACGCCGATCACGATCGATGCCCCCATCAGCCTCGCGCCGAGGGAGGCGCAGAGTCCGATCGGGCCTTGCGCGAAGACCGCCACCGCGTCGCCGATCGTCACGCCGCCCGACTCCGCGCCGCCGATGCCGGTCGAGGCGATGTCGGTGAGGAGGACCACCTGTTCGTCGGTGACGCCGTCCGGAATCTTCGCCAGATTGGCCTGCGCGCTCGGGACGAGGAGATACTCGGCCTGCGCTCCGTTGATGGTGTTACCGAAGCGCCATCCGCCGATCGCTTCGTAGCCGCTGCCGTGGCCGCACTGCGAAAGCTTGCCGGAGAGGCAGGCGTTGCACTGGCCGCAGGGGGTGATGGCGCCGACGATGACGCGATCGCCGACCGTGTAGCCGGTCACGCCGATTCCCAGCTCTTCGATGACGCCGACCGGCTCGTGGCCGATGATGAGGCCCGGCTTGACGGGATACTCGCCGCGGGCGATATGAAGGTCGGTGCCGCAGATCGTCGTCATCGTGATGCGGATGACCGCCTGGCCCGGTCCGGCGTGCGGTTTCGGCACCTCTTCGACGCGGATGTCATCGACGCCGTGAAAAACAGCGGCGCGCATCGTCGTGGCGGCGTGCGTGTGGGGGATCAGCATCTCTTCGACTTCGAATGTCGTGACCATGGGGTTGCTCCTTCGTTAGTGTTCCGCGAACGCGGGGATGGCCTCTTCGATCGGAGGCGTGACGGCTTCCGGCAGGCGGCAGCCGGTTCCCGAACAGAGGTCTCGTACTTCGTGCAACAGGCGTTTCGTATCGTCGAGCCGGCAGAGCTCGTGGCGGTGGGTCATGACCGCGGCGGAGCCGGCGGCGACGCCGAACATGACCGCCTCGTCGATGCTCGACCCGTTCACCAGGCCGAGCACGATCGCGGCCACCATGCTGTCTCCGGCGCCGACGCGGCTGCCGATCGCCACAACCGGCGCGGGGATGTGCCTCGTGCCGTGGCGGTCGGCGAGGAGCGCCCCGCCGGCACCGGCGGAGACGACGGCGACTTCGCATCGGCCGGCGTCGACGAGCGCTTGCGCGGCCCGCGCGACTTCGGGATCGGAGACGGCGTCATCGTCCCGTGCCGTCATCAGCTCACCGACGTTCGGCTTGAGGAGGAACGTTCCCTTCCCGCCGGTGTGGCGGAGGGGCTCGCCCGAGGTATCGATGATGAGCCGGAAGCCCCGCTCCAGCGAGAGCGCGGCCAGGCGCTCGTAGAAGTCGACAGGAACGCCGGGGGGCAGGCTTCCGCTGGCCACGAGGTAATCGGGACGGGGAGAGGCCGTGCGGATTGTGCGCAGCACACGTTGCCACTCGTCGATGCCGAGCTTCGGGCCGGGGACGATGAAACGGTACTCGAGTCGTGACTCGGTCTCGAGCACGTTCACGTCCTCGCGCGTCTCCTCGGCGATGGGGATCATGTTCGTGGCGATCGATTCGCGCGCCAGCAGCGCCGCCACGTGATTGCCGATCGAACCGCCCGCCGGAAAGAGCGCGGTGGACGTCCCGCCGAGGCGCCGGATGGCCCGGCTGACGTTGATCCCTCCGCCGCCCGGAATGTAGACCGGCTTCGTGCAGCGCAGCTTTCCCGCCGGCTTGACGAGCGGCACCTCGAGGAATACGTCGAGCGCCGGGTTCATGGTGAGGGTGAGGATGTTGGTCATGGGTTCTCCGGGGTTGCGCGGTCTCGCGGTTACGGGGTCTCGGGGTTGCCTGGTTGCTGAGTTGCTTGGTTGCTAACGAACCGCGAGACCGCGCAACCGCGAGACCCCGAGACAAGTCTCAACCCCGTCGTCTCACCAGACTGTGATCTTCAAGCGATCGGGGTGTGATCGCGGACACACTCCCGACCTCCGATGCTTCGTTGCCGGACGAAGCAAGCTCGTTGCAGGACGGCGATACTGCGACGAGAACCATGAGGAGGATCCTTTGACCATTACCTGCTTCATCCGCTATCAGATCGATCCATTTCAACGGGAGAGCTTCCGGGAGTACGCCGAGAACTGGGGCCGTATCATTCCGCGGTGCGGAGGGCACCTCGTCGGCTACTTCCTGCCGCACGAGGGGACGAACGACGTCGCCTGGGGCTTGATCGCGTTCGACAGCCTCGCGTCCTATGAGGCGTATCGGAACCGGCTGCGGTCCGATCCCGAGTCGCGCGAGAATTTCGCCATGGCGCAGACGAAACGGTTCATCCTTCGCGAGGAGCGGACGTTCGCGGAGGTGGTCGACGGAACGTTCGATATTCCGGCGGGAGGAACGTCATGAATGTCACACAGGCCGAAAAGGGAAGAGTCTTCCGTGCCCTCCACGAGCGCGATGGCGCGTTCATCATCCCCAATCCGTTCGATGCCGGTACCGCCCGTCTCCTGGCCCACCTCGGCTTCGAGGCGCTGGCGACGACGAGTGCCGGCTATGCCTTCTCGCTCGGGCAGCGGGACAACACCGTCGGCCGCGAACAGATGATGGTGCATGTTGCGGCCATCGTGGCCGCCACGCCGCTTCCGGTCAGCGCCGATCTCGAGAACGGCTTCGGGGATGATCCGGAGACGGTGGCCGAGACCATCCGGCTGGCCGCGGCCGCGGGGCTGGCAGGCTGTTCGATCGAGGATTCGCGGGACCGTCACGCGAGCGAACCGATCTACGAGCACGCGCACGCCGTCGAGCGGATGCGCGCCGCCGCCGAGGCTGCGCACGCGTTGCCGTTTCCCTTCACGTTGACCGGGCGCGCCGAGAACTTTCTCGTCGGCCGGCCTGACCTGGACGACACCATCCGCCGCCTGCAGGCCTATCAGGAAGCCGGCGCCGACGTCCTCTACGCCCCCGGCCTTCTAAGCCGCGACGACATCGCCGCCGTCGTCCGTGCCGTCGATCGTCCGGTGAATGTCATCATGGGACTGCAGGGTGTCCACCTGAGTCTGGCCGATCTCTCGTCCCTCGGCGTCAAACGGATCAGCGTTGGCAGCGCCCTCTCCCGCGCCGCCCTCGGCGCGTTCCTGCGCGCTGCAAAGGAGATGAAGGAGCAGGGGACGTTCACCTTCGGCGAGGAGGCGGTGAGCTACCGCGACATCAGCGCGATGTTCGGAGAATGAACACATTCGAAGAGTCCCGGCATCGATGTCCAGATTGAAGCCAGCGATGACACCCGCGCTTGTCATCGGTGACACCGATCTTGTTATCGGTGACGTTTATCTTGTCATCAGTGACTCTTATTTTGTCATAAATGACGCCATACTTGTCATTGGTGACATTTATCTTGTTATTGATGACGTCATGCTACCAATTGATGACACAGATCTTGTCATCAGTGACGCTGATCTTGTCATCAGTGACACCAATCTTGCCATCGATGACACGGCGCTTGTCATCGATGACACCGATCTTGCCATCGATGCCTCCACCCATCGTACCCTCCCGACAACCGACACACCCCCTCACCCCGGCGGCCGCACCAACTTGTCGAACAAGCTCTCCAGCACCCCCTCCAGGTCGTGACTCACCCCCGAATGCACCGGCGAGGTCTGGATGATCGTGCTGCGCGGGGCGACGAGCCAGTGGAAGCGGGCGCGTTGGGGGAGGGCGCCGATCGAGCCGGCTTCGGGGCCGCCGGCGCACACTTTGGGGATGGTATCGAGGTAACTGTCGACGAGCGCGATGTCGATATCCGGCGCGAGCGCCTGGAGGCGGTGGTGATCGCAGCCGATGCGGGCGCCGAGGAAGGCGGCGGTGGAGGAGAAGAGGATGACCCCGGCGTTGAGGAACTCGCCGCGGTCGACACGCGGGACGACGCGCACGATGGCGTAGTCAAACGGATAGCGCTTGCGCATCAGCGGCATCCTCCATCCAGTGTCGCGGCGATTCAAGGCGATAAAGCAGGTAGTCACGATACGCGGCGCGGTGAGCGTTTACATTTGCAAACAGCGGCTCGTCGCCGAGCCAGTCGTCAGGAATTGCCTCGAGAATCCGGTCGATGACCTCGGGGGTCAGCATGGCCGCCAGCTCTTCGTCGACCGTCCTGATCTGCGACGCCCAGCGCAGCAGGACGTGATGTTTGATCTGCGTGAATGGCTTGCGGCTGCGCTTGAGAACGTCATCGCTCCAGTTGTGATGAAAGATCAGCGTCGCACCGTGATCGATCATCCAGAGATTGCGGTGCCAGAGCAGCAGGTTCGTGTTCTTCGGCGTGCGGTCGACGTTCGTCACCAGCGCATCGAACCAGACGATCGACGAGGCCAGGCGGGACTTGCCCTGCATCGGCCGGTCGATGAGCGGGTCGAAGGTGATCGAGCCGGGGAGATAGTCGAGGCCGATGTTCACCCCTTCGCTCTTTCCCAGCAGCTCCTGGATTTCGGCATCGGGCTCCGTCCGGGCCATCCGTCCGTCGAGCTGCACGAAGACGATCTCGGGCACCGGCAGGCCGGCCGCGCGCGCGATCTCGCCGGAGACCAGCTCAGCCACAAGCGCCCGTACGCCTTGCCCGGCGCCGCGGAACTTCACGACGTACGTGCCGTCGTCGTCGCCGTTGACGATGGCCGGCAGCGAGCCGCCCTCGCGGAGCGGCGTCACATATTCGGTGGCAGTGACGGTTCGAATCATTCGGCCTGAATCATGCACTATCTGGTCGACTCGGTCGCCAGATACCGAAGAAAGGGACCGTTGATACACATGATGCCGGTTGAGCTGCTGCCGAGGACGCCGCTCCGATGACGGGGGACCGCGATATGGAAGAGGCGGAGCCCCGGCCCGGAGAGGTGCCGCAAGACAAGGCAGACGAGGAGCTCCGGCAGAGTGCCGAGATATTCAAACTTCTCGTGTCCGCCGTCCGCGACTACGCGATCTTCATGCTCGATCCTCAGGGAAACATTGCCACCTGGAACGAGGGGGCGCAGAGGATCAAGGGATACGCCCCTTCCGAGATCATCGGCCGCCATTTCTCCACGTTTTACAGCGAGGAGGACAAGAGGAGCGGGAAGCCGGAGCGCGAGCTGGCCATCGCGCGCGAGCACGGGAGCGTGGAAGACGAAGGATGGCGCGTGCGCAAGGACGGAAGCCGTTTCTGGGCGAATGTCGTCATCACCGCCGTTCACGATGCCAGCGGAGAGTTGCGCGGCTTCGCGAAAGTGACGCGCGACATCACCGACCGCAAACAGGCCGAGGAGATGCAGCATGCCCTGCTCGAACAGCGCGAGGCGCGGCTGCTGGCGGAAGAAGAGCGCCGTCATGCCGAGGCTTCGTATCGCGTGGCGCAGGAGTCGAACCGCGCCAAGGACGAGTTCCTGATGACGCTCTCCCACGAGCTCCGCACGCCGATGACGTCGATTCTCGGCTGGTCGCGGATCCTGCCGGCGCTGGAACCGAGCGATCCGATGTTTCAGGAGGCCATCGCCTCGATCGCCGGCGGCGCCCAGCTTCAGGCGCGCCTCATCGACGACATCCTCGACGTTTCGCGGATCGTTTCCGGCAAGCTGCGGCTGACCCAGGAGGCCATCGATATCGGGCAGGTGATCAAGGATGCCGTCGATGCCGCCAGTCCGACGGCACAGTCGAAGCAGATCACCGTCACCACATCGCTCGCGCCGGGCCTCGGCCAGTTGGTCGCCGATGCCACCCGGCTCCAGCAGGTGATCTGGAATCTGCTCTCCAACGCGATGAAGTTCACGCCGAGGGGAGGGGCCGTGAAGGTGTCGGCGCAACGCACGTCGTCGCACATCCAGATCTCGGTCGCCGACAATGGCGAGGGGATCGATCTGCAGTTTCTGCCGCATATCTTCGAGCCGTTCCGCCAGGCCGAGTCGCCGCGGACGCGCGTCCATGGCGGCCTCGGCCTCGGCCTTTCGATCGTCCGCTACATCACCGAGGCACACGGAGGGACCGTTGCCGCCGAAAGCGAGGGTCCGGGCAAAGGGACGACCTTCACCGTGACGCTGCCGGTTCATGCGGTGAGCGGAAGTGAGGGGGCGGTCAGGAGCTCATTCGGTGACACGTTCCTGCATCGCGACCGATTGCGCGGCATTGAGATCGACCTGGTCGAGGACGAGGTTGAATCGCGCAAGATGATTACGACCGTGCTCCGCGCCGCCGGCGCGACGGTCATCGCGTTCGATTCGGCGAACGACGCGCTCGAGGCCATCGACCGCCACAGACCCGATGTGGTGATTACCGACATCGCCATGCCGGTCATGGACGGCTATGCCTTCACGCGCACTCTGCGGGAACGCGACTACGGGCCGAAGCTCAAGATCGTGGCCCTCTCGGCATTCTCGCCGGACCCCAGCGAGCGGCGCACCTTCGAGGCCTACCTCTCCAAGCCGATCGATCCGTTCCAGCTCGTCGATGAGATTGCGAGGATCGC
>Ga0247680_1000480_pt1 | contig 10772 bp, 6 predicted proteins | sample CNK21_metaG_FD_182803 | JGI IMG/M metagenome (GOLD analysis project Ga0247680, IMG submission 182803) | Soil microbial communities from Purdue University Martell Research Forest, Indiana, United States - CNK21 | ecosystem: Environmental > Terrestrial > Soil > Temperate forest > Bulk soil | place...
ATGAGCACTCTCGAAGAGCGGCATCAACTGGATCTGAATGAAACTCAGTTTCAGGACGTCAGCACGATCGCACAACTCGAGAAGCTGCTCACCCAGGGTAGTTCTGCCCCCAATCAGCACGTTTTTCCGACCTGGCCGCAGCATCGAGTCATCACTTTGTTGCGCCTTGCCATCTACTATTTGCTCGCCTGGCCGGCAACGTATCTTCTTGCAGCTCCACGGATTCGCGGCCGCGAAAATCTCCGCGATCTTCAGGGACCTGTGCTTGTCGTTTGCAACCACGTCACCTATCTCGACATCGCCTGGATTTTGCCGGCCCTGCCCGCTCGATTCCGAAACTGCCTGGCCACCGCGATGGGAGGCGAGAGGCTTGCCCGGATGCGCCGCCCCTCCGGCAGCCTGAACCGATTCGAACGATTCATGGAACGCCTCAGATATTTTCTTGCGGTGAGCCTCTTCAACGTTTTCCCTCTGCCGCAGCAATCCGGATTCCTGCGCAGCTTTGCTCACGCCGGCGATCTAGCCGACCGCGGGTGGAACGTTCTGGTTTTTCCGGAAGGCAAAACGACCGAGGATGGGAATATGTCGCCGTTTCGTTCAGGCATCGGCCTGCTGGCTAAACAATTGAAAATCCCGGTTGTGCCGATCTTCCTGCATGGGCTGTTTGATCTGAAAGAGAAGCACCAGATTCTCACGCGGCCCGGCCACGTACGGGCAACGATTGGCGCGCCGGTGCGTTTCGCTGGCGACCAGGACGCGGACGAGATCACCCGCGAGCTGGAGCGGAGAGTCCGCGAGCTTCAATCGGTTTGAGAATATTCCGCACGGTGAATAGTGAGCACCCGGCGAACCAGAAAAAAGACGAGGACCAAGCCAAGCGCCAGCGCGATCGAAGCCCATTTCTGTTCCACAAGAAAATGTTTCGCCGCCCCGCCGTAGCGTGCTCCCAGAAACGCTTCGATAAAAAAAAGACCGCCACGCCCAAGCAAAGTGCCAATCACAAACGTCTCAAACGGCACCTGGAAAACGCCCTGGGCGATCACAAACGGCTTGAACGGCACCGGAAACGGAGCGACCGCGGGAAGAAAGACCGACGCCATTGGATAGTCCTGGATGTACTTTCGAATCCTGCCCGGCGGATGGCCCTGCGTTTTGCGGTAGTAGGCCTGCCCGCCCTTTCGCGCGATCCAGTAGATCCAGATGCATCCCACCAATGAGCCAACGGCGGCCATCGCGGCGTAGTACGGCATTCGCAACGGGTGCCGGCTGGACAGTTCCATCAGCAACAAATCGGTAACCAGGGGAAGCGGGACAAAGGAAGAATCAATAAAAGCGGATAAAAACAGCCCAACTCCGCCCAGGGCGGGCAGCGTTAATTTCAACCAGGATTTAAACTGAACCCATCCCACAGCACCCTCAAGCCACAGAACTCTTTGCCCCATGGAGTATGACTGACCGCGAGCTGGCTCTCGAATCCATATCTTACTGAAAAACCGCAGGATGTCTTCTTGTCCGGGTGCCCAAACATGTTTAGATGTTTCGGCTAGTCGAATTGGTTAAAGGTTTTTTTTGGTAAAAATTCAGCGTTCTTGCCACATCGATGTATCTCCCCGGCGGTTCCGGCTATCCAAGATTTCGTAACCGGGGTGCGCCAAACACGGTTGATTCCCCTAAGGGCGCAGTAGGGGGAGTCGAACGCAACAACCCAGTCTTTCTCGAGAGTGAGCTGACTAAGCTCCAGCCCTGGTCATCCTATGCAAAGAAGAGGTTGGATTCATGTCGACACTGGAACAACCGCTCCCAACTGTTCCTAATCAGTCGTTTCGTCTTGATGTTCCCTTGCACAATCTCCTACAGCAGCCTGGGCAGCGGCCGTCGCCCAACTCTTCCAAGGAGACCGGTGGGCTTCCCGACGCCGTCTTTCCTCAACATCCTGAGTTATTGCACGAATTGGATGCGGCGGACATCGCGGCTCACGACCATGTCCTGCAGACCGGGAAGCGGCAATGGCCGGTTTCGCGCATTCTGCAGACCATGCGCGGCTGGATGGTGCCGTACATCAAATCGCGGGTCCTGCCCGGAGATTTTCAGCCGATCATCTCGTATCTTTTCACCGAGTGGAAATGCAATCTGGATTGCCACTACTGCTGGTCGTACGACAACCGCGTGAAGGGCATGACCGAGGAAACCGCGCGACGCGCGATTGACTGGTTGGAATCGACGCCATGCCGCGTGCTGGCGCCCACCGGTGGAGAGCCTTTGCTGCGGCCCGATTTTGTGCACAAGGCGTTGTATTACGCGGCGAAAAAAGATTTCTGGGTGTACCTGGCGACGAATGCGCGTTTGCTCCGCCCGGAGGTTACCGATCGACTTGCCGACGCGGGAATCGCCACCATCAATTTCGCTGTCGATGCAATCAGGCAAAAACCCGGTCTCCCGAAAGCGCTGGAACATGTGCGTGAGAACTTCGATTACCTCGTGCGCCGGCAATATCGCTACGGCTACACGGTTTTCTTCAATACCAACATCTGCCGGACCAACATCGAGGACGTAAAAGAACTGGTGGAAATCGCCCACGACAACGGGATTTCACTGACCTTCCACATCAACGAAGCCCCGATGATGGAGCAATCCCACTTCAAGCACCTCCACGAAAACGACACCTACATCCGTCCGCAAGACTTTCCTATGGTGGACGACCTGCTGGACTGGTTGATCGACAAGCAGCGTCAGGGCTACAAGATGGTGGACTCCATCGCCCGTCTGCAAAACATGAAGGGGTTCATGCGCGGGGTGGGAGAACACTGGGGCTGCCGCGCCGGGCAGAACTGGCTGATCATCCGCACCGACGGAACCTTGGCACCCTGCTTCCCCATGTACAACGCAACGTACGACTGGGGCACCGTTGAAAACCATAAGTTCGACCTGAAGCAACTCGGCGAAATGAAACAGGGCTGCGAGCCGCACTGCTTCTCCACACTTGGCTACAACGTCGCCTATTGCTACGACGCGACCCGCGTAATGAAGTGGCTCTACAAACAGGCACTGAATGGCTTCCAGGGAGTCACGGGAAGTTTCGAAGACTAGCTGTAACTGGGAAGGCTGATTGTCCCGTTAGGCGCTTCAGGGCTGCCCTGCGGCGCCGCCCGGAATATTCCGCGTCACCTTAGGAGAAATGAACTCCTGGAAGATATTGGCGACAGCCGTTTCTCCCAGGCGGATCAGCGCAGTTCCGACCACTGTGCCGATTCCGTTGCGATCGTTCGCCGGATAATAGAGGTTCGAGATTCCACCTGCGGCAAGATTCCCGGCAATGCTCGAGTAATTCGGCTGCCAGTGCCCGTTGTCGCCCTTGCAGATCACCGAATTGGCCAGTGCGTAGAGAATCCGGGAACGCTTCGAGCCTCTTCCCCTGTAGTAGTAGCGCGGATCCTGTTTCAGGACGGTAGGCAGAATGGCGCTGCCAATAAACGTTCCCGCAAAAACGTCGCCGTAGGACGCTCCAAAGCGCTTCGCATACCCTCGCGCGCCTTGCCCGTATGCGCCCCAGCGATCTCCCGCCTGATCGAGTCCGGCTACCACGCCGACAGCTGCGAAGGTCACCGGGTCGGTAGCCGACTTCCAGGCAAGCGAGAACTTGTGCCTCGGGGAAAGAGGCGCTGCATTGGGAACGTAGCTGACGTAAAAATTCGGAATAAAACCGAACACCCGCTGCTTCTCCTGATCCTTTACCTGGGCGTCGGCGATTTGTTCAGTGGAGAGTGTGACGCGCACTTCGGTCACCTGGGTGGCGATAATTAACCGCATCAGTGGCGTGACGTAGGCCTCCCCGGGATGCAAGTTCCCGGAGAACTCCTGGCCGACGAGACCCTCTGAAGAAACGGCAATGCGGAACGGCCCGGGAGCGACTTTGAAGAAAAAGAACTCTCCATTTTCGTCCGAAAGGACTTCCGTGCCGGATGGTTCTCCTTCTCGCAAGAGTTTCAAGGAGGCTCCGGTGATCCGGGCCCCGGTTTGATCGACAACTGTTCCTTTGATGCTGCCCAACTGCTGGCCGGGATCCTGTGAGAGGGGCAAAGCTTGGGCTGTTCGTGGGTCAGACAAAACGCTGTTCGCTGAATCGGGGACTGAGGCCTGCTGAGACCTGCACGGGAAACCACACACCAAGGCGCACAGGCCGAGCGAAATCAGAGCCCCGGGCCGTAGCGCAAAACTCTTTCTCGTAGAATCCACGCCCATCACTTGCTATGCGTCCTTCATGGAAACCCGCGAGTAATCCCGCGAAAGGTTTAGATGCAGGTGCCCCGCTCTGAGACACAAGTGACTTTTGAAGGAAAAAGCCGACCTAGGCAGAAGAGGAGGGCGGTTCAACGGCTAGTACAGTCGATTCTTCGGGGATGGCCACCGACAAGCGATACGGAGGCTCTGCCAACCGCCAACGTGACTACAAGCGCGAGCTGACGCAGACCATCTCACAACACCTTTGCTGCGACTGATTTGCGAAAAGCACCTTTTAAGGTTGTCTTCCCAGCTCTGCGTCGATTAGCACTTTTTGAGGAACCTCCTCGATTGCGGTAACAACTGCCAGGATATCTGTAAGTCGGTGAAAAATGGCGGATGAGCCTGTAAGCCGGAATCTGCGGACACATTTTTGTTTTCAATAAGTCGCGTAGAATGAACAAACAGGGACTGCCAATTTAGTCTGTTTGGCCAGCAAAAGCAGGTTTCGTGTCACGGTTAGGGCAATTTTATTACCTAGATTACCTCTGATTTAATGGCCCCTTAAAAGCATAAGCTCTGTGCTTTTTTGATGGGCCCAGTATCCAGAGTGCGACGGTTTAGCAATTCCCCGATTCCACAGCCTAAGGTTCTGAGTCAATGTGACGTCCAGTAAATAAATTACGACTCATTTGCTTGCGCACCAGGGTGCAGCGGAGGCAAAAAGAAGATTAGATACGCAGCGGATAAATTCGAAGCGGGCTGGGCCTCACATTCAACCGCAGATGGGCGGAGGTGCCTGAGGTTTAACGACAACAAGTAAGGCCTGTGAGCCTGCGGCCATTCCCACAACATTTCTATCGAGAATAACTCTATGAAAATGAATACCTGGCAATCAAGCGATCGATCTAAGGCACAGGATTGCCCGCCGCCAAAAACTTGCCAATCGTTTCGTTCAGAAACTTTGCATCCGCTGGATTACTTGCCGCGCCCGCGGTATGCCCCCACAAGGATGGGATCGGCACGAGGGAAACACCGGAAACAAATGCCGCTTCATAACGAGCATCCCCAATCGGAAAATACAAATCGGTCTCTGAAGGCATGTACAATATCGGAACTTTGATGGATTTCAGCGCCCGTTCCACGTCGCCGCCAAATCCCGGCGTTCTGCCCACGTCGTGCTTTTCCCACGTTCGCATTTGCAAGATCAAATTGTTCGCATCCGCGCCGGGAATGAAATCCGTCCGAAATTCGCGCAACACGTCCTCGAACGTTTTCCCCGGCTTGGCTCCTTCACGCCACAGTTCTCGCCTCCACCACTCCTGCGAAAAAAGCCATGCCGTCCAGACCACCGCGAACGCCTCCAGCCCTTTTTTGGGCTGCTCCTTGTAGTCGCCATTTTCAAATGCCGCGTCCGTCGTCAGCGCGGCAATCTGTCCTTCGAGTCTGACCACTCCATGGGGATAGCACTTTGCGGTCCCCGCTGTCGCCGCGATTCGGTCCGCAAATGTGGGATAGCTGACCGCCCACTGAAAGGCCTGCTGCGCGCCCATCGAAAATCCGATGATCGCGCGCAGATGGGAAATTTTCAGTTCTTTCACAAGAAGCGTGTGCACTGCCTCGACATTGTCCCGTATCGTCATCACCGGGAATCGGGGGCCATGAAAAGGTTCAGGCGTGTTGCTCGGCGAGGACGAATGTCCGTTCCCAAATAATTCGGTGGCTACCAGAAACAGTTTCGAGGGATCAAGCGCCTTGTCAGTTCCGATTAGCCATTCGTACCCGTGATAATCCGCCATATAGTGCGACGGCAGCAGGACGACGTTGTCCTTCGCTTCGTTCAGCTTGCCATATGTCCCATACACCACCAGCGCCCGGGGCAGGGTGACTCCGCTCTCCGTCTTGAAATTTTCAATGACGCACTCGTGCCGCTCGCCCTTCGGCACATTGGCATCCGACGAAGCTTGAGCGATGACACTTGGCGCACCCAACGCCAGTAAAACAATAAGCAGCAGAATCCGTTTGCGCATCAGCATCAAGACTCATCCTTTCTCAATGGGAGAATATCCAGACGCCAGCCAATGAGGAACTATTACTTTGATGAGGAAACGAAAATGTCTTTCGGGATCATCATATGAACACCCTTGTTGCCATCGACCAACTCGGTGATGTGAAGATCGGCTGCGACGCTCGATAGCATATAGGCATCGTCCCGCGAAAGGTGCTTGGAGGTCATCAAGAAATCGATCATCTCGCGAACGGCCAGTTTGGTGGCTTCGTTCAGGTTTTCGTGCAGGCCCATCGTCATAAAATACGTTGGCGTTTCCGCGCGCGGCCACAGGAGATGCATGTCTTTCCGAACCACGAATTGAAACTTGCCGATTAAAGAGGTCTCTAGCGCCGTGATGTCCACCTCACCATCACCTTGCCCGGCATGGCCATCCCCAACTTCAAACAGTGCCCCGGCGGCATGGACGGGTATATATAAGGTGGTCCCAGCGACCAAATCTTTGTTGTCCAGGTTGCCTGCATGGATCCAGGGCGGATTGCTGCTGATGCGGCCGGTGGGGGGAGCAACACCCATGCTCCCGAAGAACGGGTGTAGGGGAATATCAATTCCCGGTCCGAACCGCGCGATCATGCGTTTTTCATCCAGAGGAATAATTTTCATCTTCGGATAAGGAAATTCTTCCGGGAGAAACCCCGATCCGGGTCCAAATCCGTTGTAAGCGTATGGAATGGCCAGACGGACCGCGACGATGCGGACTTCGAGGACGTCGCCAGGTTCCGCACCTTCGACGAAGATCGGACCGGTTAATACGTGTCCGCCCGGGCCCCGGTCCTTAACTTCCTTGAAAATGTCCCGCAGCGATTGCTCGACCTGTGCCGGTGGAACCCCCGCGTGCTCGAGTTGGTCCGGGTCGGATGTAATCAACGTGTGGACTTCCACAGTCTCCCCGGACTTGATGCGGAGAACTGGAGGAGCGTCGGCCGAGTAATAGCCAAAGGCAATCGTTTTGGGGCTCGGTTCGAGGGAATGGGTGGTGGGACCACCGGACAGCTGGGCCATAAGCGGGAGACATAACAACAAATGCAAATTCCACAGCAAGCTTGCTCTCGCCAACTTTTGCAACTTGTTCATCGGTTCGTCCCTTCTGTTCCGGAAAAATAGTAAACAAACTGCAGGCAAGAGAGGAGTCCCCTCAGCGCCCGTCGCATCCGAGCGAAGATGCGAAGGAGTTTGTGAGAGCCTGTTCTCCATGTGGCTGTGTGGCCAGGACAAAAGTGAATTGAAATCGAAGCTGATCCTAGAAGCTATATTTCAATCCGAACTGGATCAACCGCGGCGCCACGGAAGTGGACTGGATTTTTCCGAAGCTTCCGTTTACCACCGGCTGATTCGTCACTGGGTCGATGGTGTAGCCGGCGAAGGACGAGCCTGGATTGGCAAATTGCGGATGGTTGAAGGCATTGTAGAAGTCGGCGCGAAATTCCAGAGTCCCCGCTTCACTTAAGCCTCCGACTTTGGTCGTTTTAATCAATCCCATATCAAAGTTGGCCTGATGTGGCCCACGGAAGGCGGCACGTCCTGTGTCGCCATAACCAGTACCGTCTCCGATTGTAGGAAATGGACAGGCGCCCTGATTGGGTATTGCGCCGGGCGAGGCGCTCGCGAATGCAAGAGGATTAAAGTACTCATTCAGGCGAGCCTCAACACTGCCGCTGGTTGCCACCTGAGCTTGCGAAAATCCGGGGCACAATTGGGCGCGAGAAGTGCTCCCGCTTCCGAAGATACTCCCGCCGGAAGGGTCAGTGATTGTCACGGGTAGGCCACTCTGAAAAGTAGTGACACCTGAGAAGGCCCAGCCACTCAACAATTTTTGGTTAACAAAATTATCTGCCTTAGGATGGGGGATCTCCCAGAGATACGTGAACACAAAGCGCTGCGTGCGATCGAAATCCGCAGGTCCCCAACGCTGGTGGCGCTCGTTTGGATCGTTACTGTTCCCATCGCCGCCAAGAAAGACGGACTGGAACCCGACACCTTCGACGTCGGTGAGGTTCTTGCCCCACGTATAGGCGCCTTGAAACTGTATGCCGTGGCTTAATTGTCTTCGCACCGTCACTTGCAATCCGTTGTACATGGAGAAGCCGTAGCTTTCGATGCTGGTGAGCCCGTTCGGCGCGAATCCCAGGATCGGCACGCGAAGTCCGGCGTTGGCCACAGTGTTGGTGGTGATCCCATTGACCGGATCCGTAGGGCTCGCCAAAAGAGCTGTGTTCGTCAAACGGGACGAAGCCAGCCGCGTTCCACGCGTCCCAACGAAACCGACCTCCAACACCGTTCTCGGGAGGAATTCGTACTGGGCGTCGAGGCTGTATTGCTGAACCATTGGCGAATCGTAGTTTTCGGCTACGTAGTCCGCAGAAAGTCCCGAATTAAGCGTGCGCGTTGGGAATATGGCAGGCGCCGGCGGCGGATTGAACGGAACCTCGAACGTTGCCAAAGAATTGCCCGCTCCGACTCCGACTCCGAAACTTACGAACGGAGGCGATACGACGGTCTGCAAAACCGAGTTGCCGTTGGTGCGTGTATAGAACACGCCGTACCCGCCTCGCAGAACCAATCGTTGCGAGTTCGGCAGCGGCTGCCACGCGAAACCAAAACGCGGCCCGAAATTGTGCAGCGGTGCCCCGTTACGAGCCAGCGTCTTCCCGCCGAGCTTGGTGACGCCGTCTGGAATTGGCAAAGTAAAATTGGAAGGCACCACCCATCCCGCCAAAGTGCCGGCAGCAACCTGATCGTTGCTCGCTTTCGCCAGGCTCGGAAATACGCTGCTGAATCGGCCTTGATCCTCACTGACCCCACCGTTGATCTCCCAGCGCAGTCCGAAATTCAACGTGAGCCGCGGGTTCATCTTGAAATCATCCTGGACAAAGCTTGCGTAGTTGTTCGCGCGATAAGCCTTGGACAGGGATCCCGCAATTCCTTCGCTCAGAAACACATTGCTGAATTGTGTTCCATTCTGCGCGGCGCTCAGGCCAAGAAGGAAATCGGGGAAACTGAGAAACATGAGGATTCCGCGCCGAGGGCCAGGGTCGTTGAAATTGAACTGCGCCCGTAAGAACTGGAATCCGGCCCGTACGGTGTGCCGGGCGTGCGTCCATGCGATTTGGTCCGAATATTGGAATTGGTTGACTGTCGAGTCGGAGTCGTCGTTAAAATTCCCGCCGACGCTGAAAAGTCCGTTTACCGCAATTGTCGGCATTTTCGGAAATGTCGGGTCGCCCGGAGTAATGCCGAGGCTCTCATCGGTAATCTTGCTCCCGCTGACAAGAACACCCCGATTGCGCGAGTAGTCCACCATTGCCTCATTCACGAACGCATTGGATAGGAGCGAGGTCAGTTTTAGCGAAGCAACATGGTTGTTGAACTGCGCGCCTTGATCGGAACCCGGCGTGCACGGGGTACTGAAGAAGCACTGACTGAAGGGAATGTTTTGCGGTGCCCGGGCATAGAAATAACGTTCTGCCAACCGATGTTTGGCCGATATGACGTAGTCGCCGTTGATGAGGAACTGATCTTCCGTGAACCGGCCGGGAAGACTGTAAGCCGAAAATCCCTGGTTGTTCGTGATCGTTTGCGGTGTGGGAATGAGATACGTCCCGTTGGGAATTTTGGTGTTCAAAAGGTTCAGCGCCACGATATTGATATTGGAGCCGTCGCAAGCCACTGCCGTTCCACCATTCGCCCCCACCTGTCCGCAGAACTCCTGCCCCAATGTCGCAGCGGAACGGTCGTCGGTAAGCGGTGGTAGTGAGTTCGACGAGAGTGAGCCAGCGCTTAACCCGTTCACCTGCCGAGTCCCCTGGTACGAGCCAAAGATGAAGAATTTGTCTTTGATGATCGGAGCGCCCAGGCTGCCGCCGAACTGGTTCTGCTTCATCACCGAGCGAGGCTGATTTTGTTGATTGAGGAAAAAGTCATTGGCATCCAGCTTGTCATTTCGCAGGAACTCAAAAACCGATCCATGTAGTTGATTGCTGCCGGACTTGGTGATGACTTCCACATTTGCGCCGGCCCCGCGGCCATACCCCGCATCGTACAGACTTGTCTGAATCTTGAATTCTTGAATGGCATCCGGATTGGGAATGGGAATTCCACCCTGCTGCAGAAACGTTCCGGCGCGGCCGCTGCCGAAATTATTCACGTCCGAGCCGTCCATTTGAAAATTATTGCTGGTATTGCTGGCTCCGTTGACGTAGAAATCCTGCGTTCCATTGCCGAGATTCGCGGCGTTGCTCACATCCGCCACTACACCCGTGGACATCGTAAGAATTTGCGTGTAGTTACGGGTGGAGAGGGGAAGATCCCCGATGGTACGGCTATCAACGACGGTGCCCAATGTGGCGTTTTCTGACTGAACGACTTGCGCAGTTGCGGAAACCTCCACCGTCTCCCTAGCCTCGCCAAGAATCATCTGCACGTTGAGCGTGCTGGTTTCCGTCACAGTTACAATTACGGGCGGCAGCACTACACTCTTAAATCCAGT
>Ga0247680_1000485_pt1 | contig 10671 bp, 7 predicted proteins | sample CNK21_metaG_FD_182803 | JGI IMG/M metagenome (GOLD analysis project Ga0247680, IMG submission 182803) | Soil microbial communities from Purdue University Martell Research Forest, Indiana, United States - CNK21 | ecosystem: Environmental > Terrestrial > Soil > Temperate forest > Bulk soil | place...
GGGAAATAGTTGACTACCCAATGCCCTTCCTCGGTTCTGGTCGGCAACTGAGCACAAAAATCAAGGTTCAATTGCATCTGACCTGCGACAAATACGTGCTCAATCGCGAGTGCCGCCGGCTCGACAGCATGCCCAAGGATCTGAAAGGGCGTCTTCCCCAAATGGGCTTTGGCAGGAAACCCGGTCATCGAGGCCAGCGAACTATTTACGGCCTGGTAGCGAAGTTGTTTGTCGAATATCGCAAACCCCAGCGAGGAGGTGCAAAACAGAGCGCCTAAGAGTTGCCGAGGGTCGCTGAAGGCGTCGAGAGCTGCGGCCTCGTCTCCTTTCCACACTTCGTGGGAACTTCGTTTTTGTCCCATACTGAACCTCGATAAACGACATCGCTGACTGGATTCCGCTACGTCAGGGGAGAGTGAGTGGTATTCAGCTAAGATATGTTGGCATCAAGTATAGGATGCCCAAATGCAGAATTCAAGTGCCGCAATCTGTCAAGAACAGCGCGAACTCTCCGAAACGAGATAAAGTATCCCATTCGTGGTAGTAGATGGGTTTTTTCAGAGCTGACCGGCTATCGTCGCCGGGGAGATGCACTCCCCGCAGGATCGCTGTCGTGACCTTTTTGCCAAGTCGCGGACGGAAAATGCAGACGCGGTGGCACTCGGCTTTCAAGGTCCTTGGTGTAGGTTTCTCCACGACCGGAGCGTGGCGACGGAAACCATGGAGGAACTGAGAAGGCAGAAGCCGCGAAGCTGCCGGTACAGAATTAGCTTGAAGCAGTGCCAAGAAAAACCGTGGCAGAAAACAAAACATCACGACTCGGCGAAATCAGCGAGAGGAGAAAAGCTGGCCGCCCAACGGAGCATGACTGTTGCCAAAGCAATGTAGAACTCACCCCTGGCGTAACTCATAGGGCATCCATCGATTCATTCTAATTTCAACTGCTCACTAAATGCGGTAGAGTCCAAGTTGGCAATTCTGCAAAAGTAAGTTTTGGACCCCTCTCGATTCGCCGCCTTGGGTATTTAACTTCTGACGCTGTGATTATCTCGGAGTAATCCCCCCTTCCGACGAAAGCATTGCTAAGGACTGTTCAGTGGCTTTTCTCGTGACGCTGCGGGCAGATGTATTGTTTGTTTGCCCTCCTGCTGGAAACCACTGGAAGAAACTAGATAGCGCCTCTGTTTGCCTCTCCAGCAACGAGAGAGTGATAGGAGCGGCCGTCGGCTTCAGAGGGGTTTGCGGTCTCCCCTCCTTCCAGAACGCCAATCCACGACGAGAAACCAGGATGTGGCTGGCAGCAAAACGCCTAAAAACGGCTCTTGAAATGGGTTTGCGCAGTCTTGGAGGCAGAAGGATGACAGTTCGACTGAGGTTGGTCCACAGCATAGGTCACCCCGTCCCCGCATCGCTTAAGTCTGGAATCCGCAAGGTCCTAAAGCGCGGCTATCTTAGTTTGGCGGTCGCTGTTCTGATGGCGATTCCTACTTGGCCGCAAGAGGTGCCAAAAGACCTAGGGAGTAAGAGCCTCGAAGACCTGATGAACATCGAGGTGACTTCCGTCTCGAAGAAGGAACAAAAGCTGTCACGCATTGCATCCTCAATTTTCGTCATTACTCCGGACGATATCCGGCGTTCTGGAGCGACGAACATCCCGGATCTTCTGCGCATGGTTCCCGGACTGGACGTAGCGCAAATCAACGGAAGCACATGGGAGATCAGTTCGCGCGGTTTCAATGCTCAATACGCCGACAAGCTTTTGGTGTTGATCGATGGACGCACGGTTTATACGCCAATGTTTGCCGGAGTGAACTGGGACGTGCAGGACGTGCCGCTCGAAGATATAGAGCGCATCGAAGTCATCCGCGGCCCGGGGGCAACGGTTTGGGGCGCAAATGCGGTCAACGGTGTGATCAATATCATCACAAAAAGCACAAAGGAGACCAAAGGAGGTCTCTTGACGACCGGGGGCGGAACACACGAGCCAGGCTTCGGAGTCGCCCAATACGGAGGGCAACTCGGACAAGCAACAACCTACCGAATCTTCATGACAGGATTTGATTACAATTCTCTTCCGTCACTCTCGGGGCAGGACGGGCATGATGGATTTGATCTGGCGCATGGAGGATTCCGCGTTGACTCGACTCTCTCGAAACAAGACTCCTTAACCACGCAGGGAGATTGGTATGAAGGCCACGAGGGAGAAATAGCCAGCACAGTTTCGCTTGCCCCGCCTTTCGGCGCGGTGCTCCCCGTTTCGACCAGCGTGTCTGGCGGAAACGTATTGGGGCGGTGGGACCACACCTTTTCGCCGCATTCAGATACAAGCTTGCAGGTTTATTTCGATCGCGCCAATCGCAACAGCAGTATATATAAAGAGGAGGTCAATACATTAGACGTAGATTTTCAGCATCACATCGGTTGGGGAAGCCGCCAGGATTTGGTTTGGGGCCTGGGCTATCGATACATCTCGTACGCAACGACCGGAAGTTTGACTGTGTCCTTCAATCCAGCATCACGGGGCGTGCAACTTTTCACTTCCTTTCTGCAGGACGAGATTACGCTGAGACCGGACCGTTTGTTTCTCACGATTGGAGCCAAATTCGAGCACAATGATTTCAGCGGATTTGAATTCCAGCCGAGTGCGCGGATCGCGTGGAACATATACAAGAGCAATATGGTGTGGGCTAGCTATTCAAGAGCCCGGCGCACGCCTTCCCCCAGCGAAAGAGGACTGAATGTTGGCCTTGCTGCGTTTCCCGGCCCGGGCGGTCTTCCGGTGTTGTTAACCCTTCTAGGCAGTCCGGGCACTGTCAGCGAGAATCTCGACGCTATTGATGCGGGCTATCGGGTTCAACTGCGTGGCAAAATCTCGTTGGACCTCGCGACTTTCTACAACCGTTATGGAAGTCTCGTGACCTTGGAACCAGCGTCTCCATTCCTGGAATTCAATCCTCCACCGGCGCATCTAAACGTGCCTCTTGTTTTCTCGAATCAAATGCACGGCGAATCGCACGGGCTGGAGTTGGCGGTGAATTGGAAAGTAACAGATCGCTGGACACTGAGTCCGGGCTACGCATTCGAAGGGATTCACTTGCACACAAATCCTGGAAGTCTTGACACGACGTCGGTTGCGGCAGGGCAAGGCAACACCCCGGACCACAAGGCGCAACTCCGCTCGACCATCGATCTGCCGGGAAAACTCGAATGGAACATGTCCGTCTACTTTGTCGGCCGCCTTGAGGCGGAACAAGTCCCCTCCTACACGCGTCTCGATAGCGGAATAACCTGGCGACCGTGGGAACGCATGGCTGTTAGTCTCGTTGGTCAGAACCTGTTGAAGGATCACCATCTGGAAGTTCGGAGCTCTGACCAAGCCGAAATCTCGAGCCTAATCAAACGCAGTGTCTATGTGAAGTTCACTTGGCAGTTTTAGTCACCGAGGTAATGGCTTTGAACCATACAGCCCGATTGCGAGCCAGCTCGGAACAGCGGAGACAACGGCTTCGATCGCTGCAAGCGACCCACAGTCGCGCGCCATTCGTGCCATTCTGCGCCTTGGCACTCGCCGCTTTGCTGCCGCTGGCTTACCCAACTCCAATCAGGGCTCAAGTGAGTGCTTCGGTCGAGTACCAAGTCAAAGCCGCATTTCTACTTAACTTTGCAAAATTCATCGAATGGCCGGCAAACGCCTTTGAGAGTGAAAAAACACCAATTACTGTTTGCGTATTTGGGTACGACCCATTTGGCAACGCACTCGATGAACTTATCAAGGGAAAGAGCATCAATAATCGCGAACTCCTGGCCCGCAGGGTCAGCCACCTTCCGGACTTAAAAACATGTGAACTTCTTTTCGTTAGTGAGAAAGAAGAAAAGCGTCTGCCAGAAATATTGATAGGGTTGAGGGGGACCAGCACGCTCGTCGTCGGGGAAGGCGAGGATTTTGCGGAGCGCGGCGGAGGGGTCCAATTCATTTTGGAAGCCAACCGATTGCGGTTCGCAGTCAACCTCGATGCGATCCAAAGAGCTCACTTGACAGTCAGTTCCAAACTGCTTGCGCTGGCGAAAATCGTTCACGATCGAGGTTAATCGAAGGGAAACTGAGATGCGCTCCTACCGCGACGTGTCCATCCGCAATAAGCTTCAAGGCATCGTTCTAGCCGCCTGCGGAGCGGCCTTGCTCGTGGCGTCCGCAGCCTTCACCATCTATGATCGGACCACTTTCCTTCGTGCAAAAACAGAAGACCTCATTGCCTCGGCGAAAATGATCGGATCGAATAGCACCGCGGCGCTCACGTTTCATGATGCGGCGTCGGCCAGGGAAATCCTGAGCGCTCTGCAAGCCAAACCGCATGTGACCAATGCTTGTATTTACGACTCCGACGGCCAAGTCTTTGCCAAGTACAGCAGGGATCCGACGGAGGCGGGATCTTGCCCTCCACCATCTCAAGGAACAAGTAGCACGATCGTCGCGCGGCACATGGTTTTGTCCCACAACATAGTACTGAATGGGGACTCCATCGGCGCGATCTACATCGCGGCAGACTTGGTGGACCTGAATGACCGTCTATTTCGGTTCGTGGTGATTGATCTGGCTGTATTGCTGGGGTCCCTGGCGGTTGCTTTCCTGTTATCTTCCTGGTTGCAACGCATAATATCGGGACCCATACAGGAGTTGGCAGCGACTGCATCGTCGGTTTCCGCGCATGAAAACTATTCCATTCGCGCAGTGAAAACAAGTGACGACGAAATTGGAGTTCTCTTCGACCAATTCAACGGCATGCTCGACCGCATCGAACAGCGGGATGTTGCTATACAGAAAGCGCACGATAGTCTCGAAAAAAGAGTCGAAGAGCGGACCGCGTATCTCAACGCTCTCATTGAGAATAACCCGCTGGCAATTATGGTATTGGACTCGGCACAGACGGTTCAGTTCTGCAATCCTGCGTTTGAGCACCTCTTTCAATACACACGCGAGGAGGTGGTCGGCAAACCAGTGGAAGGGCTGCTTGCCGACGGTGATTTGTTATCGGAAGCGCACACCATTTCCCTTCAGACACGCGGCGGGAAACCCATAAACTTGGTGACACGCCGCCGCCGGAAAGACCACAGTTTTGTGGACGTTGAACTTCACACCGTGGGCTTGGTGGTGAACTCCGAAGTGGTAGGTTCCTTGGTCATCTATCAGGACATTTCCGTCCGAAAGCTCGCCGAAGATGCAATGCAACAAGCGAAGGAGGCGGCTGAGTCCGCCAGCCGAGCAAAGAGCGAATTTTTGGCCAACATGAGCCATGAAATCCGCACGCCAATGAATGGAATTATGGGGATGACGGAATTGGTCCTCGATACCGAACTAGACTCTGAACAGCGCGAGTACTTGAACCTGGCGAAGTTGTCCGCCGACTCCTTGCTTTCCTTAATTAACGACATCCTGGATTATTCGAAGATCGAAGCCGGCAAACTGGAGATCGAAGCAATTGACTTCAATCTGGGTGACACCATTGGCGACACCATGAAAACGCTAAGCCTTCGCGCACATCAGAAGGGGCTGGAACTAGCCTACGACACCCCGCCTGATGTTCCGGACGCGCTTCTGGGGGACCCGGGACGGTTGAGACAGGTCATCGTGAATTTGATTGGCAACGCAATTAAATTCACTGAGAGAGGGGAAGTCGTTCTTTCTCTCCAGACGGACTGGAGAACGACCGATGATATCCAACTGCATTTCATAATCTCAGATACGGGCATCGGAATTCCTGCAGAAAAACAGACCGCAATCTTTGAGGCCTTTACACAAGCTGACGGATCCATGAGCCGCACTTACGGCGGCACCGGCTTGGGTCTCACCATTTCGTCCCGACTCGTTGAGCTGATGCACGGACGAATATGGGTGGAGAGTGAACAAGGCAAGGGCAGCCGGTTCCATTTCACCGCTCATTTCGGACTGCAAAAGATACCAGCAAGGACCATCGTCCCCAGGGATCCGGCGACCCTGCGAGACATGCGAGTCCTCGTCGTGGACGACAACGCGACAAACCGGCAGATCTTACTAAAAATGCTCGCCAACTGGCACACAACGCCTCTGGCCACGGAAAGCGGGGCAAAGGCGATCACTGCCCTGATGGAGGCCCAAGGTTTAGGAAGACATTTTCCGCTCATTCTTGTGGACGCTCAAATGCCGGAGATGGACGGATTCGCCCTTGCGGAGTCGATTAAAAGAAATCCGGAATGGGGTACAGCGACGATCATGATGCTCAGCTCGGCTGGCCAGCGCGGCGATGCAAAACGCTGCCGTGAACTTGGAATCGCCGCCTATCTGACCAAGCCCGTTCGGCAGGGGGAACTACTCGACGCCATTTTGACCGCGCTGGGGACAAGACCAGTAAAAGAAGCGTTGCCTGCCTTGATTACGCGCCATTCTCTCCGCGAGAATAGCAAGCACCTATGCATCCTGCTAGTCGAGGATAACGCAGTAAACCAGAAACTCGCGGCCAGGCTACTTGAAAAGCGCGGACACACAGTGGCGATTGCAGGGAATGGAAAAGAAGCTCTGGCCGCACTAGAAAAACAATCATTTGACTTGGTATTTATGGATGTTCAGATGCCGGAGATGGACGGCTTCGAAGCCACAGCCGCCATTCGAGGAAAAGAGAAATCATCCGGGAATCATTTACCCATTATCGCTATGACCGCGCACGCGATGGCGGGGGACAAAGAGCGTTGTCTTGAGGCCGGGATGGACGACTACATTACTAAGCCGATTCGGCTGGAGGAGTTGGATGCAATGCTGAAAGGTTTCTCGCCAGAGGCTTCGACGTTAGCAGTGATCGAAACGGCCAACGAGGAGAGAGGATGACCATCGAGTCAAAGGCAACCTGATGAAGATACTCATCGCCGACGATGATGCCATTTCGCGGCGCCTGACCCAGAAAGCCTTGGAGCGCGCGGGTTACGAAGTCCTTGCGGTCGATAACGGGATCTCTGCCGCAGAATCTCTTGCAGGCCCTGACAGCCCAAGACTTGTGCTTCTGGATTGGGTGATGCCAGGGCTGGACGGGCCGAGCGTATGCCGCATCATACGCACCCATCACGATCAGCCTTACATCTACATAATTCTCGTTACGTCGAAGGAATCTAAAGAGGACATTATAGCCGGTTTTGAAGCCGGCGCTGACGACTACCTCATCAAACCCTGCGACCCGGAGGAACTAAAAGCGCGATTGCGTGCAGGTCAGAGGATTTTGCAACTTCAAGACAAACTGGTTCACGATGCGCATCACGACCCGCTAACTCAGCTACCGAACCGTGCGCTATTTCTCGAAAAACTGACACAATGCATCAGGCAGGCCAAGCAGAGTACCAATTATAAGTTTGCTGTACTGTTCTTGGACATTGATCGTTTCAAAGACGTGAATGACAGTTTTGGGCATTCCGCTGGGAACCAGTTGATTGTACAAGTGTCTCAGAGGCTGACCGGCTCGATCCGGCAAGATAATCCCGGTGAGCACTCAGCTGACATTAGCGGAACGATACGGCTGCCCGGTAGCGATATTCTGGCTCGGCTAGGTGGCGACGAATTCACAATCTTACTGGATAACATTAAGGATGTTAGTGACGCAATAAGGGTCGCTAAACGAATTCAAGAGAATTTCACATTGGCTTTTTCGATCGGTGGGCACGAACTACTTGCGAGTGCCAGCATCGGCATTGCAGTAAGCGCATCTGGTTACAGCGCCGCCGAAGATATGTTGCACGATGCTGATACTGCAATGTACCGAACTAAGGCGCTGGGTAAGTCGGGATATGAAATTTGTGACCCGGCAATGCATCGCAGGGCCATGAGCCGCTTGAACTTGGAGAACGACCTCCGAAAAGCAGTAGAGCGGGATGAATTGAGGGTTCACTACCAGCCTATAGTCTCGTTGAGGGACTTCCAAATCATTGGCTTCGAAGCTCTTGTTCGCTGGCAGCGTCCAAATTCCGGTTTGGCTTTGCCCGGTGAGTTCATTTCCGTGGCCGAAGAAACCGGTTTAATTTTGCCTATCGGCAACTGGGTGTTACGGGAGGCTTGCCGTCAAATGCACGATTGGCATCTGCAGTTTCCATCGGAACCTCTTTTTACCGTGGCTGTGAATGTCTCCGCCAAGCAGTTCGCCCACCCGGGATTGATGAGCCAGGTTGACCAAATCCTACGTGAAACAAACCTTAAACCAATTAGTTTAAAGCTCGAACTGACGGAAAGTATTGCAATGAGGGAGGTGGAACTCACGGTCGGAGTTCTTAACAAACTCAAAGCCATCGGTGTCCGTTTGAGCATCGATGACTTTGGCACAGGGTATTCGTCGTTGAGTTATTTGCACCGCTTTAGGTTCGATACTCTGAAGATCGATCGCTCGTTCATCTCCCAAATGAGTCAGAGCACGGAAAGCTTCCAAATCGTACAAGCAATTATCAGTTTGGCGCATAGCATGGGAATGGAAGTCGTGGCGGAAGGTGTGGAAACGGCCGAGCAGACGAACCAACTTAAATCGTTTGCTTGCGAGTATGCTCAAGGATACTTGTTCTCTAAGCCCGTGGAACAAGAAGCAATACTGCAATTGTTGCTCAAGGGGAGCGGAAGCATTTACGAATTGCCTAAACTATCGGCGTCTGAGCTGCTTCCCAAACTTGCTTAAATTTCAAATGAGCCAACCGGTGTTGTCGGCGTCAATCTGGATTACGCCAGAAAATAAGAGTTCGGTGCGGACGAAAGCATCCGGCGAAATAGAGACGAAACTCCCTGCGCCAACAGGACCGAAGGTCGCGTTTCTCTGAGTTGCGAAGCTATCCATAGACGACGAGAGAAGTTAATAAAAAAGCCTATTATGATAAAGAGAGTTGTTTCCGCGCAGATCATGACCGCTTTCGGGGGGGTAATTAGCGCATCGCGGATCGTGAACTGGGGCTGCCTTCCAACTAGACTTTCTTGCGACAGCAACCCTACCGTACTAAGGATACATGTTAAAGCGCGCTGGCAGTCAGGCAATCTGGATCCCGCCGTACTATTTCCGAGAAACGTCGCATTCTGAGATGAATGGCCCGGGAGCGTTTCCCAAAAGTGTTCAAAATTGAACAGCTTAACGACAGGTCTTATTGGACCATGTCGCACCGAAGCTTTCGAGGTTTAGATCCTCTTTGGGAGGCCATGGGGACCCTTGAGTCCGTTGCGTATCCTTCTCGTCGACGACCAGGAACCTGTCAGGCGCGGTCTTCGCTCCTTGCTCTCATCACGTACTGATTGGCTCGTATGTGGTGAAGCTGTGGACGGGCTCGAAGCTGTCGAGAAAGCGAAGACCCTTCGACCGAATGTTGTGCTCATGGACATCTCGATGCCGCGGCTGAATGGACTCGAGGCGACGCGAATCATCCGGCAAGAAGTTCCTGAATCCCAAGTTATCCTCATCAGTCAGAATGATCCTACGATAGTCGATCGGCAAGCGGCGAAAATGGACGTTCGGGGCTATGTTGCCAGGGCCGATCTCTCGCGAGATTTGCTGCCTGCGATTGACAGGCTAGTTGGCCATCGAGATGTGGAAATCAACTCAAACCCGGACGGGGACAAAGTATCCTCGGTGTCCCAGAGCCTGCCGGACGCTCGATTCATTAAAAGTGCGCTTGTTCGGAAAGGTGGTGAGAACATGATCGACTCTGCCGTATTTCAGATGGGATCTGCCGTCGATACCTCCCTTCCCGATATCGAAGTCTCGCTGGAATCGATTCTCTGCACGGAGGAATTGCGTCGTCGCCCGTCGCGTCCGCCGGATCACGAGAAAGAGAATCGCGCACTCGTGGCGCTGGCCCAGGCGCTGGCCGACTCGCCGCGTACGATTCTTCAGACACTTGCCGACACCATCTTGGAGGTCTTCCAAGCCGACTCAGCCGGCCTCAGCCTGTTGACGACGCAAGATGGGGGAAAGCGATTCTACTGGCCGGCGATCGCCGGCAGATGGAATCCGCACATCGGCGGCGGAACGCCGCGCGATTTCGGCCCCTGCGGAGACGTGCTCGACCGCAACATGCCCCTGCTGTTCCGACACTTCGAACGGCGTTACACGTATTTCCAACCGGTCACCCCTCCAGTCGAAGAGTGCCTGCTCGTGCCTTTTTACGTGGAAGGCAAAGCGGTCGGCACAATCTGGGCGATCGCGCACGATGATCGCCGGAAGTTCGACGCAGAAGATGAGCGTCTCTTGAGCTCCCTGGGGAAGTTCGCCTCCTCGGCATATAGAATTCACGGGGCTCTTGAATCCCTGAAACTCCAAGAGGCGGAACGCAAAAGCGCCGACCGAGTGACCGGCTTGTTGGCTGCTATCGTAGATTCCTCGGACGATGCGATCGTCAGCAAGAGTCTGGATGGCTTCGTAACTAGTTGGAATAAGAGCGCAGAACGGTTGTTCGGTTACACCGCTGAGGAGGCGGTTGGCCAGCACGTTACCCTTATCGTTCCGGCCGATCGCCTTCACGAGGAGTCGACGATTCTTGAGCGACTCAAGCGAGGCGAGCGGGTCGATCATTTCGAGACTGTCCGTATTAGCAAAAATGGAAAAATGCTCGATGTTTCCCTTACTATTTCACCGGTGAAGGATGCCGCGGGTAGTGTCGTTGGGGCGTCGAAAGTGGCGCGGGATATTA
>Ga0247680_1000501_pt1 | contig 10468 bp, 9 predicted proteins | sample CNK21_metaG_FD_182803 | JGI IMG/M metagenome (GOLD analysis project Ga0247680, IMG submission 182803) | Soil microbial communities from Purdue University Martell Research Forest, Indiana, United States - CNK21 | ecosystem: Environmental > Terrestrial > Soil > Temperate forest > Bulk soil | place...
GCTGGGCGAAGCGTTTGACCTGCACGAAGCGGAGGAGGTTCTCGACGTTCTGCGGCAGGGCGCCGAAGCGGTCGCGGAGCTCGTTGCGGATCTCCTCCAGCCGGTCGTCGGTCGATGCCGAGGCCACTTTCTTGTAGAAGGTCATGCGCAGGTTCTCGTCGCTGATGTAGTTCTTGGGGATGTAGATGTCGACGCCGAGGTTCATCGACGTCTCCACTTCCTCCTCGATGCGCTCGCCCTTCATCTCGCGGATGGTCTCCTCGAGCAGGCGTGTGTACATCTCGAAGCCGACGGCGGCGATCTGGCCGGATTGTTCGCCGCCGAGGATGTTGCCGGCGCCGCGGATCTCGAGGTCCTTCGCCGCGATACGGAAGCCGGCGCCGAGGTCGGAGAACTCCTGGATGGCGGCCAGGCGCTTGCGGGCGTCGGACGTCAGAATCTTGTCGCTTGGCACCAGCAGGTAGCAGAACGCCAGCCGGTCGCTGCGGCCGACGCGGCCTCGTAGCTGGTAAAGCTGCGACAGTCCGAAGCGCTCGGCATGATTGATGAGGATCGTGTTGCAGGCCGGGATGTCGATGCCGTTCTCGATGATCGTCGTCGCCAGCAGCACGTCATACTCGCGCTGGATGAAGGCCAGCATGGCCCGCTCCAGCTCGCGCTCCTCCATCTGCCCGTGGCCGACGATGACCTTCAGGCCCGGCACCAGCTTCTCCAGGTACTCCTTCATCGCGTAGATCGACTCGACGCGGTTGTGGACGAAGAAGGTCTGTCCGCCGCGCCCGGTCTCGAACTCGATGGCCTCGCGGATGAAGTCGTCGGTGAACGGTACCACCGCGGTCTGGATAGCCAGCCGGTCCTTCGGCGGCGTCTCGATCACGGAGATGTCGCGGATACCGACCAGCGACATGTGCAGCGTGCGCGGGATCGGCGTGGCTGACATCGACAGCACGTCGATTGCTTTCTTGAGCTGCTTCAGCTTCTCCTTCTGCCCGACGCCGAAACGCTGCTCTTCGTCGATGACCAGCAGACCGACGTCCTTGAGCTTGATGTCTTTGGAGAGAACGCGGTGTGTGCCGATGATGACGTCGATCTCACCGCTCTCCAGCTTGGCCAGAATCGCTTTCTGCTCTTTGGCCGAGTAGTAACGCGTCAGCAGCTCGATGGTGACGGGGAATGATGCGAAGCGCCGCAGGAAGGTGCGGTAGTGCTGGTAGGCGAGCACGGTGGTGGGCGCGAGGACGACCACCTGCTTCCCATCCATCACCGATTTGAACGCCGCCCGCATGGCCACCTCGGTCTTTCCATATCCGACGTCGCCGCACAGCAGCCGGTCCATCGGCTTGCGCGATTCCATGTCCGACTTGACGTCGTCGATGGCCGATTCCTGATCCTCGGTTTCATCGAATTCGAAGGCGTCCTCGAATTCGAACTGCCACGGCGAGTCCTTCGAGAAGGCGTGCCCCTGCACCATCTGCCGCGTGGCGTAGAGCTTCAGCAGCTCGTCCGCCATGTCGCGCATCGCCTTCTTGACCGAGGCCTTCGTGCGCGCCCAGGCGGTACCGCCGAGGCGGTCGAGCTTCGGCTGCGTGTCCGCGCCGCCGGAGAACTTCTGGATGAGATTGAGGTTCTCCATCGGCATCAGCAGCTTGCCGCCGCCGGAGTACTCAATCTCCATCACCTCGCGCTCCGTCGGCCCGAACGGAATGCGCTGCAGTCCATGAAATCGCCCCACGCCGTGGTCGACGTGGACGATGTAGTCGCCGACCTTGAGGTCGCGCAGATCGGTGACGAAGGCCTCGGAGGCGCGCTTCTTCCCGCCGACGCGCGTCGACGTCGGCGGCTCGAAGAGGTCCCACTCGGAGTAGGCGGTGAGGTTCAGCTCCTCGAAGTCGAACCCTCGCGGCAGCGCGCCCGACGCGATGACGATCTCCGCCTGCAGCGCGTCGCTCTCCGCCACGAACGGCACATCGAACTCTTTCAGCAGCCGCTCGACCTTCTCCCTCCCCCCCTTCGTCGCCGCGAAGAAAATCTGCCGCCGCCCTTCCTCATGCCCCCGCTTCACATCCGTCGTGAACTCCGGCAGCCGATTCGTATACCGGTCCACCTGCGGCGCCCGCAGGCGAAACTCCTCTCCTGGGACCGCGGGCGTCTCGCCCGCGCGTGCAGGCTTCCCCACATGAACCTCACTAAACGCCAGCCGTGCCCCGCGAAGGAACCCCAACACCTCGGAGCCCTCCGTGGTCAGCTTCTCCGGCGGATACACCGCCCGCCCCTTCTCCGCCGCCGCGTCGTACTCGTTCCGCAACAGCGACTCGAACTTGGCCACATTGGTCGTGATCTGATCCGGCTCGATGAGCGCGAACATCCACTCGGCCGGATCGAGATACTCGAGAAATGACACCGTCTCCGTCGCTACCGGCACGTAGTGCTCGATCCCTGGAAAGGTCCCGTTCTCATTCAGCCGGTCGATCCTCTCGGCCACGTCGCGCTTGAACAGCGGATCCATGAAGTCGAGCGACAGTCGCCGCGCCAGCGCCGTCCGGACTCCTTTGGTCACCGGAAAGTGCGTCATCGGCAGAATGTTCACCGGCCCGCTCTCGTCCTCCGACCGCTGGGTCTCTACCTCGAAGAAACGCAGCGAGTCGATGGTGTCGCCGAAGAGCTCCACGCGCACCGGCCGCGGCGTGTTCGGCGGAAAAAGATCGAGGATCCCCCCGCGAAAGGCGAACTCGCCCGCTTCGCCTACCAGGTCCGTCCGTACGAAGCCGTTCTCCACCAACCGCTCCAGCAGGATGCGCATGTCCAGCTCGCCCCCCTCGGCAAGCCTCACGATGCGCGACGCAAACTCCTCCGGACGCGGCAGCCGCGAGAACAACGCCCGCGCCGGCACGAGAAGCACCTCGACGGCTTTGTCGATCAGCATCCCCAGCGCGCGGATCTCGTTCCGCACCACCCCCAGTGAAGGAGACAGATCCTGATACGGCGACAGCGACGGAGACGGATACGCCGACACACACCGCGGCTCCCGATGAAACAGCCGCAACGAAGCCTCGAAGTCGTCGATGGCCGCATCCCCCGGCACGATGATGGCGATACGCCGTCCGCTCGTCTCCTGCAGCGTCGCCAGCACCAGCGCCCGCGCCTCGACCGCCGCCCCAGTGACGTCGACCGGCCCCTCCGCGATCCGCTTGCCGATGGTTTTGAACGCCTTCGTGCGCGCCAGCTCCTCGCGGATTCGGGCGGTAAGGGTGGGTGAAAACGGTGGCATGGGGACGGGGATTCTAATGCGTGGAAGCACCTACCCGGGAACTGGGCACGTTTCATCGAGGGTACGTTGTCATCAATGAACGATGCCCTCGGAGGGCGTACGGGCGTCCGTGTGACTAGCAATCTGAAGGCTGTGCACGACGAATAGTATAAGCGAGGTCACGTCCTGGCTTTCAATCCGGCACGGGCATAACGGGCTCAATAGGCGAGTCGGGTGCCTTGCCGACGAGATCGCCTGAATACCGGACCAACGACTCGAGCAGAAGGGTTGAGATAGCTTCCATGTCGACATTCCTGCTCGCGTGAGGCCAGCGTTTCGCTCGGGACATCAATTCACGCACCAATGGGAGGATGCACGCTGGATGGTGCATATTTGCTAATACTTGAATGGATCGAACTCGCGCTTCAGACTCGCGGCTGGAGTCCAGTGCGATCTTTGCAGCATAACACTGAGCCAACTCGTCATCTTGTGGAATCTCGGCTGAACTCAGCTTCTTAAAGTATGCGTCCACGGCCTGTTGTGCCGACTTCTTGCCCGCGCCCCACATCAAAGTGTCTCCTTTAGAGCTCTTAATTCAGTTAATACATCGTGGAAAGCTATCGCGCGTTTCTCAAATACCTGTTCGGCACCGTTATCGCGCGCGACTTTGCGCCAAGCGGCGGGGACGCCTCTTCCATATGCAGCCACTCGGATGTTTTTATCATAAAGGCTTTTGACTTCTCCGATGAATCGAAGTCCGGGGACCCTATAGAGTAAGCCGTTACCCCATTTCTCCTGCGGAACGATAAAGTCTACCAAAAGCCAGTCCGGTAAGAAATGCTGAAGGCGCTCGGCAGCTTGTTCACAGCTCTGAACCTTTGTAATTTGCATGCCGTCGATGTTAACGGTTTCGGGTATCGTGTCGTCGTCTAGCCAAAGTACTCGCATCTCTACCTCTCGCCATGTGGAATGACCACACTTACTGTCGTAACATATGCTGGGTTTTTTGGATCGGTGCTTCGTGGCTCAGACCTGAGTTTGATCGACCCACCGTGAGCCTCGACAATGCGCTTGCACTCGGCTAGCCCTATTCCCGTTCCCTCGCGCTCTCGATCTGTGGCCCACTCCCCGCGGACACCATACTCAAACACAACGCCCGACGAGATCTCTTTTGGTGAAATGCCGACACCATAGGACGTAACTGAAACGAGATACTGCCCATCTGCAGAGTGCCGGCGGCATTGAATGTCCACGTGTCTCTGTCCACTGTGTGCCGTGGTACTAAATGAGTATTTTATCGCGTTGTCTAGCAGATTCACGAATACCCGGTAAAGAAGAGCGGGATCGCCATTTATCGCCGCAGCACGAGGCCCGTCCAGATGCAGCAAAATCCCTTTACTGAAGGCGGCCGCTTCGAACAGATCGACAGCCTCCTCTAGAAGCGCCGTTAGATCCACGGCGACCTTCGCCGGCCGCAATGGTTGATCGCGACTAACAAAGCCTGCCAAATTGCCCAGTATCGCGCGATAGCGGTCGATTTCTTTGAGAACTACGCACAAAGTCGAGAACGCGCTCACGATGCTGAGTTTGCCACTCCGATACCTAGCGTCTAGTTCGCGATAAAAGGAGACGCCTCTGAAGTCGGCCGCTGAGCCGGACGTGCCATGAATCTCAATCTCCAACACGGTACCGACTGTTTTCTCAAGCGCCTCTGTCTCTCGCAGCAAAACGTGATACGTCGATGCTATAGCGAAGTCGTCGGGATCAGCATATTGCGACATAAAACCCTACGGCGCCGAAAGGGCCGCTTGACCTTCTGGATGCTGCCACATCCAAGACATAAAAAGCTCGTCTGCTCGGCGTTCGTTAAAGAACCTGAAGGAAAGGCCCATTCTACGCGCCATTGTAACGTCGTTGATCGCGTCGGTGAGAAGGAGTGAGGGATTATTGCACGGTGGTGTCTCCAATTTGTAAGATTCGCAGACTTGCCCTGTCAGTGAGAGTAATTGCGATCGTGTTACCAAGATTCGCGCGTCAGGCGATAGGCTAAACGCGCTATCTAGCTCTTTCCGAAGACGTTGCAAAATATGCGGTAGTTCAGAAGGCCTCCAGGTAAGTGCGCCTGCCGGCGGTGGATCAATCTCTGCGCGAAGGAACTGTCTTTCGCCCTCGTCCTGGCTAACGAGTGGCCGCTTCAGAATATGGGCATAGTGTATTAGCCACATGCGCAGGTCTGCGCGGTTGTTCAGATGTCTCGATCGGTTGAAGTTGTTGGTGTTGCTATCAACGGCCGCGCTGAATGCGTCATCTGCACTTCTCGCTAATGTTACGCAGGACACTGGTGCGTCATCGGCGCCGATGCCAGAATTAGAATTCTTCGGAAGGGCGGCATATTCGTCATAACGCCGTAATAATGCTGAGTAGGTGACGCCTTGCATGTTGCTCGTTATCGCGAGTGGCTTGTCCTTGGCGATGTCGGACGCAGCAGCAAGAAGTTTCCTCGCAAATAAATAGGGTGGCAGAAATTCCCCTTGGTTTCCCTGCTCATCACAAATAATGGCGAGTGTCGTCAGATACGCTGCTGTGATCTTTGCGCCTTCGTGTGTGGGATTCGACGACATAGCCTGCACGGAAGGCGCGATGGTAGAAGCTCCGTTGCCGGTCCTTGAGCACACGTGATTCTTGTACGCAGCTACTAGCGCGATATCGAAGTCTTTCGGAGAGGCGATTGGAGCGGCGTAGAGGTCCGAGAGCACCTCGTGAAGTTTAGCTGTCGCCGTGCCGGGGAAGCTGTGCACGGAGGCCTCCGTGTCGCGCAGGACAGCGCGAACATGATCAGCCGAGCTATAGTCGAGCGGGAACTGTTGAATTACTTCGACAAGGCGGTCCGAACTTCTTTGAAATTCGGTTCTGCTCAGCTGCTCGGTTATGGCGAATGGTAGGACGACGAAGAGGACCGCGGCTGAAACCGACACGGTCCCGTAAAGGCGCCGCATGTGTCGTTTGTAGGTATGTTCGACGTGAGCTGCCACTTGCGTTGCGGTGGCATTGTCGGGCAGCTGATCTGGCTCTGGGTCAGTCGTCAGTAAGTCCAGAAGCGGTGGCAGGGGCGACCTCGCGCGCTCCGGCAGCAGAAAGATCAGCGTTGACACGACCACTTGTGGAAAGGCGATAAGCAGTAAGCCTAGAGCAAGGAACGCGAAATGAAGGGGTAAGGGAACGGCGAAGCCTTGATATGTTCCCGGAAGGGTTATGCCGCCTCGTCGCCATATGTAGGCACCCAGGATTGTGAACACAAGTCCGACGACAGCAAAGCTGAGGCGCGCGCGGGTGTGCCTTGACATCGACCTGGTCCTCCTGCCTAGATTGGATTGATGTACATATATTGCCGCTGCTGACTGCAAAAAGCAAGCGATGCCTAGTCTTTCCAGATTTAGGGCGAGAGACGAAGATGATGATGACGACGTTGATGATTTCTGGCGGATAGCTGCCGAGGGCTTCCCCGAGGCGAAGGAGCATCTCTAGCGTTGTCGCGATGGGACCTCGGTCGATGCTGTGCTCATGCGGGAGTTGGACGATGTGGCCTCGGCCCATGCGGAGGAGCTGGCGTCGGTGCTGCCGGGGCTTTCCTCAGCGCTGTCATGGCACACGTAGGCTCCTGCGGGACGTCGGAGATATTGGAAATGCTTCACCGCACCTGCGAAGGACTGCACCTGCTTAGCGAAGAGGTTGAGATCATTCGCGATTCGTGAAGAGCAGTTCGAAAAGGGGATGAGAGCTCTCTCGACGCCACTGGGGTACCTCGCGAATGGAAAGGGGTGCCTCGACATTCGTACCGAGTGCTTCGACATTGAAAACCTCTGCCTCGACATTGACGCTGGCTGCTTCGAGATTAAAAACGCCTGCTTCGATATTGGAAAACTGTCAATGTGGAAGCAGCCGCTTTCAATGTCGAGGCAGACTTAGTTGGTTCACCAGGCAGATTCTGTCCTCAAAATAGGTCAGTCGGTCGTTAAGGAAGCATGCGCGGCGCACCCGAATCTCACTTCGCTCCCCATCGAAGTATCCCCACCCCATCCTCGGTACGATGTACCGATGAACAACGGTGAACATCACTACAGCGCGCACCTGATCTGGGACGGCAATCGCGGCGATGGGACGGCGACGTATGCCGGATACGGCCGGCAGTATCGCGTTCTCATCGACGGCAAGCCGGAGTTGCAGGGGACGGCGGATGTCGCCTTTCGGGGCGATGCGGACAGGTTCAATCCCGAGGATCTCTTCCTGGCCGCGATCTCCTCCTGTCACATGCTGTCGTATCTCGCGCTCTGTGCGAAGTACGGCATCCGCGTCGTGGCGTACGAGGATGCGGCCACGGGGATCATGAAGGAGGATGGCAAGGGGGGTGGGCGGTTCGAGGAGGTCGTGCTGCATCCGGTGGTCACGGTCGCCGAGGAGGCGCAGATCGAGCGTGCGATGAAGCTGCATGAACGGGCGCATGAGACCTGTTTCATCGCCAACTCCTGCAGGGTTCCCATCCATCATCGTCCGACGGTGCGCTCGTGAAAGGGCTGGCGAGGGACGACGCGCCCGATCTGGCGGGGCTGGCGGCGCTGATCGGCGACCCGGCGCGGGCGCGGATGCTCACCGCGGTCATGAGCGGCACGGCGCTGACGGCCACCGAGCTGGCGCTCGAGGCGGGCGTGGCCGCGTCGACGGCGAGCGCGCACCTGGCCAGGCTGACCGAGGGGCAGATCCTGGCGATCGAGAAGCAGGGGAGGCATCGCTATTTCCGTCTGTTCGATGCCGAGATCGCCGAGATGCTGGAAGAGCTGATGGGCATCGCCTCGCGCCGGGGGCCGCGGCGGCGTACCGGTCCTGCCGATCCGGCGTTGCGCGTGGCCCGCGTCTGCTACGACCATCTCGCCGGCGAGCGTGGCGTCTGGCTGCTCGATCGGTTGCGGGAGCGCCGGCTGATCGATGGTTTCGAAGTCTCCGGCGACGCTGGGCCGTTCTTCACCCGCTTCGGAATCGACGTCTCCTCGCTCGCGAAACTGCGCCCCTCTCTGCCGCCCTTGCCTCGACTGGAGCGAGCGCCGCCACCACCTCGGCGGCGCCCTCGGCGCAGCCATTCTCGACCGCATCTTTGCCCTGCGTTGGGCGCGGCGGGAACTGGATGGCCGGGCAGTCGTCTTCTCGGCTGGCGGCGAGCGGTCGTTGAAGCGGTTATTCGGAGAGTGACGCGCAAATTACGGTAAACCAGAATGAAGATGCAGTTTCATGGCAGCAACCTTTAAGTGTCATTCTGGTCTACCATATGAAGAATGCATGTTCATGCTCGTAAGCTAGAAGAGCACTTATTCATACGGCGCTTCGCTGGCGGTACCGTCGGAGCGATGAAGCTCGCTGACCGACTACGCGCAGTGATCGAGGCGAAAAAGATATCCCAGGCCTGGGTGGCGGAGGAGGTTGGGATGACGCCGGGAGCCCTGAGCAACATCCTGACGGGGACGACGAACGATCCGAGTTTTTTCACTGTGCTGGCGATCGCGCGCGCACTCAAGGAGCCGCTCAGCGCCCTCGTCGATGACCCGAGCATCTTCTGGACGAACGAGGAACTGAGCCGGCTGCGCGAAACGGGGGAATGGCTCGTTAAGCGCACCAATCCTGATCACGCCGGAAGCTCTTTGGAGATCCCGCCCCGACAAAAGGGTCGTGGCGGACAGTTGGCCGTTCATCCCGTAGCCGCGGGCGCCGGCGTCGAGCTCTATCCCGATGCCTTCGAAATGCCGAGGAAGCGCATCCCGGCGCGATACAAGAAGCTGCATGCCGACGCGGTCTTCTCCGTCCAGGGCGAGTCGATGACAGGCGAGAACATCCTTCCAGGAGACTTCCTGTACGTGCATCGCACCCGGGCGACGGCCGAGGCCATCGGTCGAATCGTCGTCTGTTCCGTTGACGACATGATCCTCGTGAAGCGTCTCGGCACGCGCGGCCGGAAACTGATTCTCCAGAGTGCGCATCGTGAACATAAGACGATGACGGTCGATGAGGAGTCGTCGCGTTTTCGTCTGATCGGCATCGTGGTCGGCACGTCGCGGACGTAGCCTCCACGATTCGTAGAGGGATGGGTGGGATCTGACGACGCTCGCCGAGGCCAGGCCTCGGCGGGACGAGCGGCGAGCCGGAGAAGTCCCGGCAGACAGACGCTCGGTGCGATTCTCAGCACGGAGACTATGAATATGAACGAGCACAGATTCACCGCCGAGGTTGCGCGGCATGCGCGGGACGCGGACGCCGCCAAAAAGCTTTGGAGCAGCGCTACGACATCGCTGCAGGAGCGGGCTTACGCGACGCCGAAGGGCATCGTGCGCGTAAAGGCCGGCTGGGGACCGCTGGCGTCCGAGGAGGACGTCGTACGCATCGACCTGACCGTGATCGATGAGAACGGGCATCTCGATCCGCGCGATGTCCCTTCGTTCGTCGAGCTTTTCTTCTACGACGCCTTTCTGCTCTTCAACATCGCCGTTCCCGGTTCGTTCGGCGCCGCCATCACCGTCAGCGGCGGCGAGTTTCGCGTGAACGAGATCACCTTCGACGCCGCCCCCTTCGCCGCGGGTGTGAGCACCATCGTGCCGTTGGCCGGCGTAGCGGCCTGGTATCGCGGTGGAACGGAACAGATCGCCTCAACGCCGATGCAGAAGGTGCTCTTCCATCTGCTGCACATTGGATGCAACGGCGCCGACGAATGGACACTACGCGCACGTCTCGATGCCTGTCTGAAGGAGCTCGGCATCAGCGAGCCGTCGCGCGAGGCCTCGATCATTCATCCGATGCACGACGAAGCGCTCGACGATCGGCTTGACGACGATGCGATGGAACCGATCGACCGGGCCATGGGCCGTCTGCTGACCGCTGTGCAGCAGGCGGTTCGCGGGTAGGGTCTCGCGGTCTCGGGGGTGCCGGTGTGCGGCCTTGCGACTCCTGGAGCGCTCCTGTAGCTGACGCCCTCGGGGTCCGCCTGCTGGCCCGCCGGAACGCCGGCGTCGGGGCCTGCGTGGACGGAGGAGGCTCCAAGCCGCTCCCGGGAGGCTTTAACCCGCATTTCTCACCATGTCTCTGATGATGCCTCGCAACCTGTGGAAAACGGGATTCGTGGAGGGATTGGGTGGTGTCGTCGGCGACCACGAGTGAAGAGTGCACATGTTCGTGTGCACTTGA
>Ga0247680_1000502_pt1 | contig 10467 bp, 10 predicted proteins | sample CNK21_metaG_FD_182803 | JGI IMG/M metagenome (GOLD analysis project Ga0247680, IMG submission 182803) | Soil microbial communities from Purdue University Martell Research Forest, Indiana, United States - CNK21 | ecosystem: Environmental > Terrestrial > Soil > Temperate forest > Bulk soil...
TCCGGATGCCGGCACCAGTGCCTAAGCCACTACTTTTAGGACAATTACCTCGAAGCAAACATAAGCCAGGCCATCCGAGTAGTACTTCCGTACCACCCAACTTGGAACTTCGGTACCCTTGCTGCTATGCGTTCTGGAACACTACACTCCCTCATGTCGGAAGCGTTCTAGGCTCTCGTCTGGCGAAGGCCGGGCGAAAGCACTAGCCCGTGTTCCGTTGACGGTTATTGCACAGAGTTTGTGCGCACTGTACTTGACACTGTCCCTATATGGGATAGAGTGTCTCCGTTCGTAATCCCGCTCTCGGAGGCACTAAATGTCACGTAAACTAGGCGCATTGGCTCTCGCTTTGGGCATTCTTGTTGGCGCAATGGAACTGAAGACCTTGGTGACGTCGCACAGCAACTCTGTCGTCATCATGGCCAACGGTGTTTCGCCTGTTCCCAAGCTGCCCCCGCCGTCGAATTAATTCGGCCGGATCACAGTGGATCGGTTGATCTTCTGATTCCCAGACCGGCTTGATTGCGCGAGGGAAATGCCTAGCGGAATCGCACTGGTAATCTGGATTGTGGGAATGGGCGCAGGGGTGTGCTTTGTCGCATCTTCGGCACTCCGAGCTTCTTTTCTTAAATATTTCTTCTTAAATCTTTATGTAATTCTCTCTTTGTTCGCGGACCTCCTCCGCCAGGTGATTTTGCGCTTTTACGGGCTGGATTCGCCGCAGTATATGTATGCCTATTTTTACACGGACTGCTTGTTGACCGTAGCCTTGTTTGTCGCGGTCATAAGCCTCGCCTCCCGTGTTTTCGCCGAACTCAATCTTGCGAAGTATGTTCGCTTTGTAGCTGTCTTGCTGCTCCTCGGCACGGCAGGTTTTACGTATGCCGTTGTGGCCCAATCCTCTGAACGCCTTGGTACCCGATTCGCCGTCGAGCTGTCACAAAATCTTTATTTTGTCGGCCTGGTTCTCACGTATCTCTTGTGGGGTGCGGTCCTGAAGCTTCAGGAGACCCGGACTCGCCTGGTCCAAATGGTTCTTTCTCTCGGACTTTATTTCAGCGCCTACGCGGGAAGTTACGCCCTGGTTAACCTCGCGCCGAAATACGAAATCGTCCAATATATTGCCCCCGTCCTTGGCTGCTTCCTGCCTATCTCCTGGGCCATCACTCTCATGCGTCATTCGGAAGATTCCCGGCTTGTACCGGCTCGCCTTGTGGCGGTGCCTCGATGATGGCCGCATTCATCCTCGCTTTCTCGCTTCTGACCCTGCTGATGTTCTTCGTGTCCTATTGCCGGTCGCTCACCGCCTCTTCGCTGCACACTTCCATCACTGAGGATGTGCGGGACGTTACCGGTATTCAGGTGCGGGCCGTTGGCCGCGATTACGCCCGCGTTATGCAGATTCTCCAGCTATGCCCCGACCGCCCGGAAGATCGTTCCGGCCTGCATATCGTCGGCGCTTACTATTCCTTCCTGAATCTGCTCGATCAGGGGTTTGCCAAACTTTTCCCGGCCGTACGCAGCTGGGCTGAGGAAGAACGCGCGGGTTGTGCCCATTACGCCGCTGTAGCCCTCGGCCGCCGCATTGCGCTGAACCGCGAGATGCTTGCGCAGCAAGTCGAACTCTAGCTTTTTTCTGCTAACTCTTTAGCACCATCACTTCATTTCTCCACTACCCTCAATCCGCCTACAGTGCTAAGATTTTCCTCTCTGCTCCTCACCGGAGTATGAGCGTCCGCAGCGCAAAAACTACCGGTGAATACAATATGCTCGCAGTGTGGCGCGGTGCTCTCCACGGGAGAGCGCGCCTGTCATTTTTGTGATCATCCTGAAATCTCTTCCCAGGTGGAATCCCCTGCCTCCACGCAGGGCAATCTTGCTTTGCGTTCGTCTGGCGAAGAGGAATGGCGCGGAGAGCTGAACCAGCGCCTCCAGGCCTATCGTGCGCGTCGCAGAAAAGCCTTCCCCAACGAAGCGCAGACGGAACTTCCCTTTGAGCGCCGCCAACCCACAGCCGCGGTGGCTGTCCATTTGGAGGAACCACCTACTGCCTCGGGCGATCCCAAGGACGATTTCGCTTTTACCATCGCGATCGGCCGGCCACCCCAGAAAGCCGAGCCGGAGGATGCCAGGCTCCTTATCGATGTCTCTTTGCCGCCCTTGTCCGAGGAGCAGGAAGAAGTACCTGAGCCTCTGGAGGAGCCGCCGTCGAAGCTCTACCCGGTGGCCACGTTGCGCGAGCGGCGCCGCGCCGCTCTGATCGATGCGGCTTGTCTGGCATTTGCCTACGGCGGCTTCCTCGCTCTTTTTGGCTCTCTGGGCGGCCAATTCACCTTCAGCAAGCTCAGCGCGGCCGTTTGTTTCTCGACCTTCGCCTTCGTCTACATTCAATACTTCGGCCTCTTTACGATCTTCGGCGGAACCACGCCGGGAATGATGGTTCGCGGTTTGCAGGTCGAGAGCTTCACCGGCGATTCCCCTACGGCGCAACAACTGTTCTGGCGCACCGCGGGCTACATGATTTCCGCGAGCACATTTTTCCTGGGATTTTTCTGGGCCCTCTGGGACGAAGATGCCATGACCTGGCACGACCGCCTCTCGCGCACCTATCTCGCTGTGCCGGAAACGTTTGCCGAGGCCGAGATTTCCCATGCCTCGCCGGCTCGTTGATACAAACTTTGGGGTTGATTCAGCGGCAATTTGCGGGAATCAGACAGCTTCTTCGAACCTCTACTTCTTGACCACTTTTTCGTCGGATGCGATTTTTCCGTCCCGGATGAAAATCACGCGATGCGCGTGCTGCGCGATGTCCATTTCGTGCGTCACCAGGATTATCGTGTTCCCCTGCGCGTGCAGGTTTTCGAATAAATTCATAATCTCTTCGCCGGTTTTCGAATCCAGGTTTCCCGTCGGCTCGTCGGCAAGCACGATCGAGGGATTGTTCACCAGCGCCCTGGCAATCGCCACGCGTTGCCGCTGGCCTCCGGAAAGTTCGTTTGGCTTGTGATGCATCCGAGGCACCAGGTCCACGCGCTCCAGCGCTTTTTTTGCCCGCTCGATGCGCTCCTCGGACGGCGTGCCGTTGTAGATCAGCGGCAGTTCCACGTTGTGCAGCGCGGTCGCGCGCGGCAACAGGTTGAATGTCTGGAATACGAACCCGATTTCCTTGTTCCGGATATACGCCAATTCATCGTCGTCCAGTTCGCTTACCAGCCGCCCTGCCAGCCAGTAGCGCCCCGAACTCGGCGAATCAAGGCAGCCGATCAGGTTCATCAGCGTGGACTTGCCGGAGCCCGACGGCCCCATGATGGCCACGTATTCGCCCTTGCGGATTTCCACGTCAATTCCGCGCAACGCATGCACTTCTTCCGTGCCCATCTGGTAGACCTTCGCCAGCGCTTCCGTGCGGATCACAATTCCCGCATCCACCAGGTCTTGCCGGTACGATTCTGAGGTAGTCATCTCTGCTGGCATCCGCTTCTCCCTGTCGCCTGGCGAGCTCACTCTTTTTCTTCGATCTTCTTCGGCGCCGTATTGTCCACTTTCACGGCCGCTTCCGGCTTCAGCGTGCGCAGCGCCTTGTAGCTTCCGATAACGATTTCATCTCCGGCCTGCAACCCCTTGGTAATCTCAATGTCGGTCACGCCCGAAATCCCGGTTTCCACGGGGCGGAAAGATGCCTTCTTGCCGTTGACCACGAAAATGCCCTGAACCTCGTCCTTTTTCGGATCGCCGGTCGCAACCGGCGCCGGCGCGGCAAGCGTCACGTTGCTGTCCTTTTTGCCGCCCTTTGCAGCCTCGTCCAGATCCTTGCGCGAACGCATCGCCAGCGCCTGAATCGGAATGGCGATCACGCCCTTCTTTTCCGCGGTTCGGATCTTTGCGGTGGTCGAAAGGCCCGGCCGCAAATTTTCCGGCGGACTGTCCAGCGTCACCACCACCTTGAAGTCCTTCGCTTCCTGGTTGCTCGTGGTGGTCTGTGTCGTTGCCAGGCCGGAACTCCGCAAAACCGCCTGCGAGCCAATTTCCGTCACTTTGCCCTTGAACAATTTCCCCGGAATCGCGTCAATCGTTACGTCCGCATCCTGCCCGATTTTCACGTTCACGATATCGGTCTCGTCCACCTTCACTTCCGACGTCACGATCGACATATCCGAAAGCGTCATCAGGAAACTTCCCGTGGCATTCTGAATTCCCGGCACAACGTATTCGCCGAGTCGAACCGGCAGATAACTCACGATTCCATTGATCGGCGAAAAGTAGGTTGTCTTCTGTAGCACATCCTTCGTCCGCACCAGCACCGCCTTGCTCTGGTCGAGAGTCGAACGCACCTGATCCAATTGCGCCTTTTGCATCTGCATGCGCGCCCTGGACGCATCCACTGCAGCCGAGGCTGCGTCATAAGCAGTCTTGCGCTGATCGAAATCCTGCTTGGGAATCAGCCCGTCCTTGTAAAGTCCCTGACCGCGGTCGTAATCCAGCTTGGCTTTCTCCAGGTTGGCTTGCTGTTGAATCAAATCCGCTCTTGCCGCCGTAAAGCTGGATTCGGCCACCTGCACGCCGGACTGATTCGAATTGATCGCCGCAGACTGCGCTTGCACGTCCGCGTTGGCTTGCACGTTCTCCTGCAGCAACAGCCGGTCGCCCTTCTTGATGTGATCGCCCTCTTTGACCAGTATCTCGGTTATCCGTCCGAATCCCTGCGCCGTAATATTTGTGTAGGTCGTCGGCTTTACTTCTCCGGATGCGGTCACCTGGGAAACCAGCGAGTCCACTTTCGCCACTTTCGCGGTTTGGACCGTCACGACCCCTTTATTCGCTTGGTTGATGCTGAACCACACGATGCCACCAAGCACCGCCGCACCACCAAGGCCAATCCCGACCTTCTGCCACGTCTTCATGATGATTTGCCTCACACGATTCCGCTGCGAACCACTCGCGCGGAGGGACATTGCCAACCCACAAATTTCCCGCTTGTCTACCACTAATACGCCGGAACACGCCGAAATGTTTCGTGGCCAGGTCGCGGTCTTAATTGCACTTCAGGCGGGGTAACTCAACGCTTAGTTGCTCGCTCCATCTCCGTCCAACCAAGTCCCTTCGCGCCTCCATTGTATTTCGAAGTTCAGCAAAAGAAAAGACTTGAGGTCTTGTCTTCGGTCGCGCGAGGGACAACCCCACCCTCCTTTGTTAGACGGTGCAACATTCCATTTGGTCGTCTCACCAGAGTTCCAAAATCTCCAGTCTTGGGTGATCTGCGCGCCGCCAATCGCGGTCTGGGCCCAGAGGCCGACTTTTGAATTGGGACAATTATTCAAATAGCTGGAATCGCCCCGATTCATTTTGGCCCGTGCCCCGGCACGGTGTTAGAATGTGCTTTCAAAATGACTGAATTGGCAAGAGAGCTTTCCTAAGGCGCCAACCAAAATGTGTAATGCGGACATGCCTCGGCTTCTCCCGGAGCGCCTGCTGTGCGAATGATCGGGTCGCTCCCCTCCTTCCGGTTCTCCCGCAGCCCCGGACTGACGTTTGTTGCCTTCCTCGGAGTACTTTGCCTGGCCTATGTAGTCGCTCAACTCGTTCTGGAAGGCGACATCGACACGCTCGTCATCGGTGGCATGGTCTTTGTGGGATTGGCTGCGGTGGTGGCCATTCTCAACGATTGGCGGCGTGGTGTGTATCTACTGCTCACCTGGATTGTGCTTGAGGACCTGGTGAGGAAATACTTGGGCAATAACATGGCCATCTTCTTTGGCAAGGATGTCATTGCACTGGTCGTGTACCTCTCATTTTTCATCTCCAAACGGGCTGGACGCGCCAAGATATTCAAGCCACCTTTCCTCCTTCCACTCATGCTTTTTCTCTGGTACGGCGTCCTGCAAGTTCTCAACCCAAACTCGACCAGTATTTTTTACGGCATTCTGGGCATGAAAATTGATTTTCTGTACGTCCCCCTCCTATTTGTCGGCTACGGATTTATCGAAAGCGACGAAGACCTGCGCCAGTTTTTTGCCTATAACTCAGTGCTCGTCTTAATTGTGGTGGGTCTCGGCATTACCCAGTCCGTGCTCGGGCACACTTTTCTAAACCCCGCCGTGCTTCAGTCGGACATTCGCGACCTGAGCACAACCTACCGGATTTCTCCCATCACCGGCGCCATCGCGTACCGGCCCACTTCCGTTTTCGTCAGCGCCGGGCGGTTGCAGAATTTCTTGCTTATCTCCTGGCTGGTGGCCCTGGGCTTCGGCGGCTATTTGTTGTTGCGCAGCAGGAAAAATCGCTTGCTCGCCTTTCTTACCGTCGGCGTGGTGGGGATTGGTTCCATCATGAGCGCGTCTCGCAGCGTGTTTTTGTATACCGCCAGCAGCGTTCTCGTTGTCGTCGTCGCCTTTCTCTGGGGCTCCCCCTGGCGCCAGGGAGAAGCGCGCCGCACTGTCCGAGCAATCATGCGGGGCGTGGTTTTCGCGGCGGTGGCTTTGTTCCTCATGATGACTTTTCTTCCGGAACAGACAGCCAGCCGTTTCGCTATATACAACGAGACCCTCTCTCCTGACAGCCCTGCTAGTGAACTCGTCCATCGTGCTCGCGATTACCCTTGGCGCAATTTCATGTTGGCCTTTCAGCATGAGCACTGGCCGTTAGGCTACGGGATCGGCACGTGCTCCCTGGGTATTCAGTACGTTGCACGTATCCTGCACGCGCCCCCCATGAATATCGGGGTGGAAAGCGGATATGGACAATTGGTCGTGGAAATGGGCGTGCCGGGGTTGCTGCTTTGGCTTCTCTTAAGCGTTTCCGTAAGCATTTCCGCCTGGAAAGTGGTCGTAAAGCTGAAAGGCACGCCCTGGTTTCCCATTGGGTTCGTTATTTTTTGGTACGCCTTTCTGCTGCTGATTCCGATTACGTTCTATGGGTTCGTCGCGTATCAGGATTTCATCATGAATGCCTATCTATGGATTCTTTTGGGTATCCTCTTCCGGCTTCCCACTCTGCTGCGAGATGAAGTTCAGGCCCAATTTATCGCCCAGCAGGCCGTCGCTGCCAGGCAGGCGTGATTTGCGGCTCGCCGTTGTTTCTCCTTTTCTCGACCGTCAGCATGGAACGGAACGCTGCCTCGTCGAACAGATCGAGCGCTTCCTGCAATATCCGGACTGTGAGATTCACATTTATGCTCAGTCGGTCCGCGATCTCGAAGTCGTTCGTTTCTCTTCCCGATACGCCGAATCTGCCGTCCCCGCGCGCGCCATTTGGCATCGTGTGCCTGCTCTTCCCGCGCCTCATCTATTCAATTTTTTATGGTGGTACTTCGCCAATCAGGGTCTTCGCTGGTTCCACCGGATATTTCGCTCACTCTCCTACGATGTGATTTTCTCCCCTGGTATCAACTGTTCGGATGCGGACGCGATCGTCGTGCACGCTGTTTTTCACCGCCTCTACCGTGACGTCCAAGGCGAACTTCGTCTCCGGCATGCGCCTCTTTCCATCTGGCCCGTCCTGCTTCACCGGCGTCTGTACTACCGGCTTCTCATGGTCCTCGAGAAACGAATCTACCCTGACAAAAAGATCAGGCTTGCCGCTGTCTCCAATCTGACGGTTTCCGAACTTACTTCTTTCTTCTCGCGCACGGATGTCATCGTCATTCCGAACGCCGTCGACACTTCCCGCTTCAATCCTGTTGAGCGTTTGCGACGGCGCACCGCTGCCCGAAGCGAACTACAAATCTCCGAATCCGGCTTTGTCGTCCTGCTCATCGGCAACGACTGGAGAAACAAGGGGCTCTCCTGCGTGTTGCGTGCCGTTGCGGCCCTACCTCAACTCCCGTTGCAGGTCCTGGTCGCAGGTCGCGACGCTCGCGCCGTTTTCCTATCCCAAATCGAATCGCTCCAACTTCACCACCGCGTTCTCTTTGCCGATCCCTCCCCAGACGTGATGCGCTTCTATGCCGCGGCGGACGCCTACTGCGGGCCTTCTCTCCACGAATCCTTTTCCTTGCCTCCTCTCGAGGCAATGGCTACCGGTCTTCCCGTGATTGCGAGTGCTCAAAGCGGCGTTTCACAGGCCATTACCCACGGATCAGACGGTTTCATACTTGATAATCCAGAGGATCCTGCGGCCCTGGCGGAACTCTTGTCCCGGCTCTGCCAACAGCCGGACCTCTGCCGCTCGCTCGGAGAAAATGCCGCCCGCACGGCGCAATCCTATTCCTGGGAACGCAATGCTGCGGAGACTTGGGAGTTTCTCCGCAAGGCCGCCGGCTCGCTTTCAGCGACATCCCCGGATGCGGCCGCTCCCCAGTAACTGAAACACTTCAACTCTTGCTGGTTTCGGGTGCTCCGATTGTGTCCCCAACGCTCGATTCCCGCGATGAATCGGCCGGCCTTTCCCATCGGTCCTTTAACCGGAGAAACGGTTCTTCAAAATACCAACGCGACAAATACGAAAACAGTATGGCGGCCGTGCTGGAAACCAGCATCGACAGCCACGTTCTCTGCCACAGGCTCAGATTCCAATGCTCTGCAAACCCTGTCCGTTTCAGCAGCCAGTTGTACGCAAACAAGAACAGCAGGTGGTAAAGATACAGCCCGTAACTGATGGCCCCGAAAAAAGTCAGAATTCGCGGCGCCACCAGCGCCTTCCACTTTCCGCTCCCCACCGCCACGAATATTCCCAGCAATCCCGCCAGCCCAAGATGCCAGGGGACCCACTGCAGAGCTTCACCAACCGGATTCATTCGTGTTGTGATTCCAAAGGGGAATCCCGCAAGAGCAACCAACAGCCCTGAACCCACCAGCCCTAGGGAAAAGCGCACCAGTTTCCCGCGATCATCGTTCATCCGCCGGACCAGCAGCGCCATCAGCGCTCCCAGCGCCAAACCATCAAAGCAGTTCCACGTGTAGTACGAGCATCCTCCCACGATCGCCGCGTATTTCGTGGGAAGCAGGCTGCAGCAAAACCGCAGCGCGGGAGAGAGAACCATCAGTGAGACCGCCAACACCAGTAATCCGCGCGGACTGATTCTTCTTACCGCCGCCGGCCACAGCAGATAGAAATGCTCCTCGACCGCCAGGGACCACAGCACCGTATAGGACATTGTTATGCCGAACAGCAGGGAGAGATTGGATGAGTACAACAAACTCATCAACAAGAAGCCTTTGCTGGTCAGCCGGAATATCACCAGAATCAACAGCGTCAGATAATAGGCGGGAAGAATCCGCAACGCCCTCCGCAAGTAAAAGCGTTTGTAGTAGTCTTTGCGATCCCGCGTGTTCAGCAAAATTCCGGTGATCAGAAATCCGGACAGCACAAAAAACAGGTTTACGCCGTACTGTCCCACGGACATAGCTTTCAGAAAAAGTCTTTGCCAGGGACTGTACGCCGCCAAATCGTGCGCCCAATAAAAACCGTGATAAAAGATCACGCCCAGGATCGCCAGCCCGCGAATCGTATCCAGCTCCGGCATGTGCGATCGCAAAATTGGGGTCTGGTCGCCAGGGGCACCGGATTGCTTCGGGTCGCTCATTTCACGTTTCGGCTTCCCATGATTCCTCGCCTCATCGGACTTATGGCTTCGACTCGATTGATCGGTCATCAGGAGTTTCGAATCGGAGTTTCCTGATGCTCGCCAATTTACCTACGCGGCAGGGCCCCTCGACTGTTCGGAGAAACTCCCCTGCCCCGGAGCCCCTCGAAAGCTTCTTCACCCTAAAAAGCTATATCCAGATAATATAGTTAGTTCATCCATGCCACCAAGAGACGATCCTTCCTCTCCGGCTGAAGATCCGGTTCTCGCACAGCGCAGGTATTACGCCGAAACCGCCGCGCGCTACGATGCCATGCATGCCCATGAAGCCGTCGACGATGAAGCCGGCATGCGGATTCTTTTCAGCGCTCTCCAAACCCTGGAGGTACGCAGCCTTCTGGACGTCGGCTCTGCCACCGGCCGCGGCTTGCCCCGCCTGGCCGGAGGCCTTTCGAAAGCCCTCATCTGCGGCGTCGAACCCGTTGAGGCGCTTGTGCGGCAGGGAATCTCTTCCGGCGCCAACCAGGGTTTTCCACTTCTGCTGGCCAACGGCGACGCGCTTCCCTTTGCCGACCAGAGCTTCGACGCGGTTTGCGAATTCGCCATACTCCATCACGTCCCTGATCCCGCCCGCGTCGTTCAGGAAATGCTTCGCGTTGCCCGCAAGGTCGTGGTGATTTCCGACTCCAATCGCTTCGGACAAGGGCCCCTCCCCATCCGGCTCGTCAAGCTCCTCCTGTACAAGTTGAAGTTATGGAACGCGTTCGATTTTCTGCGGACGGGTGGCAAGCGCTACCAGGAATCTGAGGGCGACGGCGTTTTCTACTCTTACAGCGTGTATGACAATTTCAAGCAGATCCAACAGTGGGCCGAAAGCGTCGAACTTTTCCCCGTGGGAGAATCCCGCTCCAACGGCTGGCTCCGCCCCTGGCTCAACTCAGGCATAG
>Ga0247680_1000507_pt1 | contig 10357 bp, 8 predicted proteins | sample CNK21_metaG_FD_182803 | JGI IMG/M metagenome (GOLD analysis project Ga0247680, IMG submission 182803) | Soil microbial communities from Purdue University Martell Research Forest, Indiana, United States - CNK21 | ecosystem: Environmental > Terrestrial > Soil > Temperate forest > Bulk soil | place...
CGCGGTACCCAATCTTTCCCTCTACATAATCGACGCCTTCGTTAGCTACGTGAACTTCACGAACATGCAACGTAAGCTGCCCTCCAGCATGTGAAATTCCTGCGAGCAGAACTGCACCATGCTCGTCCCCATCACCCGGAAAAAGATGCCCAATCACCACGTCAAAGTCGTCGCGCGTAATTCGCAGACGGCATTTGTTCATCATGACAATTTCTCCAGAAAATCCAGTATCTTTAGAATCTTTGCCGTGACTTTTTGCAAACCGCCTAGTGCCGCTGCACTCCTTCTCGATACCTGAATGGCCGCTCTCCCTTCAAAGTTGTGGCCAGGGGTTACTGGCGCCACCAGAGGAACGCCATCGACTCGAGCAACGTCCCCTCCGATGAACACAGGGTATATGTCGGCGTACGGATACTGCGCTGGAATCTGAAATCCCACCCACGTGGCGGCAGGACGATATTTCGGGCCCAGTGGTACGGGCTCAATGAGCACGTAGGCCCCACCCTGTCCGTCTTCGCGCACCGTGAAAGACGAAGTATCGAATTGCCTCTTCAATTCCTCGATGCCTGTTGAGACTTCTACTTTCATAGGGATTCCGACTACGAATTGTCGTCGGGCGCGATGGCAGTGAAGCGCAGATGCTCGCGCAAGTGCACCTTGTCGTGGTCCCCTACTATGCGGCTGGTTCCGTTGGGAAGTTCCTCCTGTAACACGAAGTTCTGTTGGATGTGTACCCCCTGTGTAATTGCTGCCGCCTTAATTTCTGCACCCGTCGCAGTATTGCCCTGAAGCTTCACCGGCTGTTCATTTACGGTGACGATGACGGTATGTTCATGCTTTTCAGCCCCAACGTCCTGGGAGTTTTGTGTCTTGACCTCTTCGAATTCCATCGTGTTTCTCCTTGCGAACTAGGCATGTAATTGCTAACATGCAACCACGGGGCTAGAGTACACTGCCCTAAATAGGAAGTCAATTGCTTTTTAGCAATCAGGAGAAATCGTGCCGACTGAAGACAAAGGGTTTGATGGGGATGCCTTTTATCGAGCCTTGGACAGCACTGTCACTGCAAGGTCGAAGAATTGGAAACAAGTGGCAGCAGAAACTGGTGTAAGCGCTTCGACACTGGCGCGCATGGCTCAGGGGCGAAGACCAGACGCAGCTAGTCTAGCCGCGCTTTCTGCTTGGGCTGGACTCAATCCCTCTGACTTTGTACATGCGCCTTACAAGGCGACGCAGCCCGAAGCCATGGCCCAAATCTCGACACTTCTACGTTCGGATCCAAATTTAGATGCACAATCAGCGGAGACAGTGGAAGCGATTGTGAAGGCAGCCTATGAACGGCTGCGCAAGGTGGAGGAGTAACTAGCCACCGATTGCTCTCGGCAGAGCTTGCATTGTCAACATTTCAGTTGCCAGTGCCGACTCTCAGCAGCGAGCATGCGACGCTCCTCTACGACCCTGACAATTTCAGGTATGACTTCCTCTCTCATCTCGCGGACAAAATCTGCAAGCGCATTCGGGTCGACTGGAGTAACCCCTTCAACTAGCTCGAGAACACTATTTTCTTTCTTTTCCATTTCGTCGCTCCGTCTTTTTTCCAAAAGCGATGCACAACTCGTATTGCGACACCCCTAGATTACTTCGATTGAGTGGGTCGCAAGTTTTGGTCCATGCGTGTGAATGCCGTGTGCCCCATATCCGCAAGAGGCAATTCCCCAATACCATTTTGCAGATCAACAGTGACTGTCTTGCGGTCAAATACAAGAGCGCGCGTACGGCTATGAAATAGCCAAAAAGGCATAGGCTCGAGGAGGCTGGCGGTTGCGTCAATTACAGCTCGCGCAGCGACTTGGCGAACTGCCCATTGAGCCTGTGTTGCAAGCTCCACGATCCATACATACTGGGCGAACGGGAGCGCCATAATCATTTCGAGAAGCTTCGGGTCAAATTCGGACTCTTTGTCGCGTACGAAACTCCGAAGTTGAGAGCACGTGGTAATGAAATAGCGAATAACGGTCTCATCTTTTGGCGGCAGTCCGATCAAGCCCCCGAGCAAGAACAGCGTGGAGGCCAAGCGGTCAACCGCGTCTGCTGGATAAAAAACCTTCTCAGGCAGAGCAACAATGAAGGCATCAATGTCTTCCCCCGAGTAAGGTGGCCCACCAGTGCGCGGAATTGAAAGATACGGGAGGTGATTGTCGTCAACAACAACCAGTGATTTCACTTCGTCCCATGCGTAACGCAGTCCATGAGTTGCTGTGCTGACCGGCGCCTGCCATGCATGTCCGACAATGGCCATTGCATGGCCTCGATTATGCATTGCGGCAAAAAGCGGAAACCCAGATTCCACGTAGGCATCGAGTTGGCGGTAGAAGGAGAGATCGGTCGTGCCTCCCTTTCCCCTTGCTACGTGAACCGGGAATGTACCAGCCTCCTGGAAGACGCGCTCCGCATGAGATACCTGCAGTCCTTTTGACGGGACAAGCCCGCCGGGATTGAATTCCTGGGTCATCATTGTGATGTCGTGCGTAAGGAATTCTCGATAGACACTGTAACTCTCGCTGTAATGCCGGAGAATTGACCAACACGCCGCATGCGAGCAAACAGAAATGTCGACGTGTTGGTCCATCGAAGGAAACCCTTCCACAGTCAGCTCGTAGCCGAGCAGATGCACTTTGTGAGGTGCAGTGATGATGAAACCGCTTGCTCCACTTCGGACATCAGGCGACACAACGCTGCGTCCGATGGTCGCCAGACCTGTTGGGCGCAAAACCATATATCCAAAATAGTGGTCGCCGAGTCGGTTGTCTGCACACCGCAGTTTGAATAGTTTTTCGTCGAACGTCACTGTTTGATCGAAAAAGTGGAGACGCACGCAGTCAGCACGATAGTGCTGGCCCTTTTTCGCATAGAAGTTGTAATAGGTGCTGCGGTAGTCTTTGTCGATGTAGTTTCGCTCAATTAGTATTGCTTTGACCGCGCTCGAAATCCCATTGGTAAGTTTCTCCACAACGCGGTCCGCGCCGTACTCGGGTGAAAGGTGTGTTTTCAGTTGTGCTAGGTCGGCGCTCGATCCAAGCGGTATCCACGTATACATAGGCCCTGTCGCTTTCTCCAATAGGCCGTCGACGTCCCAGTCGGCCCTGCAAAACATCTAAGATCACGATCCCGTGGAACGCTTCTAAGCTTGACTGATCACACTACACCATGAACCGCCCTGAAAAAAGACCCGGCGGGCAGGGCAGCAATCCGTGCCACAGATTGGGGACAACTTGGGAACCCCTGCAAAACCGTGACGCATGACATAGGAAAATGCTTGACGAACCAACCACTGAGCAGTGCTGCTCTTACCTTGGGCATTGGAAGCCCCGGGTCAACGCTCTGCAATTACTTCCGGATTGCCGACCACCTGGAGGTGGCCAAACCAGTCAATACAAGCCCGTTTCTCCTTCATTTTATTGGTGCCACCGTCATACTCCTCAATGGGATACAGGCCTGTGCGCATGAGGGCAAGTATCATCTGTGCACTTAGGCTGGAAGTAGAAAGTAGCCCTAATCGTGGAGTATCTATACTTGAGACTTCTCTTACCAAAGATGTCGGTTTTGGAGCAGAAGCTTTGCCCAGCGGGAGGTCGTCGTGCCGTTTCATGATCGTGGTTCGCTTTGGGGGCGGTGGGATTTGCACTTCCACACGCCTACGTCCTTCGATTATAAGAATGGGTCCGTTACGAATGAGCAGATTGTTGAGGGGCTCAAGAAAGCAGGCGTCAGCGCCGTCGCGATTACCGACCACCATGTGATTGATGTTCCGCGTGTTCGCGCGTTGCAGAAGCTCGCGGGCAATGATCTTACCGTGTTTCCCGGGATTGAGTTCCGGACCGAGCTCGGGGGCAAGGAGAAGGTGCACCTGATTGGTATCTTCCCGGAAGATGCTAGTCTGGACGAACTTTGGACGAAGCTGAGCGGGAAGCTGGAGATTACTTCCGAGGACGTCAAAAAGAAAACGCACGAGGCAATCTATGTCGACTTCAAGGAGGCCGCAGAGCTGATCCGCAACCTCGGCGGGATCGTCACGACCCACGCCGGCGGCAAGAGCAATTCTATCGAGAATATCAGCAACAACGCAGTCTTCAAGATGGCATTGAAGACGGACTTGGCTCGCGAGTGTGTCGACATCTATGAGGTTGGCAAGCTGGCAGACCGCAAGGGTTACGAAGAGGTCGTCTTCCCCGCCATCGGTAAGGTCTTGCCGCTAATTATGGGTTCGGACAACCACGACATCACCCACTACGAAGTCAAGGCGACGTGCTGGATCAAGGGCGATCCCAGCTTTCGGACGTTCCAGCAGCTTATCAGTGACCCGCAGCGTGCCTTTCTAGGCGAGACCCCAGTGGAGATGGTCCGGATCGATGGCAATCCGACGAAGTACGTGTCGGAGATTCAGTTCGTGAAGAAGACCGAGTCGAAGTTCGACGAGGACTGGTTTTCGGGCATCGTCAAACTGAATCCGGGTTTGGTTGCGATCATCGGCAACAAGGGCAGCGGCAAGACGGCTCTTGCGGAGGCCATCGGCCTGTTAGGCAATTGCACTTCCGCCGATGCGTTCTCGTTCCTGAATGAGAAAAAGTTTCGGCAACCGCGCAACAACAAGGCGAAAGAGTTTCAGGCAACGCTGACATGGCGCAGCCAACACACGTCCACACTTTCTTTAGATGAATCAACGGATGAGAATGCTCCTGCGGCCGTGTGCTACATTCCGCAGAGCTACCTGGAGCTCATCTGCAACGAGGTGAACAACCAGCCGGGCGGCGCCTTCGACAAAGAGCTGAAATCCGTAATCTTCTCGCACGTTTCAGAGGACAAGAAGCTCGGAACGGAATCTCTGGATGCGCTGCTCGCGTTTCAGACGGAGCCGTTGCAGCAGCGGTTGGAGGCTTTGCGGGGCGAGCTCACGGACCTGAACCGATCCATCCTAGAACTGGAACAACGCAGCTCGAACACGAATCGGCAGATGCTGCTCGGTCTGAAGGAGAGCAAGGATCGCGAGCTTGAGGCCCACGAGAAGATACAGCCGGAAGAGGTTACGAAACCAGATACGGACCCGGCGCAGCAGGAAATCTTAAATAAGGTCAGCGAAGAGATCGCGACCGTGAATCAGAAACGGGACGGGCTTAACGAAGCGGTGCGCGCGGCAAAAGCAGCGCAACGGACGGATGCGACGAAGAGCGCCAGTGCCGCCCGCATTCTGCAGCAGCTTCGCAACTTCGAGGCGGCGCACAAGACCCTGCTGGCGAATCTCAAGGCAGACTGCGATGTCCTAAGCCTTAATCCAAAGTCCCTCGTCAACATCACCGTGACCGATAAGCTGGTGAGAGATGCGGACACGGCAGCGAAGGACGATTCTCAGCAGCAGGCCGAAGTCATCAAAACTTCTAGTGCAAGTTTGGAGGAGCTCAAAGGGGAGATCGAACGGTTGACGGCAGAGCTGGATGCTCCAAACAGCGCGCACCAGAAGTATATCGAAGCTCTCCGGACATGGACTGAGCGGCGCGAAGCTTTGATTGGCACGACGGAGAAGCGTGACAGCCTGTCTTATATCGAGCGGCAAATCAAAGACTTGGAGAGCTTGCCCGAGCAGCTGAAACAGGCGGAAGAGGCCCGTGCCGGAAAGGTGAAGGAGATCTTCGCACAGGTTCAGGAAATCGTACTGACCTACCGGCAGCTCTACCACCCAGTCCAGGAGTTTATATTGCTGAATCCGGTCGCCAACCAGAAGCTTCACTTGGAGTTTGACGCCAGCATCGTCCCAGTCAATTTGGACGACACCATCCTGAGCAAGGTGAATCAAGGACGGCGTGGTAGCTTCGCCGGCGTTGAGGAGGGCAAGCGTGCCCTGAAAGTGATTGTAGACACTGCAGACTTCCAGACTGCCGCAGGCGCGTTGGGGTTCGCAGAGACGTTGCTCGGACGTTTCCGCGCAGACCATCGACAGTCTCCGGCGCCTGCTTTGGAGCTCAGTGAGCAGTTAAAGTCGGGGGCGACCCCACTGGAATTACTCGACAGCGTTTTTGGTTTGAAGTATCTGAGCCCGAAGTACCAGTTGAAGTGGTCCGGCAAGAGCATCGAAGAACTCTCACCCGGTGAGCGCGGCACGTTGCTTTTGATCTTCTATCTGCTCATCGACCGTCGCGACGTGCCGCTTATTATTGACCAGCCGGAAGACAATTTAGATAACCAGACGGTCTACGACATGCTCGTGGCCTGCTTGCGGGAAGCGCGCCAGCGCCGTCAGGTGATCATCGTTACGCATAACCCAAATCTCGCGGTGGTGTGCGACGCCGACCAAATCATTCACTCCCATATCGACAAGCAACACAAGAACAAGGTGACCTATACGAGCGGTTCGTTGGAGAATCCGAAAACAAACACGCTAAGCATCACTGTGCTGGAGGGTACGCGTCCGGCCTTCGTACAGAGAGACCGAAAGTACCATGAGGAGACGTAGTGGGGAATCTTCTGGATGACCGATATCCTTGGCAACAAGCGGTCCTTCGACACTCTCGTCCCTATGGAAGCCACCCCAAGGGTTGTATGCCTGACCACCCGAGCGAGCCGCAGTCGGCCCGGAATGAAAGAAATTAGAAACTGAAAGTCGGCTCGTAGGAGTGATCTCCGCGCTTGACATGGACTCTGGATGGATGACCGGCAAATGTGCCCAAAGTTTTTGTGACACTTAAGGGGTTCACCCCAAAAACTGGGAACAAATCGAGAACAAATTGGGAACAAACTACCGAAGAACACCCGTGAAATAGGTCGAACAACATGTACGTAAGTCGTTGAGAAACAAAGACGGGCTAGTATTTTATCCGGCTCATAACCAACCGGCCGTCAGTTCAGATCTGGTCCGGCATCAACGTGTATCCTTTGGTTGACTCAGGCGTCTAATCGTCTTAGAGTCGAAATAGGGCAATGAGCAGAAAGCTAGTCATCGTCGTGGCGTTGGTAGCCTTGTTGGGCTTGCAATTCGCGGATTGTATGTCTGCGATGACACAAGACCCGCAGAGTATGAAGTGCTGCGGTTCTATGCCTTGCGATCCCTCGAATCAAACTCACGATTGCTGCAAGGGCATGGTTTCGTCGCAATCGCCAAGCGTGTTGCCGGTCGCTCATGTGACACTCCATGCGCCGGTGATGGCTGTCACCGATGTTCTTGCATCGCCCCAGGCGACGGCGTATGTGGACGTTTCTCGTTTGGATTTCGAGGCGCCCCAGCATTCACCTCCAGAGCTGTACACTCTCCATTCTTCTCTCCTGATCTGATCCGCTACTCCGCGGTGCGGCAGCGTACCGTCCTGTCTCTTGTTGTGTCTCTGCTGTTCCTTTAACCCGTCGATTTCGGCTGAACCTTCACGGGTGACTCGCCGACAATCCACGGTTTCGTTGTCCACATTCAGGAGAAAAAGATGTTTTTGATAGCGAGAAGGAATTTCGCTGTGCGTTTGTCGCGCGCAGTTCTTAGTCGAAGTGTTTCTTTGCTTTTGCTTTTTGCTGCGTTGGGTGGAACTACTTTCGCCCAGGAGCCGACATCCTCGCACGCGCGATTGGCAACTCCACTTTCCGACTTGCTCGCCGAAGCGGAGAAGAACAATCCGCAAATCGAAGCAGCGCGACACGGCTGGGAAGCGGCAAAACAGGTTCCGACACAAGTCTCGACGCTCCCCGACCCACAATTCAACTTGCAGCATGTCAGCGTCGGCAGTCCTCGCCCTTTCGCCGGGTACACCAACAGCGACTTTGCCTATCTTGGTCTCGGTGTCTCGCAGGACATTCCGTATCCAGGCAAGTTGCGCTTGAAAGGTGAGATTGCGAAGCGCGAAGCGGACGTTTCGCAGCAGCAGGTCGAGTCCGTGCGCCGCGGTGTGCTCGCGGAACTCAAAGCTGCGTATCTCCAACTGGCCTACCTATCGAAGACGCTTGCGATCCTCGAACAGGACGGTGAGCTACTCAAGCAGGTGCAGCAAGCCGCGGACGCACGTTACCGCTCAGGCATGGGCACCCAGCAAGATTTGCTGCAAGCTCAACTCCAACAGACGAAATTGCTTCGAGAAATTGCCATGCACCATTTGGAAGTCGGAAAGCTCGAAGCCCAAATCAAACAGCTTCTCAATCGCTCGCAGGATTCGCCGGACATCGAACCCACCGATCTCGTCGAAACGCCTCTCGTCCAGACCTACGCCGAACTTCTGGCTGCAGCCGAAGTCCAGAATCCCGAAATCGCGAGCGCAAAGAAGATGATCGAAAAGCAGTCCCTTCAAGTGGACCTGGCGCACAAGGATTTCTATCCCGACTTCAACGTGCAATACATGTGGCAGCGCACCGATCCCACGCAGTTTCGGGCGTACTACATGCTGAGTGTCGGGGTCCGCGTGCCGATCTATCGCAGCCGCAAACAACGTCCCGAACTCGCGCAAGCAGAAGCGGAGAAGCTTCGCGCGGGAAGCGAACTCCAGGCGCAGTCGCAGCAAGTCGCGGCTGAATTGCGCGCGCAGTACGTACTCGTGCAACAAACCTCTGAGCTTCTCAAGATTCACCGCGAGGGACTCTCGCCTCAATCGCAGTCGGAATTCCAAGCAGCCTTGGCCACGTACCAATCAAACAAACAGGATTTTCAAGCATTGCTGGCTGCGTTCCTCGACGTACTCCACCTCGACGAAGAGTATTGGCAGAACGTCGCCGAATATGAGACCGCGATTGCGCGGCTCGAACAGATCACGGGATTGTCGCTTCGCTAGAAAGGGATAATGAACATGCGGAATTATCGAAATGCGTTTGTCTTTGCCGTGGTGGGCAATCTCGCTCTCATCGCCGTTCTCGGCGGATTCTGGTGGCACGGAAAGCAGCCTCGACACACGGAGGCTGCGATGCAACCGGCTTCGACCGAATCGGCCCAGAGTTCTCCGAATGGATCGGAGAGCGCCGCAAAGGTGTCGCACGAAGCTGCGCTCGTGCCCGTTCAGCTTTCGCCGGAACGTCTGCAAAGCATCGGCGTCAGGACCGGGCGTGTGGAAACCAGAATCGTCGAAGACGAAATCCACGTAACTGGCAATGTCGCGATTGATGAAACACGCCTTTCCACCGTGCAGGTGCGGTACTCGGGCTACATCCAGAAAGTCTTCGCGGACGCCACGTATCAATATCTTCGCAAAGGCCACCCGCTCTTCACCATCTACAGCCCGGACCTCGTCGTTACCGAGCGCGAATATCTTGTCGCAAAGCAAAACCAGCAGCGCGTAGCACAAAGCACAATCCCCGGTGTGACCGAGGGAGCCGCGTCGCTACTGTCCGCCGCAAGCGAACGGCTGAAACAATGGGGCGTTCCACAGCGCGAAATCGCGCGCCTCGAATCCACGGGCGAAATCCAGCAGGAACTCCAGGTCGATTCTCCGGTTTCTGGCTACATCACCGAGCGCAACGCCCTTCCGAATCTCACCGTTCAGCCGGAGACGCGGCTCTATTCCGTCGCCGATCTTTCTACGGTGTGGGTTCTGGCCGAGGTATTTCAGAACGATTTGGGAAGAATCAAAGTTGGCGACCGCGCTTCACTTACGGTCGATTCCTATCCGGGACGCACCTTCGAGGGCCGCGTCAATTTCATTTATCCCCAAGTGGACATGACAACACGCACGGCGAGGGCGAGGCTTGTATTTTCCAACCCTGGTTTGAAATTGACTCCAGGAATGTTCGTCAACGTTACGTTGAAAATCGCTATGGGAAAGCAGTTGGTCATCCCAGCCACCGGCGTTTTGCAATCAGGAACGCGGCAGATTGTTTTCGTCAGCCGAGAGGACGGTTACATCGAACCACGCGAAGTGCAACTCGGCTCACGAGCGGGAGACGACTTCATCGTTTTGAAAGGACTAAAAGTAGGCGAAGAGATCGTCACGTCCGCGAATTTTCTGATCGACTCGGAAAGCCAGCTACAGGCGGCACTCGGCTCTTTCGTCCCTCCTCCGCCCGGCGCAGGTTCCGCTGGAGCGATGAACGCGCCACAGGCGAACATCGAACTCTCGACCGACCCTGCTCCTCCGCGCAAGGGCATTGACACCATTCGAGTGAAGCTTAGTGAAACGGGTGGCGCTCCGATTTCCGGTGCGGAAGTCTCCGTCACGTTCTACATGCCTGCGATGCCCGCCATGGGCATGGCTGCGATGCGCACTCCGGTCTCCTTGAGCGACAAAGGGAATGGTCTTTATGAAGGATCAGCTCAACTCGACAGCGGCGGCACGTGGCAAGTCACCGTCGTCGCAAAGAAGAATGGTCAAACCGTTGCCAGCAAGCAACTGAGCGTCAACGCCAC
>Ga0247680_1000518_pt1 | contig 10255 bp, 10 predicted proteins | sample CNK21_metaG_FD_182803 | JGI IMG/M metagenome (GOLD analysis project Ga0247680, IMG submission 182803) | Soil microbial communities from Purdue University Martell Research Forest, Indiana, United States - CNK21 | ecosystem: Environmental > Terrestrial > Soil > Temperate forest > Bulk soil...
TCGTTCTGCTTGGCGCTTGTAGCGGCCATCCTCTAGGGCGGCCGTTTTACAACCTCTCAATAATCCCCGCCGCGCCCATCCCGCCGCCAATACACATCGTCACCATTCCATATCGCGCATTCTTCCGCGCCAAATCCCGCAAAATCGTCGCCGTCAATTTCGCGCCCGTGCACCCCAGCGGATGCCCCAGCGCAATCGCTCCGCCGTTCGGATTCACTTTCGCCGGATCCAGTCCCGCCTGCTGAATCACCGCCAGCGACTGCGCCGCAAACGCTTCATTCAACTCAATCACCGCAATGTCTTCCAGCTTCAGTCCCGCCAATTTAAGCGCTTTCGGAATCGCGTACACCGGCCCAATCCCAAACTCTTCCGGCGGAACTCCCGCCGTCGCATAAGCCACAAATCGTCCCAGCGGCTTCAGCCCCAGCGCCTTCGCGCGCGCTTGGCTCATCACCACCGCCGCCGCCGCTCCATCGCTCATCGGCGAACTGTTTCCCGCCGTCACCGAACCTTTCACGTGAAACGCCGGCTTCAACCCCGCCAAAATTTCGACGGAAGTATCCGCCCGCGGCAATTCATCCTTGTCAAAAGTAAAAGTCTGCGTCGTCGGCTTTACTTGTTTTCCTTTTGCAGAAGCTCCGTTCCCATTCATCGACACCGAAACGTTCTTCACCTCCACCGCCACCGTCTCTTCCGCAAACGCTCCGGCCGCAATCGCCGCCACCGCTTTCTTGTGCGAATTCGCCGCAAACGCATCCGCCGCCTCGCGCGTAATTCCGAATTTTCGCGCGATATTTTCCGTGCCCAGCCCCATGTTGATGTACGCGTCCGGATAGTTGTCCACCAGCCACGGATTCGGCGAAATCTTGTTTCCGCCCATCGGCACCATGGACATCGATTCCGTCCCGCCCGCCACAATCACTTCCGCGCCGCCCGAGCGGATCCGCTCCGCCCCCAGCGCAATCGCCTGCAAGCCCGAAGAACAAAACCGGTTAATCGTCATCGCCGACGTTTCCACCGGCAACCCCGCGCGCAGCGCCGCAATCCGCGCCACATTCATCCCCTGTTCGCCCTCCGGCATCGCGCAGCCCAGAATCACGTCATCAATTTCTTTCGCATCCAACCCCGGCACCCGTGCCAGCGCTTCCTTGATCACCAGCGCCGCCAAATCATCCGGCCGCGCCGCCCGCAGCGATCCCTTATACGCCCGTCCCACCGGCGTCCTCACCGCAGAAACAATCACCGCTTCCGTCATGGGCCCTCCTCACATCCGAAGCCTCAGTGTAGCAGGACGCCAGCAAACGGTGTCACAAGGCGCCGATCGCAATGGCAGGTCACCTTGAGGCCGCCCTTGCGCTTCGGCAACGGCTGGCCGCCGGCGGGTGACCGGGACGAAATCCTCCTGATCTTCTCGGAGCCGCTTACACCCACAACGCAACTCGTCTGCTTCAATTCAGCTCACAAAAACAAGGAGGGTGCCCTTCGGTTTGTGAGGGTGGGTCTTGGGGTTGAAGTTGCTTTATGCGTAGACATATCCGAGGCTGCTCGTGTCCAGCGTGTCCTGCACTTTCCACGAGCCCGCCCACGGCGCCGGCTTGCCTGCCTTGTTGAAGACTAACTTCGAAGCCAAATCATAGCCAGGCGTGCCGGACGATGGCAGGTACGGGTCGCTTGTAGGATGTTGCTTCCGCCATTTTTCCCACAGCAGATCGATGTAGCAATGGTGCATAAAGAAAATCGGGTCGTTCGGAGACGTGGCATCTCCCATGTTGCCGCCGATCCAGCGGTGCACAGGGTTGTGCATTCCCCCTTCGCAGGTCCTCTCCCAACTGTTGGTCGCGGGCGAATAAGGTATCTTGGTCAGCCCCGATGCCACTTGTGGCTGCGTCGGTAGATACGCCGTCGGGTCGTTTCCGAATTCTCTCAACAGTCCCGCATTTCCAGAGCTGCTGTCCCACACACGAATCTTGAATTTCTTGGTCGCATATGCAAACGGGCCCGACACCACGCGATGCCCTTGCGCAGCGTCTCCATCTCCACCCATAAAGTCGTTGGTGAACGGGTTATTCGTTCCGGAGAGTTCCCAGTTCCAGTAGGGAATCGCAATATTCGGATTGCTGGCCGCCGCTTGTAAGGCCAGCTCGAACTGCCGCAGCAGTATGCGGTGCCACGGAAAAAAGAGTGGGCCGCCGTGAGGCATCGGCATCAACATGTCCGGCCCCATCATTGCGTTCTTGTGAACCTGGACAAAGTCGTCGTAGCGCCTCATCTTGCCGGGCTTCAAAACGCTCTTCACCTTGTTCTTCAACGCCAGCACTGCAGCCACATAGGCTGCCTTTTCCGCCGCCGACATGTCGGCGTGGTTCTTTCGCGTGTTCATAGCCATGATCCTTTCGGGGAATGTAGGTCTTGTCTTCGTGGTCTGATTCTCGTTCAGGCTGACCTGTTCTCGGGTGGCTTGCTTGAGTAGTGATACGAGCCCGTAAGACGTTTCAATCCGGCCGCACTAATTGGGAAGGTTTTCCAGCAGTCCGGCGTATGATTCTGGCCCGAGGTAATTGCGCATGCTGAAACTATTCCAGCACCGGTTCTTGGCGATAGCTGTTCATTGTGCGGTATCGGCTGCGTGGCTTCTGGCTACGCCGTTCTTCCCGGTTGCGTCCGCCCAGAATGAGCTTGTGCGCGTCATTGCTTTCGGCGCGCACCCGGACGACTGTGACCTCGGCGCAGGAGGCCTGGCCGCCAAGTATGCGGCGCTCGGTTTTAAGGTTAAGTTCGTGTCGTTAACCAACGGTGACGCGGGCCACCAAACGCAAGGGGGAGAAGAACTTGCCAGGCGCCGCCGCGCAGAAGCGCAGGAAGCCGGCCGCCGCATCGGCATAGAATACGAAGTGCTCGACAACCATGACGGCAAGCTTTTGCCTACGCTGGATGTCCGCGAACAAGTCATCCGCGAGATCCGTCAGTGGAAGGCGGACGTCGTGATTGGGCCACGCCCCAACGACTATCATCCGGATCACCGGTACACGGGCGTTTTGGTCCAGGACGCTTCCTACATGGTCATCGTCCCCAACCTCGTCAAAGATACGCCGCCACTTCCGCGGAACCCCGTCTTTCTTTACTATAGCGACCGCTTCACCAAGCCGCAGCCGTTCCGGCCAGACATCGTGGTATCGATTGACGACGTGTTCCAGAAGAAGGTCGATATGCTGGACGCGCATGTTTCACAATTTTATGAATGGCTGCCGTGGACCATCGGAAATCTCGATCAGGTCCCTAAGGATGCCGTTGAGCGGAAGAAATGGCTGGCGGCGCAACCGATGGTGGTGCGAAAGAGTTCCCCTGAATGGCAAGCTACACTCGAGAAACGCTATCGGGCGGAAGCGACTGGCATTCAACACGTCGAGGCCTTTGAAATCACCGAATACGGACGTCAGCCCAGTGAGGAAGAGATTCGTAGGCTGTTTCCATTTTTTCAACGATAAGCGTGAGGACCCCTAAATCCTTTCAACTCAACAAGTCCCGCAATGATTAAATCACATGCGCACTCTTTTCCAAGAATGCCAGGGTGTTACCCAAGCCGCAGCTCTCCTGCCTGCGACGGGGCACGATATAGCGTGCCCTGCGGTCACACATGCGTCGCGACCTAACCGTTCGAGGAAGGCGTCTTGAGGTAAGCAACGAAGAAAAGAACAGCCAACACCGCGTCACCAAAAGAGATGAACAGGTCGGCAGGGTGAACCCGATGTTGCAAATACAGAATGACTGCCGGAACAAAATATCCGAGCTTCTCCAGAATGCTCACCAGCATCAGCGGCCGGAAGCGCACCGGATTCGATCCAATCACAAGAAACAGAAATTGCCACGCCAACGCCACTCCCGCAAATCCGTAATAAAACAGCGGATGGGTCACTGGCGGCGGATCTTGCTGGCCGATTTTATCGAAAATAAAAAACAGAGGCGTCAGCACAAGGATCCCCCAAACGCCCGCAAAGCAAAAAAGATATTTAGCGAATTTCATCCCAACTCCTCAAGTAGAAGCACGATATCGAAAGATTCCGGGCAGCAGAGGGAATATCGTGCCCTTCTTCGGCGCTCCGCGGAAAGTAGTATCAATCATTCCCCGTAGGTCATATGTTTTCGCCAAAGGATTTGGCAACGAGCTAACGCGCGCCGCATCGTCAATTTACCCGCTGTTGTAGTGGCCGGTCTTCAGATCGGTGTCTTTGACTCATTTCCCCGGCAGCAACGTGCTGTGGCTCGCCACGCACTGCCACAGGCCGTTTCGCTTGATCCACGTATCCGTGTACCGCGACCGCACAACATATGGCTTTCCCTTGTTCGTGCCGGTTTCGCGATAAATTCCCGTGACAACGGCCGCGTTTCCATAAACCTGAACGTTCAAGCCCTCGTCGTAAATGTGGTCGGCCTTCTGGTCCGGATCGACGACCCACTTCAAGTACTCCTTCTTGTGCATGAACGTGCCGTCGTAATCGGTGTAGACGAGAGAATCGGCAACGAGATTGTCCACCGCGCCGATCTCCTGCTTCATTTCGGCTTGATTCCAGGCGCGTTCCAGTTGGCGCACCTGGATTTCGTCGGCGGAGGCGCCTTTGTCCTGCGCGGCGGGCGCAGGGTAGAGCGCAAGCGCGAGAATAGCGGTCAGAGCAAAGAATTTCATAGGCAACCTCAGTCGAGCGCGAAGTTGGCAAAATGTTAGCAGGGAAGCGCGGCGCGCAAGAGGAGAGTTTCGCGTCATGTATACTTAAAGGCAGGGGATTTAGCACAATTCATGGCTGGAAAGGGACAAGTCGCTAAAGCAAGCGCTGGCGTGCGCTGGCGCAAACGTTTGCGCTTCGTGCGCACGCGTACGCGTGAACTGCGCATGATTACGAAGGCGCTCGTCTCGACCAAGCATCCCGTACTCGTGCACATCATCCCTATGCGCCGCTGCAATCTCGACTGCGGCTACTGCAACGAGTACGACGACGTCTCGAAGCCAGTGCCGCTCGAGGAAATGAAGCGCCGCCTCGACCTCCTCGCCGATATGGGCACATCCATCATCACCATCAGCGGCGGCGAACCGCTCATGCATCCAGAACTTGAAGAAGTGATCCGCCACATCCGCAAGCGCGGCATGATCGCCGGAATGATCACCAATGGATTTTTGCTGAGCAAAGACCGAATTAGGACTTTGAACGAGGCTGGTCTCGAGCATCTGCAAATTTCCATTGATAACGTCACGCCCGACGAAGTCTCGAAAAAGAGTTTGAAGACGCTCGATTCGCGCCTCGAATGGCTCGCCGAGTATTCCGTCTTTCAAGTGAACATCAATTCCGTGCTCGGCAGCGGCGTAAAAAATCCTGACGACGCGCTCACGATCGCGCACCGTGCAGTCGCTCTCGGTTTCACGAGCACGGTCGGCATCATTCACGACCACAACGGGCAACTAAAGCCGCTCGACGATAAACAAATCAAAATCTTCGAAGAGATTATGGAGTTGGGGAAGCGCTCCTACTCGCGCTTCAACGATTTTCAGCACAACGTCGCGCGCGCCAAGGAGCACACCTGGCGCTGCCGTTCCGGCTCGCGTTATCTCTACATCTGCGAAGACGGCCTCGTACACTGGTGTTCGCAGCAGCGCGGCTATCCCGGAATTCCGCTCGCGCAATACACGCCGGAAATGCGCCACCACGAATATCTCACCGACAAGTTCTGCGGCCCGCGCTGCACCGTCTCCTGCGTGCAGCAAATCGCCATCCTCGATAACTGGCGCGATCCGCAAACGAAAAAGCCGATGCCAATGCCGCCACCTCCTGTTTCCGGCGATCTCGTCCAAATCGGCACCGGCCGCAACGCCAATTAGATCGCCGCAGTTTCATCTGGCGCACTATCCAGACAGCGTTTGATTGACGCTTGCGGTCTGCGTCAACAAAAATGAGTGCATGCCGGAACCTGCAATCGAAATAGAAAGCCTGACCAAGGACTACCCCACCGGCTTTCTCCATCTAAAGACAAAACGATCCCTCGAAAATCTCTCGATGCGAGTCGAAGAGGGCGAATCGTTCGGGTTCCTGGGCCCCAACGGCGCCGGAAAATCCACCACGATAAAACTACTGATGGGGATTATTTTCCCGACGTCTGGCAGCGCCAAGATTCTTGGCCGGCCCATCACCGAGGTGGAAATGCATAAAGACATCGGCTACCTCCCGGAGCAGCCGTATTTTTACGACTATCTGACCGCGGCGGAGCTGCTGGACTATTTCGCGCGATTTTACGGAATGAGAGCGGCGGAGCGAAAAGAGCGCGTGGCAAAAATGTTGAAAAAAGTTGGATTGGAAACCGCGGGGAAAATCCAACTGAGAAAATATTCGAAGGGGATGTTGCAGCGCGTGGGACTGGCGCAGGCGATTTTGCACGATCCGAAAGTCGTGATTCTGGATGAACCGATGTCGGGACTCGATCCGATCGGGCGGCACGAAGTGCGCGACATTATTTCGGAATTGAAGCGCGGCGGAAAGACAGTGCTTTTTTCCACGCATATTTTGACCGATGCGGAAATGCTCTGCGACAAGGTGGGCGTGATCGTCGGCGGGAAATTGCAAGGCGTCGGACGTCCGGATGAAATCGTCGGTATGAAAGCGCACGAGATCGAAATCGTATTCGAAGCGGATGCACGCGATGCGCGCAGCGAGACGCTGCGCGGCAAGGCGAGCAAGTCCGGCAGCCGGTACGCGATGCGCGTGCCGGAAGAAAATGTGTTTGCCGCGATCGAGGAACTGCGCGCGGGAGGCGCGAAGTTGGCCGCGGTCACTCCGATCAAACGAACTCTTGAAGAGTATTTTCTGCACCTCGTGGAGAAAGACCGCGCACAGGCTGCGGCGATCGAGGTGAGCGGAAAATGACGCGAATCGCTGCGGTGTCTTGGAACACGTTCCGGGAAGCGGTGCGAGACCGCGTGTTGTACAACCTGGTGTTTTTTGCGCTGTTGCTGATCGCGACGGCAATTCTCGTGGGCCAGATTTCGATCGGAATCGAAACGATTGTATTGGTGAGCCTTGGGCTGAGCGCGATTTCCGCAATCGGATTGCTGATCGCGGTGTTTACGGGCGTCGGGCTGGTGTCAAAGGAGATCGAAAAGCGCACGCTTTACGCCCTGCTGTCGAAACCGCTGCGGCGTTGGGAATTTCTCGTCGGAAAGTTCGGTGGGCTCGTCCTGACGCTGACGGTAAACACCGGGGCGATGGCCGTGGGGCTGTTGATTGCGCTGCTGTACGTGAAACATTCGCTGGAATCCGGAGACGCCACGGCGTTTGTCGCGGTGTATTTTATTTTGTTGAAGCTGGCGATTGTGGTGGCGCTGGCGCTGCTTTTTTCGTGTTTCACTTCGCAACTGCTTGCGATTTTGTTTACGTCCGGTTTGTATATCGCGGGGCTCTTTATTTCCGAAATGCGAAATCTGGATGCGAGCCGCGTGGGTCCGGCGGCGCGGCATTTTTTCACGGGGATTTCCTATTTGCTGCCGAATTTTCAAAATTTTGACGTGATGGCCGCCGCGGCTCACGCAAGGCCGCTGCCAGGGATATTGATCTTGCACAACACGCTCTACGCGATGCTGTACTGCACGGTGGTGCTGAGCGCCGCGTCGGTTGTGTTTGCACGCAAAAACCTGAAATGACTTCGAAACGTTCCATCGCGATTTTGTGCCTCCTTGTGCTGCCAGCGGGTTTTGCCGGAGTCTGGCGGTTGCAGCGTTCGATTGACGGCGATCTTTCCGCACTGCACGAAGAGCGAGACGAAGTGCTGCTGCGCTCCGGCAAGATGGTGAAACTTCTGAGCCTGGAGTATGCGCCGCTGATGGCGGACGTTTATTGGACGCGCGTGGTGCAGTATTACGGAAGTAAGAGGGAACGGCGCGAGCAAAATCTGGACGGACTGTGGCCGCTTCTGGACCTGACGACGACACTCGATCCAAATTTGATGCCTGCGTACCGGTTCGGCTCCACTTTTTTGGCGGAGGCACGACCGGTGGGAGCAGGGCGGCCGGATTATGCGATTGATTTGATTCAACGGGGAATTCGCGAAAATCCGGACTACTGGCGGCTGTATCAGGACCTGGGCAACGTCTACTATTTCTCATTGCACGACAACGAGAAGGCGGCCGAAGCGTACAACAAAGGCAGCAGGGTTCCGGGAGCACAGCCGTGGATGAAAATTATGGGCGCGCGAATTGCGGAACGAGGAGATACGCGCCAGACTTCACGCTTGCTTTGGAGCGAGATATACCAGTCTGCGCAGGACGAAACCGTGCGCGAGAACGCCAAAATCCACCTGATGCTCCTGAAAACGGACGACGATAAGGAACAGCTCGACCGGCTGCTGGCGGAATACGCGAAGAAAACACGACGGCAGGCGGAAAGCCTCAACGAACTGGTGAATGCCGGGATGCTACGCGGCGTGCCGGTCGACCCGGAAGGGGTTCCGTACATCGTTGGAATGACGGGCGACGCGGAGCTGAATTCAAAAAGCCCGCTGTTTAAGCTGGCGCCGCTGTATCGAAGATTTTAGTCGCGCGGCGCACTTCCGGCAGACGAGTGTTCGACGACAGAAAGCAGCGTCATCTGAGGGTCGATCTGCAATTTCCCCGGGTCGGTGGCAGAGGTGAAGTGAAAGGGAGTTTCCTCACCACTTGCGATGACACGGCCCAGATAAGTTCCGTTTGACGAGTAGATAGGGACCGGCGCGACGAATCCGCGGGGGACACGCGACTGCAGAAGCTTTCCCTTTACGACAAAACCTTTTTCGGCGCGGCGCGTGTTGTACTCGAGGCGATAGTGAGGAACGCCAGTGCCGCGAACCCAGTCTTCGATAAACCATTCCATCGAGCGATTTCCATCGAGGTCCATGGCGGGAGTCATGACGGCGTTCAATTCGTGTTGCAAGTCGGCGGTGGAGAGCGCCCGGAATTGATATTTCGCGTAGAGCTTCTGGAGAAACGAGCGGAAGCGCGCGTCGGGATCTTTTGTTCCGGGCTGGCGGAGCATCTCGCGAATCATGTGAATGACCCAGGCCCCTCTGGAGTAAATGACGACTTCGAAGCCTTCCGGGGCTTTAGAGGAGGTCAAGCGATTTCCGAGAGAGAGAGAGCCGATGTCCGCTGCGATCAGATTGGAATTGGGCAGTTTTTCTTCGAGCCTGTTGCGATAGCGATCGAGCCAAACGCGGATGCGGCGGTCGGGAGTCTTCTGACTGTCAGCGAACAGCAAGGCTGAATAGCTCGCGAGGGCTTCGTCAATCCACTGGTCACGGTAATTTGACCAGCCGACGACGTTGCCCCACCACTGATGCGCGACTTCATGAAACGGAACGAGCTCGCTGAAATGCTCCTGGCTAGATGCGGAGAGTCCGGCTTTCTCCTGCGCGCCACTGGGTAAAAACGAAAACGTGGAAAGGTAGAGCAGGCCGGGCCAGCCCTGGCCGAACGTGCCGGGGATCTGAGAGACGGCGAGCTGATGAAACGGAAACGGTCCGGCAAACCCTTCGTAGAAACGGATCGAAGAATCGATCTCTTTCGCCAAATGTTTTAGCGCGTCGGCGGGGCTTGGTTCGGTGGATGGAACCTGTATGCGGCCGGCAGGGCTGGGGGTGTGAAACGGAGAGAGCCGCGAAGCGAGATCATCGCCCATCGGCCGAAGGCGCTGTTGCAATGCCATCTCAAGCTGGCGATTGGCGTAGACGTCAACGGAATAGTTCGCGGCGGCGACGGAAGCGAAGGCATATTCGCCAAGATTGAATCCGGCTACGGCTGCGGGCGTATCGGTTTTCCAGTGACCGACGCGAAAATCACCGTCTTCTTTTTCATCGAGCTTGGTACCGGTTGCGGCGAGTTTGAGGCGGCGCGGCCACCGCATGGTCATTTCGTAGAGTGAGAAATCGGATGCATCGCCAAGGTGCGGATACCAGCTTTCGCGAGCGGCGACAAAATAAACGCCGTTGCCGGCGTCGCGGATGACGCGTCCAGCATAGTGAAAGGCGAGACGAAATTCCTCACCACGCTTCGGCGCAGAAGGAAGAATCACGAAGGCAACATCGTTGCCTTGCGTTTCGCGCTGCTGCGGCGTCATTCCTTCGTTCTGAAAAAAATCGAGATTCTGCCCAGCGTCGGTGGTGACAGACTTGAGTTGCAGATTCCGCGAGAGTTGAAAGGCGAGAAAGCGTTCCCCGCCGTTTTCGGCGCGCAGTTGAACCATTGCCG
>Ga0247680_1000522_pt1 | contig 10180 bp, 10 predicted proteins | sample CNK21_metaG_FD_182803 | JGI IMG/M metagenome (GOLD analysis project Ga0247680, IMG submission 182803) | Soil microbial communities from Purdue University Martell Research Forest, Indiana, United States - CNK21 | ecosystem: Environmental > Terrestrial > Soil > Temperate forest > Bulk soil...
CGCAAGCGGGCCGCGACGAAACTCTTGCCGCTGGCGATTCCTCCGGTTAGGCCAAGTTTCAACATAGAGAGAAGGCAATCTGTCCGACCGCGTCGGACCGCAAAATCGGCGAAATATTCGCCACTACAACGCTGCCTTTGCGGTCGGTTTTGCGCGGCGGAGGCGCGCGGCTTTGACCGTGTTGCTCATGAGCATGGTGATAGTCATGGGGCCGACCCCGCCGGGAACGGGAGTGAGCGCACCGGCGGTGTTGACGGCTTCGGGGTGAACGTCGCCAACGAGGACGGAGCCTTTTTCGCGGAACTTGGCGAGACGCTGCGGAAAATTCTTGAGGAGCGATTCGGCTTCGGCGCTGTCGGTGACCTTGTTGGTGCCGACGTCGATGACGGCAGAGCCTGATTTGAGCCAATCGGCTTGGACGTAGCCTACTTTGCCCATGGCGGCGACGACGATGTCCGCGCGGCGAACGACATCGGGAAGGTCGCGCGTCTTGGAATGGCAAATGGTGACGGTGGCGTTGGCATGCATGAGGAGTAGCGCCATCGGCTTGCCGACGATGTCGCTGCGGCCGAGGACGACGGCGTTGGCGCCTTCGACGGGGATATTGTTGCGGCGAAGAATTTCCATGCAGCCGGCGGGTGTGCAGGCGACGAGGCCTTCGCGTCCGCTGACGAGTTTGCCGAGATTCACGGGATGAAAACCGTCGACGTCTTTTGCGGGGTCGACGGCTTCGAGAACTTTCTTGGTGTCGACCTGTTTGGGGAGCGGAAGCTGGACGAGGATGCCGTCCACGTTGTCGTCGCGATTGAGATCGTCGACGAGTTTCAGCATGTATTCGGTGGTGGCGGTGGCTGGCGGCGCGTGCAACCAACTGGCGAGGCCGAGCTGTTCGCAGGCGGCGATTTTGCTCTTGACGTAAAGCTGGGAGGCAGGATTTTCTCCGACAAGGACGGCGGCGAGGCCGGGCCGGATGCCCTGGGCGTGAAGGCGGGCGATTTCGTCCTTCAGTTCGACGAAGATCTGGTCGCGGATTTTGAGTCCATCGAGGACGCGTGCGGTCATGCGGCGCTCACTTTCTGAAAGTGGAAAGGGAAGAATAGCACAAGGGGAAAAGAGGGGGGGCCACCCGGTTTTTTCGTAAGTATGAGAAATAAAGGACTTACGGCCGGCTGATTTTGTAAGTATTGATTTGAAAGGACATAGCGGAAACAGTGAAAGGCGAGGCCACGGGAGGGCTCGAAAAAACATGTGCAATCCAGATGGTTGTCAAAAGAAAGGGGTTAGAGGAGAGGCAAAACGGATCGTTGTCAAAACAAAGAGTGGATTGGGTGGGAATCACGGGTAAGAGTGAAGTCGAACAGTTCCGAATGGAGCTTAACTACACTCGTCCCTGCAGCGTAGCGCGGCTTATTTTGAGAAGCCAACAGTTACTTTATAAGTATTTAACTGTGTGACGGGGAAGGACTTAGCGCAAATTCAAGCGCGAATCGAGGACCGAAGGAGGTGTCGAAACTTCTAGCTTGTGAGAACATCGAACTTCACAGAGGACACTGAGCGTGACGACGGCGGATGAATCGATTGCGCGAAGGGAATTGGAAAAGAAGGCGAAGGCGGAAGGCCGGATTCCGCCCGGGCAGTCGCTGACGCTGAAGTGGCCGGTGTTGCATTACGGAAGTGTGCCGCATTTTGCTGCGGAGAAATGGGATTTCAAGATTTCGGGAGAAGTGGAAACGCCGGTCCGGTTGAGCTGGAAAGATTTTAGCGCTCTGCCGAAGACGGAGGTGACGTCGGATTTTCATTGTGTGACGCGGTGGAGCCGGCTCGATAACCGCTGGAAGGGCGTGTTGTTCACGGATGTGCTGAAGCTCGTGAAGCCGAAGGCGGGCGCGAAGTTTGCGCTGGTGCTGGCGGAAGAAGGGTATACGGCGAACGTGCCGCTCGAAGATCTGACGCGGCCGGAAGTGCTGTTTGCATTCGCGCACGACGGCGAGCCGCTGACGGCAGAACACGGCGGGCCGCTGCGGCTGATTGTGCCGCATCTGTATGCGTGGAAAAGCGTGAAGTGGGTGCGCGGATTCATGTTGCTGGATCAGGACCGGCTGGGATTTTGGGAACGGAACGGATATCACGAGTATGGTGATCCGTGGAAAGAGCAGCGGTATTCGGAGCGATAATCAGTTCTCGGGTTGATACTGTGCGACGTTAAGTTTCGGTGAGCCGGACCCGGCGAATTCCGAAAGCAATCAATCGTGCAGGGATATCGCGCAGAACCGGAATCCTCAGGAAGAATTTCAATTGCCATGGGATGGAGATCGGCGCCTTTGATTCCAAGGCGCGGGCAAGCAGGCGATCTTGCATCAGTTTTTGCATGCCTTGAATGACGCGAGTGGGCAACTCGCGCTGGCGCTGGACTGCGGCGAGCTGTGCGTCAGTGACCGGGCCAGATTTGAGGGGCGCTGCCAGAAGATTGGCTGCGGCGACGGCATCCTGAACGGCGTAGTTGATGCCAACACCGCCGACTGGCGACATGACGTGCGCCGCGTCTCCGATCACTAGCAATCCCGGCTTGTGCCACAGCGGGCAGCGGCTTGATTCGACCGAGAGAAGGTTTAATTGCTGCCAGTCGGTTAGCGACTCGGCGTGCCTTGCAAACTGGGGCTCGGTTTCCGCAAGGCTCTTACGGACTGCTTCCACGCCTTGTGCGCGAAGCTCCTGATATTTTCCCTTAGGAAAGACGAGTCCGGCCTGCCAATAGTCATTGCGTTCTAGAACGATAAAAATGCGGCCACCGCCGATTCCGCCAAACGCGCCGCCTACGGCTGGCGGTTCACCGGGAAGCTTCGGCAGACGGAACCAGAGGACATCCATCGGCGGCGCGGTTCGTACGGGTTCGAATCCAGCGAGCCGCCGCACCATGGAAAAGCGGCCGTCCGCACCGACAGTGAGCCGGGCGCGGAGTTCGTGTTCACCATCGGCTCCGAGGTAACGCACGCCACGGACGACACCATCCTCCTCGATCAGGCGCTGAACCTGCGCCTGCATCACCAATTTGAAGTGTGGGAATTTTGCAGCTTCCGCGGTGATGAGTTCCAGAAAGCGAGCCTGCGGAATCATCAGAATGTACGGGAACCTCGTTTTCAGGCGGGCGAGGTTGAAAGGGCGAAAAGGCCCATTTGCAAACTGAAGCGTAGGACCGGTTATTTTAGCGTGAGGAATTTCGTGGAGTTTTTGAGCGAGTCCAATCTGATCCAGTATTTCGAGGATTGCCGGATGAATTGTATCGCCGCGAAATTCGCGGTCGAAGTCCTTGTGCATTTCGAGGAGCGTGACGGGAATACCGCGGCGTGCCAGAAGCAGGGAGAGAACGGCACCGGCAGGGCCAGCGCCAACCACGCAGCACGATGTGGTTTCCTTGCTCTGGAATTCACCGTCTGGGTTCTGATCACGGGGAGCGTTTGAGGCGGGCATGGTTATCACCAAATGCGAAGTTTAAGCGGACAATTCCGAGTGCGGTGAAGCGGCCAGGCGCCTGGGATTGCCGGGAAGGCGCGAATTTCCGAATTGGTTCGGAGCAACGCAGAGGCCTGGTCCCGGGAACTCCGAGTCGTCCCGTGCGCCGGAGCATATCGCAGAACCATTTTTGCCACCACAAGCTGCAACGCTTCTCTGAGAAACGCACGCGCGCGCCTATGCGATGCTCAAAACGCCGTTCAGGAAGCCGACGAGATGCTTCCAGGCCAGATAGTAGACGATGACGCCGACGAGGAAGCCCGCGGGGAAGGCGTGAAAAACAAGGCTCGGAATCGGAAAATCGAGGAGGCGGGCTACGAGATAGCCGGCCGGCGCGAATAGGAATGGTAGGATTGCGCCATGTGCTCCGATGGGAAAGTTGCGGCGCGAAAGCAGAGCGATATAGAGAACGTTCCACAGGCCCCATACGTTTGGAACGACGGCCATCGGAAACATGATGACGCGTTCGATGGGAACAGGAACGTTGTAAACATAGCGGCTTATACAGAAAACAATGATGACGACGAGCAGGAATGGCGTGGGAACCATAATGCCAGCCATGTATGCGCGAAGATAAGTGTGTTTGTTCATTGCGAGCCTCCGAGTTACAAGTGATAGAGCAGAGCCGGGATTGCGCCCGGGAAAAAGAGAAGAACGGCGGCAGCGACTGCCGCAAGCAGCCAGTCAGACCAGGGGACGCGGACACGCGGCTCGTTCATTTTTTGGAGCATGGCGGGCCAGAGGTCGCGGCCGAGTTCCGGTTGGCGCAAAGGCGGAATCGCATCCCGCAATTTTTTGTCTAGCTCTTTGAATTCTCGATCGTTCATGGCCGCACGTCCCATTGCTGAAGTTTTTTCCGCAAAATCCGGATGGCACGAAACATCCGCAATTTCACCGCGCTTTCCGAAATGCCGAGGGCATCGCTGATCTCGCGGTACGGCTGTTCTTCGATTAATCCCAGCTGCACCACGATGCGCAAACGCGGCGGGAGTGATAGCAGGGCGGAGAAGATTGCACGGCGCGATTCATCTTGCTCCGCGGCGTCCGGCGCTGGATCGGCAGGAAGGTCTTCTCGAAGCGGCACGTGTTGACGTACCGAGCGCAAATGATCGAGTGCCGCGTTCGTGCCGATCTGACGGAGCCACGCTTCGAAATTGCCGTCGGGACGAAAACGAGCGTGAGCGCGGTAAGCGCGCCAAAGGGTTTCCACTGTCAAATCCTCCGCGGTGGCCGGATCACGAACGATGCGGACGATCCAGCGATAGACGGCGCCCTGGTGCTGGCGAAAGAGCGATTCGAACGCGTCGAGGTCTCCCGTCGCGAACCGCTGGAGCAAGTCCATGAGCTGCCCTCTATCTCAACTTACGGTGTGACTTGGTGCCTGGTTACATTTTGCGACGACTGGAGAATTGCCGGGCAAGAAAGAAGGACCCAGAAAATGGGTGACAAGAAGCGCGCCTTGGCTCCAGTGTGCGATGATGTCTGCGTTTTTCCTGGTCCTGGAGAGCTCATGCGGAAATGGATTGGCGTCTTATTCGTTGGGATTTCGATGGTTCCGGCCGCGGCATTGGCGCAGCAGGCGGCTTGGCCGCCAACGGGACACTTGGCGATGGAAATCTGGCGGAAAGGTGCGCCCGGGACCAGCACGGCAGGAGGGCCCGAAGCGGATACGACGACGGCCAAAGATCATGTGGTCGCGGGGAAGCCGGTGATTCGAATCGGCAACGTCTCGAAGCCCACGATTACGCTGTTTCAACCTAAGGCGAGCGCGAACGGCGCGGCGGTGGTGGTTTTTCCGGGAGGCGGCTACAAGATTCTGGCGATTGATTTGGAGGGAACGGAAGTTTGCGACTGGCTAACTTCTGCTGGCGTGACGTGCGTGCTGTTGAAGTATCGCGTGCCGGATACGGGGCCGTTGCCGAAATCAGAGGCGGCGCTGCAGGACGCGCAGCGGGCGGTGGGAATGGTGCGAGCGCATGCGGCGGAATGGGGAATCGACGCGAAACGAATCGGCGTGTTGGGATTTTCGGCGGGCGCGCATTTGGCAGCCGCGCTGAGCACACATTTCGAAAAGCGCGCGTATAGCGCGGTGGATGCGGCGGACGACGTTTCGTGCCGACCGGATTTTGCGGTGCTCGTGTATCCCGGGTATCTGGCGGTGGCGGAGCAGAATTTCGCGGCGAATCCGGAGATTCACGTGACGGAACGGACGCCGCCGGCGTTCATCGTGCAGGCGGAAGACGATCCGGTGCATGTGGAGAGCGCGACGGTTTATTTTCAATTGCTGAAGAATTTGAAGGTGCCGGCGGAGTTGCATGTGTACGCGGACGGAGGGCACGGATATGGATTGCGGAAGACGGCGCAGCCGGTGACGGGATGGCCGAGCCTTGTGGAGACCTGGCTGCACACGATCAAGATGTTGCCGAACGGGGATCCGGTGGGAGCGTGGCCGAAGGGGCGGGCGAGCGACTACGGCGTGGATGAAGCGAAGCTGGCTGCATTTGATGCGGATATCGTGGCGGAAAAGTTGTCGCTGGTGGATAGTTTTAAGTTGATTCGATGCGGGACTCAGATTTACGAAAAGAAATACGCGCACGACTACGGAAAAATCTATGGAAAAGAAGCGGCGGAGCGTGGCCCGCTGAATCCGCACTTAACGGGTCAGTACAATTATTTCGACCCGGCGTGGCATCCCTATTATCAGGGGACGGAATTGCATTCGATGCAGTCGGTGAGCAAATCGGTGACGTCGACGATTATCGGGATTGCGATTACGCGCGGGGATTTTAAGGCGAGTCTGGATACGCCGGTGCTGAAGTACTTTGATGCGGCGAAGACGAAGAATGCGGATGAGCGGAAGCGGCGGATGACGATACGTCATGTGCTGACGATGACGACGGGGCTCGATTGGAACGAGGAAGTTGCCTACGACGACCCGAAAAACGATACGGCGGTGATGGAAGGATCAGAAGACTGGGTGCAGTACGTGATCGATCGGCCGATGGCACACGAGCCGGGCAAAGTTTTTAACTACAGCAGCGGGAATACGGAATTGCTGCCGCAGATTTTTCAGAAAGAGACCGGGCAGGACGTCGAAACTTACGGACAGAAATATTTGTTTGAGCCGCTCGGGATGGCGCATTTCTGGAAGCGGACGCCGATGGGATTGCCGGACACGGAAGGCGGGCTGTATTTGAGCGATGACGGAATGGCGAAACTTGGGACACTCTTTTTGCACGATGGCGTGTGGAACGGGCAGCGGATTTTGGCGCACTCGTGGGTGAAAGATGCGATGACGCCGTTTACGACGTCGGATGAGGAAGGCGGGTACGGCTACGGGTATCAGTGGTGGTTGTGGCCGCGGAAAGACGGTGGCGCGAATCGTTATGTATGGATGGGGCGCGGGTTCGGCGGGCAGCGGCTGATGATTTTTCCGGAAGAGGAGCTGGTTGCGGTGTTTACAGGGTGGAAGATTCTGGGGGATGAGCCGGGGAACGCTGGATTTGTGGAGCGGATTCTTGGGGCGGTGAAGCCGCAGGTTTGTTCGGCGAAGTGAGGCGCCGAACTAGAAGCGCACGAATCGTAGTCCACAAATGCGAAACGCCCGGGGATTAGACCGGGCGTTTGTGCTGATTGGATGCGACGCACGCTGAAGCGTACGGTACGTCAGTAGATGTCGTATGACGGGCCGGATTGCAAACACGCAACTTACGGAAAAATCAGACGAAGGAAACTACAAAACCGATTGAATGCCGCCAGTTGATGCCAAAATTATGCCAAGAGTTCTGTTGTCGATTTGTGCGAGCATCCCGTCAGTCGAACGACGACCACTTGACAGATATAACAAAGCCATGTTATAAAGCTACCATGAAATCAGAGCACCTAAAGCAAGCTAGGCTGCGGCGTGGTTACAGTCAGGAGCAGGCCGCCGCCCTTCTAGGCGTCACGCAGGCCTATTTCTCTATGTTGGAAACGGGGCGCAGGAAACCGTCTGCCCGCCTTGCTCGGAATCTGATGCGCACATATGGCCTACCGCCTACCGTGCTCCCCGTTTCGAACGGTCCCAAGAATGTGACGCCAGATTTTTTGGCTCAAGAACTTGCGTCGTTGGGTTATCCCGGTTTCGCGCATCTCCGTCGCAGCGGTCTGAGGAAAGTGAATCCGGCTGAGTATTTGCTGTCGGCCTTGACCCAACATGATGTGGAGGCTCGGGTTGCCGAGGGACTTCCTTGGGTTGTTGTTCGCTATCCTGACATGGACTTCGATTGGCTGGTTCCACAAGCTCGGATGAAAAACCTGCAGAACCGCCTGGGATTCGCGGTAACTCTGGCAAGACTGGCAGGAGGAAACGATTCTCTTAGGCAGCCCGAGCAAGCACTTGCCGAGAGCAAACTCGCAAAGGAAGATTCCTTCTGCAAGGACCTCAACGAGCCGGAGCGTCGCTGGCTTCGAGAGAACAGTTCAGAGCAAGCGCGGCAATGGAACCTTCTGAGTGATCTGCGGCCCGATATGCTGCGCTATGTCTGATCCCGGTCCAAACTGGACCGGCTTCCTAGAAGAACTGGATAGCCTCCTCGATGAACCTGTCCAGTTTCACTGCATAGGTGGATTTACTGTCGTCGCTAAATACGGCCTGCCCCGAGGTACAAATGACTTGGATTACTACTCATTGGTCCCCGCCAATCGAATGCGCGATTTGCAAGAGATGGCAGGCGAAGGTTCATCGTTAGCACGAAGGCACAAGGTCCACGTGCATCACGCGGGGGTTGCAACTCTTCCGGAGAATTACGAGGAGCCGATGAAAGAACTCCTACCTGGACAGTTCAAGAACATCCGCTTGTTGGTCTTAGATCCTTACGACCTGGTCCTCTCGAAACTGAGCAGAAACATAGAACGGGACAGGGAGGATGTTAAGCACTTGTCTCGAACTTTGCATCTCGACCCAATCGTTCTCCGAGCTAGGTATGATGCGGAACTAAAACCATATCTGATTGGGCCTCCCGAGCGCCATGACGCGACTCTGGAGTTTTGGTTAGAAGCCTACTTCGGCAAATCTTGAAAACCCCCAAGGCCTTTCTTTCTATCCGGTTTGCGTCACGTTCACCGTACGCGTGATCTCGTTAGTAGATGTCGTACTGCTCCCAGTGGAGAGTGGCGTCGGACTGAATGATGACGTGCTTGTGCGAGTTTTGCTCGAGCTCGTCAATCAGCATGGATTCGCGCGTCTTGAGCGCCTTGGCGATTTCCGGATGCACGCGCAGGGTCAGGTTCGGATTGTCGTGGTCGGCGACGGCCATCTTGCGCGCTTCGGACTGAATTTCGTAGCAGAGCGTCGGGATGGACTTGACCATGCCGGAGCCGCTGCACGAGGGGCAAGGCTGGCAAAGGACACGTTCGAGCGCCTGCTTGGTGCGCTTGCGCGTGATGCAGACGAGGCCGAACTCGTTGAAGGAAAGCGCTTTCGAAGGCGCTTTGTCCTGATCGAGAGCTTGCTGCAAGGCGCCGAGAACTTTTTCGCGGTTGCGGCGTTCTTCCATGTCGATGAAATCCACGACGATGATGCCGCCAAGGTCACGCAGGCGAATTTGCCGGACAATTTCCTTAACGGCTTCGAGGTTGGTCTTGACGATGGTGTCCTCGAGGCGCGTGGAACCCTTGCCGACGAATTTGCCGGTGTTGACGTCAATGGCGACGAGCGCTTCCGTGTGGTTGATGACGATGTAGCCGCCGGACTTGAGCCAGACTTTGGCGCGGAGAGCCTTGTCGAGCTCGTGCTGGATGCCGAACTCTTCGAAGATAGGCTGTTCTTTCGTATAGAGCTTGACGCGATTCGCGAGCTTCGGCTGGAAGCGGCTGACGAATTCGACGACCTTGCCGTATTCCTCTTCGCTGTCAATCCAGATGGCGGTGAAATCGTCGCTGACGTAATCGCGAAGGATACGTTCAACGAGATTTAAATCGCGGTGAAGAAGCGAAGGCGGTTTGCGCTCTTCGTTCTTGTGCTTGATGTCGTTCCAGGTTTTGCCGAGGAACTCGATGTCGGCGCGGATTTCCTCGTCGGTGGCGCCGCCGGCAGCGGTTCGAACGATGAAGCCGCCGGGGAATGCGCCGCGCGCTTCGCCAACAAGTCGGCGGAGGCGCGAACGGTTTTCCGCGCTGGCGATTTTGCGCGAAACGCCGATGTGGTCAATCGTCGGCATGTAGACGAGGAAGCGGCCCGGGAGAGCGACGTGGCTGGTGATGCGCGCGCCCTTCTTGCCGAGAGGTTCTTTGGCGATCTGGACGACGACTTCCTGACCGGCCTTTAACATTTCGGAAATTAGTTGCGGGCGACGCTGCGGACCACTATGGCCGCGATAGCCACGCTGTCCGCCGTGATGGCCGTGACCGCCGCCGCTGTGACCTGGCCCGCCGCGACGATCGAAGCGGCCGCGTCCACCGCGACCGCGATCGGGACGTCCGCCGCGATCCCCACGATCGCCGCCGCGTCCACGATCCCTGCTGCCTCCGCCGCTGCGGAAGGGCCGCTGGAAGCGCGAACGAGGGCCGCTGCCGATACGGGCAGAGTCACGCGGTTGAAATTCTTCGCGAGGGGCGCCACCGGTGCGCGGAGAACGCGTTTCGCCGGGGAGAAGAATTTCGTCTTCCGCGGGGCCGGCTGCCGTGATTT
>Ga0247680_1000524_pt1 | contig 10169 bp, 19 predicted proteins | sample CNK21_metaG_FD_182803 | JGI IMG/M metagenome (GOLD analysis project Ga0247680, IMG submission 182803) | Soil microbial communities from Purdue University Martell Research Forest, Indiana, United States - CNK21 | ecosystem: Environmental > Terrestrial > Soil > Temperate forest > Bulk soil...
CGGCCGCCGACCTCGCCCTGGGGCAAGGTCGAGGGCAAGAAGACACGCCACAAGAAGAAGGCGTCGACGAAACTCATCGTGCGCGGACGCAAGCGCGGGAAGGCGACGCAGTAATGGGACGCTCGGTCAAAAAGGGCCCGTACGTGGAGCCGTCGCTCCAGGTGAAGATCGACGCCCTCAACGCGAAGAACGAGAAGAAGGTCTTCAAGACCTGGAGCCGGCGCTCGACCATCACGCCCGACTTCATCGGCCACACGCTCGCGGTGCACAACGGGAACAAGTTCATCCCGGTCTACATCACCGAGAACATGGTGGGGCACAAGCTGGGCGAGTTCGCGGCCACGCGGTTGTTCCGCGGCCACAGCGCCAAGGGCTCCGCGGCGGAGAAGGAAGCCGAGGCCGGCGCCCCCGGGAGCACGCCGCCGCCGCCCGCAGCGGGGGGGAAGGCATAACCGATGGAAGCCCGAGCGATTCAGCGGTCCGCCCGGCAGTCGGCGCGTAAGATGCGGCTGGTGATCGATCTGATCCGCGGCCGCGCCGTGCCGGAGGCGTACGCGATCCTGAAGTTCTCGAAGAAGCTGGCGGCCAAGCAGATCCACAAGGTGCTGCAGTCGGCCGTGGCCAACGCCGAGCAGAAGGCCTTGCGGCAGAACGAGGCGTTCGACGCCGACCGGCTGCGCGTGAAGTACGCCGTGATCAACGAAGGCCAGACGCTGAAGCGGTTCACCATGGCCGCCATGGGCCGCGGCACGCCGATCAAGAAGCGCACCAGCCACGTGGAGATTCACGTGGCGTCGGAGGCGGCGCCCGTCACGCAGGCGGCGGCACCCGCTGCGAAGGGTGGGACCGCGACGGCCGCACCGAAGGCCGCGAAGAAGCAACCGCCCAAGGCGGCGGCGAAGAAGAAGGCGCCGGCCAAGACCAAGAAGAAGAGGAGTAAATAAGTGGGCCAGAAGACACATCCCTACGGGTTCCGGCTCGGCATCGTCAAGCCGTGGCGCTCGCGCTATTACGCGCGCCGCAACTTCCCCGAGCTCCTGAAGGAAGACGATCTGATCCGCCGCTATCTGAAGACGCGGCTGGTTCACGCGGCTATTTCCGACGTGCACATCGAGCGGAAGCCGGGCAAAGTGACCGTCACGGTGCACACCGGCCGGCCGGGCGTGGTGATCGGCAAGCGCGGCGCCGAGGTGGACAAGCTGCGCGACGAGCTGGCGCAGCTCACCGGCAAGGAAGTGGGGATCAACGTCGAGGAGATCAAGCGGCCCGAGCTCGACGCGCAGCTCGTGGGCGACAGCATCGTCCACCAGCTGAACCAGCGCATCTCGTTCCGCCGCGCCATGAAGCGTGCGGTGCAGAGCGCGATGCGCATGGGCGCGCAGGGCATCAAGATCCGCTGCGCCGGCCGGCTGGGCGGCGCGGAAATCGCGCGCACCGAGGGCTATCACGAGGGCCGGGTGCCGCTGCACACGCTGCGCGCCGACATCGATTACGCGCAGTCGACGGCGAAGACGACCTACGGCACCATCGGCGTGAAAGTCTGGATCTTCAAGGGCGAGCGGACGGAGGATCTCTCCGGCCGCACGTATTCGACGGGGACCTGACCCATGCTCGCACCCAAGCGCGTCAAGTTCCGCAAGCGGTTCAAGGGCCGCACCAACGGTCTCGCGACCCGCGGCAACACGGTGGCCTTCGGCCGCTACGGGCTGATGGCGCTCGAGCCGGGCTGGATCACCAACCGGCAGATCGAGGCGTCGCGCGTGGCGTTGACGCGCGAGATGAAGCGCGGCGGCAAAGTGTGGATCCGGCTGTTTCCGGACAAGCCGATCACCAAGAAGCCGGCCGAGACCCGGATGGGAAAAGGGAAGGGCAATCCCGAGGGCTGGGTGGCGGTGGTGAAGCCGGGGCGGGTGATGTTCGAGGTCGAAGGCATCGAGGAGGCGCTCGCCAAGGAAGCGCTGCTCTTGGCGGCGGCGAAGCTGCCCCTCAAGTCCAAGTTCGTGAAGCGGGAGGAGCGCTAAGATGGCGCGGTTGAAGCCCCAGACCCTGCGGGAACAGAAGACCGAAGAGCTGCAGCAGAAACTGGCGGCGCTCCAGGAGGAGGAGTTCCGCCTGCGGTTCCGCGCGGGCACCGAGGCGCTGTCCAATCCGCTGCAGTTTCGCACCATCCGCCGCGACATCGCGCGGATCAAGACCATTCTGGGCGAGCGGAGGACGGCATGAGGGGCCGGCGCAAGACGCGGACGGGCGTCGTGGTGAGCGACAAGATGACGAAGACCTGCACCGTGGTGCTCGAGCGGCGGTTCGCGCACGGGTTCTACGGCAAGCAGATCGTGCGCACCAAGAACGTGGCGGCGCACAACGCGGTGGGCGCGAAGGCGGGCGACAAGGTCCGCATCGAGGAGACCCGGCCGCTGTCCAAGACCAAACGCTGGCGCGTCGTCGATATCGTCGAGCGGGCCAAGTAAAGCGGAGAGACGACCGTGATCCAGCAGGAATCCATCGTCAAGATCGCCGATAACTCGGGCGCGCGCAGCGCGCTCGTGATCCGCGTCTTGGGCGGGTCCAAGCGCCGCTACGGCGGCCTGGGCGACACCGTGGTCGTCACCATCAAGGACGCCATCCCCACCGGCCAGATCAAGAAGGGCGAGGTGGTGAAGGCGGTGATCGTGCGCACGGCCAAGGAAACGAAGCGCAAGGACGGGTCCTACATCCGTTTCGACGAGAACGCGGCGGTGCTCATCACGGACACCGGCGAGCCGCGCGCCACCCGCATCTTCGGGCCCGTCGGCCGCGAGCTGCGCGAGAAGAAGTTCATGAAGATCGTGTCGCTCGCGCCGGAGGTGATCTGACATGAAGCCGCTCGTCTACAAGAAGAGCCGCAACGTGCGCGGCATGGAGCCGGCGCGGCACAAGCTGCACGTCGCCAAGGGCGACACCGTACGGGTGATCCGCGGCGAGCACCGCGGCAAGGAAGGCAAGATCCTCCACGTGTTCCCCAAGAAGTTCCGGGTGACCGTGGAGGGCGTGAACGTCGTGAAGCGCCACAAGCGCGCGACCACGCCCCAGGGCGAGAGCGGCATCATCGAGTTTCCGGCGCCCATCGCGGCCGCGAACGTGATGCTGCTGGATCCCAAGTCGGGCGAGCCGACGCGCGTGCGGCGCCATCGCGACAAGGACGGAACGGTGGAGCGGATCGCGGTCAAATCCGGCCAGCCGATCCCGCGGGTGAGGTAACATGGCCGATACGCAAGAGAAGCAGCCGAAAGAGCCCAAAGAGGCGCCCAAAGAGGCAAAGGAGTCGAAGCAGCCCCGGCAGCCGAAGCAGCCCAAGGCGCCCAAGGGCGAAGCTGCGGCACCGCAGGCGCCGGCCGTGCCGTCGGAGCCGGCGCCGCGGGCGCGCTTGCTCGATCACTACGAGCAGCGCGTGCGCGCCAAGCTGCAGCAGCAATTCGGGCTGTCGAACCCGCACCAGGTGCCGAAGCTGAAGAAGATCGTGCTCAACGTCGGCATGGGCGACGCGGTGAAGAACCCCAAGGGGCTCGAAGTGGCGGTCACGGAGCTGGGCAGCATCACGGGCCAGAAGCCCGTGGTGACCCGCGCCAAGAAATCGATCGCCAACTTCAACCTGCGCCAGGGCGTGCCCATCGGGTGCAGCGTCACGCTGCGCGGGCCCCGCATGTACGAGTTCCTCGACCGCTTCATCACGGTCGCGGTGCCGCGCATGCGCGACTTTCGCGGGCTGCCGTCGGACAGCTTCGACGGGCGGGGGAATTACACCCTCGGTATCAAGGAGCAGATGGTCTTCCCCGAGATCGACTACGACAAGGTCGAGAAGATCCACGGGATGGACATCACGTTCGTCACCAGCGCGGGCCGGGACGATACGGCTCTGGCGCTCCTCCGCGAGATGGGCATGCCCTTCCGCGGCGAGACCCCCGTCGCGGTCGGCTAGGAGACCCGGGACATGGCAAAGAAGTCGTGGATCGAGAAGGTCAAGCGGAAGCCGAAGTTCAAGGTGCGCGGCTACTACCGCTGCCAGCGGTGCGGCCGCAGCCGGGGCACGCTCCGCAAGTTCAAGCTGTGCCGCATCTGTTTCCGTGAGCTCGCGCTGCGCGGGGAGATCCCGGGCGTGCGCAAGGCCAGTTGGTAAAGGACGGTCCTCGAGATGAGCGTGATTGATCCCGTCGCCGACATGTTGACGCGCGTGCGGAACGCGTGCGCCGCGGGCCACCGCCGCGCCGACATGCCGGTGTCGAAACTGAAGGTCGAGATCGCGCGGATCCTGCGCGACAACCACTACATCCAGGATTACAAGATCCTGGATGACGGCAAGCACGGGCTGCTGCGCCTGTACCTGAAGTACCACAACAACGCGCCCGTCATCCGCGAGCTGCAGCGCGTCTCGGCCCCGGGCCTCAGGCGCTACGTCAAAGCCCGCGAGATCCCGCGCGTGAAGAACGGCCTCGGCATGGCCATTCTGTCCACGCCGCAGGGCGTCATGACCGACCGCGAAGCGCGCACCGCCCACGTGGGCGGCGAGCTGCTCGCGGTGGTCTGGTAGGAGGCGCCATGTCGCGCATCGGCAAGAAGCCGGTTCCGCTGCCCAAGGGCGTCACGGCCGCGATGGCGGGCCAGCGCATCACCGTGAAGGGTCCCAAGGGCGAGATCAGCCGCTTGGTGCACGCCGAGCTCACCGTCGCGGTCGAAGCCGAGCAGGTGCTGGTGCGCCGTCCGTCCGATGAGACGCGGCACAAGGCGCTGCACGGCCTCACGCGCACGCTCATCGCCAACATGGTGGAAGGCGTGACCGCGGGGTTCAAGAAGACGCTGGAGATCCAGGGCGTGGGGTACAAGGCGGAACCCACCAAGGACGGCGTCACGCTGATCGTGGGCTATTCGCATCCCGTGAAGTACCAGGCGCCCAAGGGCGTCAAGATTTCGGTGGACAACAACACGGTGGTCAAGGTGGAAGGCGTCGACAAGGAGCTGGTCGGGCAGGTCGCGGCCGAGCTGCGCGCCGTCCGGCCGCCCGAGCCCTACAAGGGTAAGGGCGTCCGGTACCAGGGCGAGCAGGTGCGCCGTAAGGCCGGCAAGACCGCTCAGGCGGCGAAGTAACCATGCGATCGATCCATAAGATCAAGACGCAGGCGCATCAGCGGTACCGGCGCCATCTGCGCGTGCGCAAGAAAGTCGCCGGCACGCCCGAGCGGCCCCGGCTGGTGGTGTTCCGCTCGTCCAAGCACATCTACGCCCAGCTGGTGGACGACACCAAGGGCCTCACGCTGTTCGGCGCGTCCGACCGCAGCGAGGGCATCGCCATCGAGGGCAAGGGCAAGACCGCGAAGAGCTTCGCGCTGGGCCGCCTGATCGCGGCGCAGGCGAAGACGAAAGGGATCACCAGGGTCGTGTTCGATCGCGGCGGTTACCAGTATCATGGGCGCGTGAAGGCCGTGGCCGACGGCGCCCGCAAAGGCGGACTGGAGTTCTGATGATCAACGAGATCGAAGAGACCACGCCCGCGCCGGCCGACGGCGGCGCCGCCGACGCGCCCGCTGTGGCGGCGGCCGCGCCCGAAACCGCGAGCGCCGGCGGCACCGGAACGGGTGGTGGCGGCGGTGGCGGCGGCGGTGGTGGGGGTGGCGGGGGCGGAGGCGGTCGTGGTCGCGGTGGCCGCGGCGGCCGGGGTCGGGGCCGGGGCGGCGAGCGTGGCGGCGGCCGCGAGCAACGCGAGGGCGACGGCATCATCGAAAACGTCGTCGCGATCAATCGCGTCGCCAAGGTCGTGAAGGGCGGCCGGCGCTTCAGCTTCAACGCGCTCGTCGCCGTGGGCGACGGGCAGGGGCACGTGGGAATCGCCACCGGCAAGGCGAACGAGGTCAGCGAGGCGGTGCGCAAGGCCGTGGAGGCCGCGCGGCGCCGTCTCGTGGAGATCCCGCTCACCGGCGGCACCATCCCGCACGAGATCGTGGGGCACCACGGCGCGGGCCGCGTGCTGCTCAAACCCGCCGCGTCCGGTACCGGTGTCATCGCCGGCGGCCCGGTGCGCGCCGTGCTCGAGTGCGCCGGTGTGCGTGACATCCTGACCAAGAGCCTGGGCTCGACCAATCCGCACAACATGGTGCGGGCGGCGATGGACGGGCTGCAGCACCTCACCACGCCGCGGCGCGTCGCCAAGGAGCGTGGCGTCGAGGTCGAGGCGATCCACTACAAGCCGCGTCAGGGAGCGGCCCATGGCGCGTAATCCGCCGACACGGAAGTACCGCAAGCGTAAATCCGGCCGCGACAAACTCCTGCCGCCGGTCGGCAAGGGGAAGCTGCGGATCCGCCAGGTGCGCTCGGGCAGCGGCCACGCCGCGCGCTTGAAGCGCACACTCGCGGCCCTGGGACTGAAACACCATCAGGCCGTCGTGGTCCACCCGGATCACCCGGCCCTGCGCGGCATGCTCTACAAAGTGCGGCACCTCGTCGAGGTGTCGCCGGTGAAGGAGTAGGCGATGGCGAAGGCGAAGACGAGAGCGAAAGCGAGCGTGAAGGCGACCAAGACGGCGCAGCCCGAGCCCAAGCTCGCGCTGCACGATCTCAAGCCGCCGCGCGGCTCGGTGACGGCCCGCCGGCGTGTGGGCCGCGGTCCCGGCTCGGGGCTCGGCAAGACGTCGGGCAAGGGCGGCAAGGGCCAGACGGCGCGCTCGGGCGGCCAGACACGGCCGGGCTTCGAGGGCGGCCAGATGCCGCTGATCCGCCGCATCCCCAAGCGCGGCTTCACCAACCCGTTCAAGCAGCCGGCTCAGGTGGTGAACGTGCGGCACCTCACGATCCTCAAGGAGGGCGTGGAGGTGACTCCCGACACGCTGTTCGGCGCCGGGCTGATCCGCCGCCCCGACCATCCGGTGAAGCTGCTCGGCATGGGCGACTTGCAGCGCAAGCTCGTGGTGAAGGGCGTGTCCGTCTCGGCTTCCGCGCGCGCCAAGATCGAGCAGGCGGGCGGGACCATCGAGGGTTGACCGCGTGACCGCGCCTCAGATTCCCAATCTGTTCAAAGTGCCGGAGCTGAAGGAAAAGATTCTCTTCACGCTCCTGTGCCTCGTCGTCTACCGCATCGGCGCCCACATCGTGACGCCGGGGGTCAACGCGGCCGCCCTCGCCAACTATCTGCAGAATCAGGGGCAGGGGACGCTGTTCAGCCTGTACGACCTGTTCGCGGGCGGCACGTTCGCCCGCGCCAGCATCTTCGCGCTGGGCATCATGCCCTACATCTCCGCCAGCATCGTGTTCCAGCTCGCGGCGCCGGTGTTCCCGGTGATCGAGAAGATGCAGCGCGACGAGGAAGGCCGGAAAACCATCACGCAGTGGACCCGCTATCTCACGGTCCTGCTCTGCTTCTTCCAGGCCTACGGCTTCGCGGTGTTCACCGAGAGCCTGCCCAACGCCGTCGCCGACCCGGGTTTCGGCTTCCGCATGACCACGGTGCTCACGCTCAGCACGGGCGGCGTGTTCGTCATGTGGCTGGGCGAGCAAATCACCGAGCGCGGCCTCGGCAACGGCGCCAGCCTCCTGATCTTCTTCTCGATCATCGAGCGCATCTGGCCCGAAGCCATCCGCACGGTCGAGGAGCTGACGACGTCGGGCTCCAACATCACGATTCCCAAGCTCATCGCGGTGCTCGCCGTGATGGTCGCGGTCGTGGCGCTCACGGTGGCGGTCACCGTCGCCGCGCGCCGCATCCCCATCCAGATTCCGCGCAAAGTGATGGGCCGCGGCCGCATCCGCGAAGGGCAGAAGACGTTCATCCCGCTGCGCCTCAACACGGCGAACGTGATGCCGATCGTCTTCGCGCAGTCGATCATCATCGTCCCCGGCACCATCGCGCAGTTCATCGGCGGCCCGTCGCTCAAGGAGTTCGCGAGCACGTACTTCAACACCAATTCGCCGATCTACCTGGTGCTGCTGTGCGTGCTGATCGTGTTCTTCTCGTACTTCTACACGTCCATCATCTTCAACCCGGTGGACCTGGCCGAGAACCTCAAGAAGCAAGGCGGATTCATTCCGGGCGTGAAGCCCGGCGCGCCGACGGCCGACTACATCGACGAAGTGCTGTCGCGCATCACGCTGCCGGGCGCGCTGTTCCTCTCGGCCGTGGCCCTGATCCCGATCGTCATCTCGAACGGACTGCACATGCCGTTCGGCTTCGGCGGTACGGCGCTCTTGATCGTCGTCGGCGTGGGGCTCGACACCGTGCAGCAGATCCAGCAGCACCTCATCCTCCGCCAGTACGACGGCTTCATGCGCGGCGGCGGCCCGTCGCGCCGCTAGCGCCCGGACCGAGCCGTGTTCATCCTCCTCCTCGGCGCTCCCGGCTCGGGTAAGGGCACCCAGGGGAAGCTCCTCGCCGAACGCCTCGGCCTGCCCAAGATCACCACGGGCGACCTGCTGCGCGCCGCCATCAAGGACGGCACGCCCCTGGGGAAAGAAGCCAAGAAGTACTACGATAAGGGCGAGCTGGTGCCCGACAGCGTGGTGCTCGGCCTCATCAAGGAAGAGCTGGTGAAGCCCGAGGCCAAGGACGGCGCCATCCTGGACGGCTTCCCGCGCACGTTGCGGCAGGGCGAGCTGGTCGACAAGACGCTCGCCGAGCGCGGCCAGCGCCTCAACCACATCCTGCTGCTGGACGTGGACGAAGACGTGCTGGTGCAGCGCATGTCGGCCCGGGCGTCGCAGGAAGGCCGCTCCGACGACACGCCCGAGGCGATCAAGACGCGGCTCGACGTGTACCGCCGCGACACGGCGCCGCTGATCGCCCACTACAGCCAGCGCGGCATCGTGAAGCGTGTGCCGGGCGGCGGCACGGTCCAGCAAATCGCCGAGGAGATCAAGCGGATCATCGGGCGATGATCACCATCAAGTCCCCGCGCGAGATCGACACGATGGCGGCCGCCGGCCGCATCGTCGCGGAGACCCTCGCGCTCGTCGCCCGCCACACCAAGCCGGGCGTCGCCACCGCCGAGCTCGACCGCATCGCCGAAGAGTTCATCCGCAGCCACCCCGGCGCGCGGCCGTCGTTCAAGGGCTTGTACGACTTTCCCGCCACGCTGTGCACGTCGATCAATCAGGAAGTGGTGCACGGCATTCCGTCGCCCAAACGCGTGCTGCAGGAGGGCGACGTGCTCTCCGTCGACGTCGGGGTCTGGCTCGACGGCTTGCACGCCGACTCGGCCGCCACGTTCCCGGTGGGCAACGTCAGCGCCGACACCGAGCGCTTGCTGCGCGTCACCCAGGAAGCGCTCGCCGCCGGCATCGCGCAAGCCCGCGCCGGCAATCACGTGGGCGACATCGGCCACGCCGTGCAGACGGTGGCCGAGGGCGCGGGCTACGCGGTGGTGCGCGAGCTGGTGGGCCACGGCATCGGGTCGAGCTTCCACGAAGAGCCGCAGGTGCCGAACTACGGCAAGCCGAAGCGCGGGCCGCGGCTCGTGGCGGGCATGACGATCGCGATCGAGCCGATGTTGAACGTGGGCACGCCCGACGTGCGCACGCTCGAGGACAAATGGACCGTGGTGACGGCCGACGGATCGCTCTCGGCGCACTTCGAGCATACCGTCGCCGTCGGTGAAGGCGGCGCCGCGCCCAGGATTCTCACCCAGGCGGCCTGAGTGTTGCTGCTGTGGCAGCTCCTCGCCGTCTGTCCCGCCCAACCCCTGCCGCCTCGCAGCCCCGGCGGTCCCCCCGTCTTTCTGCCTTGCCAGCTCGATCGCGAGCCGCGGTTCCAGAGCGACAGCGTGGCCGTGGCGTATCCGCCGTTGTTGCAGCAGGCGGGGATCGAGGGATTGGCGCGGGTACAGGTGATCGTCGGCGCGGCGGGGGTCATCGACTCCGCGTCGGTGACCGTCACCGGATCCATGCACCGCGGCTTCGAGCCGGTGGTGCGCCAGGCGGCCCTGCGGATGCGGTTCGATCCCGGCATGCGGGGCGGGGCAGCGGTGGCGTCCCTCGTGACCGTGGATTTCGAGTTCGCGCTGGGGGAAGGCCTGCGCTCGGGCGCGGCGCTCGATACGGCCCGCGCCCTGGCGCGGCGCTCCGATGCCACGGTCCACGACCGTGTCGTGGCGCTGCGGCGGGTGGCGGCGATCATGGCGGGGCGCGTCGTACGCGTGTTTCCGAGCGCAGGCCTT
>Ga0247680_1000526_pt1 | contig 10145 bp, 9 predicted proteins | sample CNK21_metaG_FD_182803 | JGI IMG/M metagenome (GOLD analysis project Ga0247680, IMG submission 182803) | Soil microbial communities from Purdue University Martell Research Forest, Indiana, United States - CNK21 | ecosystem: Environmental > Terrestrial > Soil > Temperate forest > Bulk soil | place...
AATCCGGCTGGAAGTCGTAGCCTGGGCCGTCGGTCAGTTGAGAGGATTCTTTGGAATCGAGCGATTGACGCCAGAGCGAACCCGCCATTGAATAAACAAGTTCGTTCGAATTTGGAGCCCACGCCAGACTCGTCGGCCCGCTGGTCAATTGCGGCAGATATAGTTCGCGGTAGTAATAAGGATGGGGCAGATCGATTTGCGGCAAGACGGGCCGGCGTTGCGCATGAACCGGCAACGCCGCGCACAACAATGCGCACAAAGAAATAAATCGTCGTTTGAACAATTCTTCCGCTCGCGGCCGGACGGTAATTCGCCGGCAGTCAGGCCGGCATCTTCTCATTCTCACCGCGCGATTTCTATGCCAAACCCGCTTTCGCCAGCGGTAACTCGCGGTAGCGCTTCCCGGTCGCGGCAAAAATCGCGTTGCACAGCGCCGGAGTGAAAGGAGGCACGCCGGGTTCGCCGATGCCGGCCGGCGGCGCGTCGCTCTCGACGAGGTGCACATGCGTTTCGCGCGGATAGTTGTTCATGCGCGCCATCTGGTAGCCGTCAAAGTTGGATTGCTGAACGACACCGCCCTTCGCGGTGATTTCGCCGAAAAACGCGAGGCTGGTACTGAACGTCGCTGCGCCTTCGAACTGCTGGCGCGCCATTTCCGGATTCACGATGGTTCCCGCGTCAACGGCCGTGTCCACGCGGCCGATTTTTACTTTGCCGCCCGGGCCCATTTCCACTTGAACGACGGTGGCTACGTAAGTCAGGAAGCTGCGGTGCAAGGCGAGGCCCATGCCGAAGCCATTGCCATTTTTCTTCTTGCCCCAGCCCGCTTTTTCAGTGGCGACTTCGACTACGTGGCGGAACCGCGCGATATCGATCGGATAGGCGGCGTAGTCGCCGTCGTAGTTCGGATAGTCCTTGGCAAGTTCTTCCTTCGGAACCTTGCGATCCGGGCCGAGCAACGAAAGCATATAGTCGCGTGGATCTTTTCCCGCGGCGTGCGCAAGTTCATCGGCAAAACAATGTTCTCCGAATGCGTGAAAGACGTTGCAGACGCTGCGCAGCCAGCCGATTCGAACGTGGGCGGAAGCCGCACCGTTTTCCGCGCGATGATTGGGGATGGCGTAAGGCAAATCGCTCCAGCCGAGGCCGATTTCGCCGGCGTCGGCAACCTGTGCGCTCGCGTCGAACGTTGAAGCAATTGGCGGGAATGTGCTTCGCTGCAGCCAGGCGACCGGTTTGCCATCTTCACCGAGTGCCGCTTTCAAATACATCGCTGCGCACGAATGGAACGTGCCGAATTGAATGTCGTCTTCGCGCGACCAGACAACTTTGACAGGCTTGCCGGTTTGTTTCGAAAGGACCGCCGCTTCCACCGCGAAATCCGGGAATGATTTCCGCCCGAAGCCCCCGCCGAGCAGCGTCACGTTCACCGTGACGTCTTCCTTTTTCAAGCCCAGCGCGCCGGCAACCGCTTCGCGGGTGCCCTGCGGATTTTGCGTCGCGGCCCAGACTTCGGCCTTGCCGTCTTTGTAATTCACGAGCGCCGCCGGCGGTTCCATCGAAGCGTGCGTCAGCATTGGCGCGTAATACTCCGCTTCAAGAACTTTTCCACCCTTCGCAAACGCTGCGTCCACGTTGCCTACTTCACGAACGACTTTTGCAGGCTTCCGCGAAGTGGCTTCCATTTCTTTCCGATAGCCGTCTGAAGAATAATTCTTGTGGTCCGTCTCGTTCCATTCGATCTTTAGTTTTTTCTTGCCTTCGATCGCCGCCCAAGTGTTGTCGGCAATTACGGCAACGCCGCCGAGCGCCTGGAACATCAGTGGTGGCTTAAATGTATCGAGTGTCGCCGTCTGCTTCACGCCTTTCACGGCGAGGGTAGCTTTGTCGTCGACAGACTTCACAGTGCTGCCGAGCACCGGCGGGTGGGCAACGTTTGCGTAGAGCATTCCATCCATGCGGCCGTCAATTCCGTATCCCGCTTTGCCGGTGACCATGGCTTTCAGGTCGTAGCTGGAGGCGCCCTTCCCGATGTAGCGCCATTCGCTCTTCGGCTTGAGCTTCAACTCTTCTTTCTTTGGAACATCGATTTTCGAAGCCGCCGTTGCCAGCGCGCCGTAACTCAGTTTCTTGCCGCTCTTCTTGTGCAAGACTTCATGCAAACCCGTGGAGCACTCGGCTTCCGGGACGCCCCATTGTTTTGCCGCCGCGCGCACAAGCATCAATCGCGCCGTCGCACCCGCTTCGCGCATTGCGTCGAACGATCCGCGCACCGAGTGCGACCCGTCCGTGTCCTGGTCGCCGTACTTTTCGTCGCCGGTTGCTTGCACGAGTTTCACGCGCTTCCAATCGGCGTCCAATTCGTCCGCCGCGATGAGTGGCACGGCCGTGCGGCTTCCGCTGCCCATTTCGCTGCGGTGCGCGATGATGTAAACCGAGCCATCGGTGTCGATCGCAAGCCAGACATTTGGCGAGAGCGGCCCTTTTAGTCCACCGGCGCCCAACGCTTCCGGGGAACCGGCCGCGAGCGCTTCGGCGGGCATCAGACGCACGCTCAAGACAAACGCACCCGCTCCGAGCATTCCTTTCAGGAATCCACGACGGCCCACGTCTTCGACGCCAATCCGCACCATGCGCCCTCCGACTTTTCGGTGATTTACAGCCCTAATCCTAACGCGATTCCGTTATCTTGCAAGTCCGCGCAGGCCAAAACACGTCTGCGCCCCGACAACTGGGCTGACGCCGGAGATGAAGTTGGACGAGGGCGATGACTACTCTTCCGGCCAGGCGCCAAGCGCACGCCGCAAATCGACGATTTGGCCCAGATGATACGCGTTGTGGTCGGCAAGAAGCAGTGCTTCGCGCAGAATGGTCTGCCCGTCGCCGTGCGGAATCTTCGCGTACAAATCGGTCTGGGGATTCTTTATCAGTACGACCATTTCCCGTAGATCGCTCTGAAACGCTTTCCAGCTTTTATCCCAGGCGGCTTCGCTCGGTGGTAGCGGCGTCTTCGGCCAGTACCCGCCGGGAAAATCCGGCGAAACGTGTTTCGCGTCGCGACTGAATCCGAGAATGTCCCATTGTGCGATGCGCAAATGTTCGAGCAGCTGCCAGCCGGTGTGCGGCAAACCTTTGACGAAGACGCCGCGTTTGCTGCCCGGAAACCCGGTTATTGCGTCGTCGAAATGCACGTGCGCGCCGCCGCCCTTCAGCAAATATTCCAGATGTTCCCGCAACGCTCTGTCGTTGTTGCCGCTCTTGCCCGCTGTTTTCTTTGCCGCTTTTTTCACTGGCCGTTCTCCGATGGCTTCGCGCGATCCGCATTCGGCGCCAAGCCCAGACTTGCGATTTTTCTTCCGCCGCGCCGTCCCTCCTTTATACGCGAATTTGCAGGAAACGTATCCGACAACTCTCGCTCTCACGTTGCCCTGGGCCGGCCTCCGCTGGCATACTTTCGCCTGCCCCGCTCCGGGTGTTCGGCATTCGAAAGGCGCTCTCATGCAACGCGATTATCACAGCTGGTATTCGCATCGCCTTGGCGGAGAACTTGGCGTCGTCGTTTACGGCCATTGGGGCGCGCCGATCATCGGTTTCCCCACCAGCGCCGGCGACGAATGGGAACTCGAAGGCCAGGGGCTGATCGGCGCGCTCGCTGACTTCATCGAAGCCGGCCGGATCAAGTTTTACTGCGTCAATTCCATCAACGGACAGAGCTTTTACAATAAGTCCGCGCATCCCTTTCATCGCAGCTACGTCCAGACCCAGTTCGATTCTTATCTGCGCGAAGAAGTCGTCCCGTTCATCTGGAGCAACTGCCAATCGCAGGTCGCGATCGCCACGATGGGCGCTTCCTTCGGCGCGTATCACGCGGCAAATTCGCTCCTCAAGCATCCCGACGTCATCAAGCGTTGTTTTGCCATGTCCGGTGTCTACGACCTTCGCAATTTCATGGACGGCATGTACGACGACAATTTTTATTTCAACAATCCGGTCGACTACATTTCAAATCTTTCCGACCCATGGGCCTACGAACATCTCGCTTCCTGTGACATTCACTTGAGCACCGGCACCGGTCAGTGGGAAAATTCCGGCCCGACCTATCACTTTTCCGGAATCCTTGCGCACAAGAATATTCGCCACTCGCTCGACAACTGGGGTCCCATGGGCGGCCACGACTGGCCCTACTGGAAGCACCAGATGCGCGAGTACGTCTCCAAGCTTTACTGACGAACTAATGGCACGCCCGCCGGCGCACGATTTCACGCAACAATTCGGATGGATGGTCCGCGCCGAGCCGCGATACTCTCTCCGCCGAATGAAGCCGTCCATCCAAGACCCCGCCAATGAGCTCCAGTCGGACCAAATCGCGTCGAAATTGTCCGAATCCGGCTGTGCCCCGACGGGTCCAGTCTTGAATTTGGCACAATGCGCCAAACTCACCATGCTTTTTCCCAAAGAGGAACCGTTTCGCTGTCACGTGGTCAAGGAGCGCTGCCAACCAGGGGCACGGCATCATTTTCCCAACGCGCTATCGCCCCGTGGCACGAAACGGAACTATCGCGTATCGCTTCGCCATGGCGTCAGCCGCGTCCGCCGAGGCACGCGCTACACACTTGGCATCATCCATCCCGACGCAAAATGACAAAAAAAAACCGCCGATTCTAACGGCGGTTTACCTGCCTTCCACTTCAGCTCTCAGATTTTAAGCCAAACCCAAATGGTCCAGTTGATAGTGACCTTTTTCGATGATCTGATCGCTGTCGATCCACACATCGCAATTGCGGGTCAGCACGTCCACGTGCGTTCTTGATTTCCAATCTGCGTGCGTCTGGCTTCCGTACGGATCGCCGAACGCGATATGCACACCAGGAAATTTCTCATCCTGCAACAAAATGCCAATCATTTCCGAAAGTCCCAGGTTCGTTCCGAATGCCAGCTCACCAATGCGGTCGCTGTTCTCGTCCGTATGGCAATAGTCCCAAAATTCCTTTTCTAAATCCTTCCGTTCACATTCCACTTTTGTCAACCGCGCGCCTTCAATCGTCAACGTCATCGGCGTTGCCTGCAGGTCGCCGTACTTTCCGTTGAAGTAGTCGCCGGCCGTAGCGTCGCAAACAAATGTTCCGTCTACCGTCGCTGGCGTCGTGAAAACTTCTCCCGCCGGCAAGTTTGACCAGTACCGCGGACTAATCAGTCCGCTCGTTTTCACCCAGTCGAGCCCGCGGTCAAAATGCGCCGCAAACGAAGTTCCTGCTTCGGTCTTCACCGTAAGCGTTTCCGCGCGCAACATCCGCTCGCGCAAACGGTCGCTCAGTTGATCGACCTTCTTATAGTCCGTGCGCATGCCCTGCTGCATGATTTGTGGCGTCACTCCGACCATGTGCGCGTAGCGGATCCGCCGCCGCTCCACCACCTGCACGATCGCCATCCGCGCGCCGAGCTCTCCCGGCTGCGGATTCATGCACAAAATTCCCACGTCGGCCGTTTCGAGTGCATCCAGCACGGGCTTCGGAGCGCTGCTCATCGGCCGCGGCCCAAAATCCTCCAGCAATAACCCGGTGAACGCGGCTTTCCGCTCGTCTAAAGCCGCCGCAAGGCTCGCCGCCACCGCCGCGCTCGCCTGATCCGCAATCAACGCGACGTGCTCCTCTGAGCGCACCGCAAGGCACGTTTCCACGGCGTTTTTCGCGCCCGGCATCAACTCCGGCTGTAAAGGTCCAAATGGCATCTAATTATTTTACTGGGACTTTAATACTCCGTGTCAATTGTGTTTGCGTTTTAGTTCTTTGCGTTAACGCGAAACGCCGGCACCTGTCCTCCGCCGCTTGTTACGTTCGCAAGGCCCGTGGCGCTCAAGCGCGTCAAGAATCCCGCCACTTTGCCGCGAAACAAATACGGCGCAAAATCCACGAGCATGTCACGGAATTCCACTTCGCCGTTCGGCCGCACCCACGGATAAACTTCCCGCCGAATCGGAATCCGCTCCTGCACAATCCACGCCCCGCCACTAGCGGAAATCGCTTTTCCGATCGCTTCATCCCACGCGCGCTCGTCCGTTTCCCATCCCAGCGTCACGCCGCTCCCGCCATACTCGTCGCTCGGCTTCAACACCAGTTTATTCCGCTCGCGGCGCACAAAAGAAAGCAGTTCGATGTGTTCGCCATAATGCGCCGTCTGTACGTCCGCCACAACTCTGGTCCAAGGGACATGCCGGCGAATCATCTCCCGCTCGTCGAACGAAAACATTCCCGCATTCTGTTCATCGGTCAGCACGGCAAAAAACGCCTTCACATGCGGAACCTTGCACCGGAAATTGTTCGCGACGCAGACGGCGTTTGCCTGATATGCATCGACGAGCGCCTTGCACTCGGCCGGCCGCGCCAGAATGTCGTTGATCAGCACGCGCCTGTAAACCAGCTCGATCTTCTTTCCGTTCGCGCTCAGCGTCTTTCCGTCAAACACCAAATCGCGCGGGTCCGCGATTTCCACTGGTACACCCATCTTTTCGAACCGCGCTTTCAGAATCTCAAACTCACTCCAGGTCGGCACTTCCCGCCAATCTACTATCAGCATCTGCGGGCGCCTCGTTGTTCCGCCCCAGTCCAGGTACGAAGCAATCAGCGCGTCCAGCAATTTCGCGCTTAGCGGATAGCTGTGAATCTCAAAACTCTTCGCGAATTCTTTCATGACCGGCAGCTCGCGAAAAATCTCCGAAAGCGTTTCGGTATATCCCGAACCCGCCGGAGACTCTCCGTTGTATTCGGCAAACTTCAGTGAATCCGGCAGTAGAAACGCGTCCAGCCGCGAAGCCGTGCTCGCCGGACCGTACCCCGTGTGCATTCGTGCCAGCCGCTCTTCGCTTTCGCGCAAATGAAATTGATTGAATAGCGCCTGGTCGTCGAGCGCAGCCGCTGCAACGCGCTCCCCAAGTTCTGCCATCTTTTCTGCAACGGCGCGCACGCGTGCTTCATCTTCGGGAGAAAGAAAAAACGGCCGCAGGAACGGGCAGTGCACACGATTGCCGAACGTCAGCTTCTCCGCGCGAAGGCGGGCATAAAAACGCTCGGTGAATTCGCGCGCCTTCGACAGTTGCGGCCTCAGCAGCGCATGCCAATGCTCCGCGGGATCCTTCGCCTTCGCTATCGGTGACGTTCCGCTGCTCATCTTCCTGCCGGATCTGGCATAACCGCCTTGACGTGCGCGCTTGCCGTTTGCGCGCCTGCCGTTTGTGCTGCAGCCTTTGGCGCTCCCGTAAATCCACCCGCCGCCCCGACCCCGAGCATCTCTTCCCAGCGCGGCCAAGGATTCGATGGCGCTCCATGCAGCGCCCGGTCAATCACCAACTTCGACATCTTATCCAGCACCATCTCGAAGTAATACGACGTAATCCGGTCGCGCTCGAAGTCTGGCGCTGGATTCAGAAAGTCAATCGCGTATGGCACGTCGCCCTTGATGGCAAACTCGATCGTGTTCATTTCGTAGCCAAGCGCCTGATTGATCGTCTGCGCGTCCTTCACCACCCGCTGCGTCGTCGCCGACGACAAATAATCATGCTCGACCAGATACTCCCGTTCTTTCGGGTCGTAGTGCACCGGCACAATGTCCGTCTTCCCAAACGTAAAGCACCTTACGTATTTGTCGAAATCGATGAATTCCTGCAACGTCATGCAAACCGGCGACGTCTGGTCGTAAGCGGCCCAGAGTTCTTCCTTGCTATTCACCTTGTAGACGTGTTTCCAGCCGCCGCCCGAAAACGGCTTCAAAATCGCCGGACGCCCCACGTAATCGAGCAAGCCGTCCCAATCGATAGGATATTTCAGGTTGTGCAGCGATTCGGCGGTGATGTCAATGTTGCTCGGGTATCCCTTTTGCGGCAGAAGCACTGTCTTTGGAATCGCCACGCCAAGCTTTGCCGCTACCGAGTAGTTGAAATACTTGTCGTCGGCCGTCCACCAGAACGGATTGTTGATAACGTAGGTCCCCTGCAGCGCCGCGTGCTTCAGGTAGCCGCGGTAGTACTCCACCTCGTGCGAAATCCGGTCCACAATTACGCTGTATTCGGGCGGCTCATTCAATTTCGTTCCGCCCAGTTTCACGAATTCGGCCGCCACGCCATCCTTTTTCCCAATTTCATTCACGCGCGCCAAAAACGCCGGAGGAAACGCGTACTCTCTGCCGCACAGCAGTCCCACTTTTTTCATGGTTTTGCTCCTGAGGAATCTTGCGCCCACACTTCTTGAAGAAGTTCAGTTCACCGCGCGCGCCGAAGCTTGCTTCGGCTCCGTCACTGCGCCTTTTGTCTCCGCTACGATGTGCCGTACAACGGCCTTCAAATCGCCGGTCCGCTCAAACACGCGCACCTGCCGCTCCGAACTCGTTCCCTCGTGAAGAATAGTGTTTACGTACTCCACCGCGCTGCGGCTGCCAAGATCGTCCACGACATCGTCCACAAGCTCGAGCAATTCCGGAATCAGCGCCCGCATAGGCACTTCTTCTTCTTTGCCGAGATCAATCATCTTGCCCTCAATCCCGTACCGCGCCGCGCGCCACTTGTTTTCCTCAATCAGCGCCCGCCGGTAAATCCGCCAGCTCTGATTGCTCTTATAAAGCCGGTGCAGCTTAACCACGAGCGCCTGTGTCAGCGCCGCAATCGCCACTGCCTCTTCGACTTTCGTCGTTACGTCGCACATACGGAATTCCAGTGTGCCAAACGTCGGATGCGGCCGCACATCCCACCAGATCTTTTTGCCAGTATCAATGCAATTCAGCTTCACCAGTAAATTTACAAAGTTCTCGTACGCGCTCCACGATTCGAACTGCTCTGGAATTCCCGTGCGCGGGAAGCGCCGGAACACCGTCGTTCGAAACGATTTCAATCCCGTGTTACGCCCCATCCAGAACGGCGAACTCGTCGACAGTGCCAGCAAGTGCGGCACGAAGTACCGCACCATGTTCATCATGTCGATCGTTGTCTGCTTGTCCGGCATGGCCACGTGAATGTGCATACCAAAAATCAGCAGCGACCGCGCCAACTGCTGCAGCTCTTCCACGATATTCTGGTATCGCTCGCCCGGCGAAATCACCTGATCGATCCAGCTGGAAAACGGATGCGTCCCCGCCGCTGCCACTTGTAGTCCCGCACGTTCTGCCGCCGCCACTAATTCTCCGCGCGTCCGGTGCATCTCAATTCGAAGCTCTGCCACGTTCTCGCAAATATTCGTGCCCGTCTCCACGATCGACTGGTGCATCTCGTGCTTCACCTGGTCCACAATCGAAGGTGAAGCCGCCGACACCAGCTGCATCACGTGCGAACGCAGCTCGCATGTGGCTGGATCGATGATTTGAAATTCTTCTTCGACGCCGATGGTAAAGCGGTGAGCCATGGAGTGGCCCTCCGGGTCGCTTGGCTTAACTGGGGACTTCGCGGGGTATCATACGCCTGGTGCCGCTAAAATGACACTTCACTTCAGTGGGAGGGATTTTGAAAAAACGGGGCCTTTCGCCGGGACATTGCGTTCTTTTCGTCAATCTTCGCGAAACCTCGCCGCCTAAGCCGCTCCCAATGCTCGCCGCTGCTGGAAACACTCTCTGCAAAACACCGGGCGCCCTTGTGTCGGCCGGAAGGGAACTGTCGTTTCCTTTCCGCATTGCGAGCAAGTCGTCTTCGTTTCCGACCTCATCTGCCCGCCGTTGCCGCCACCACCACCGCCGCCTTCCGCCCGTTTCGCTTTGCAGCCTTTACATCGCTTCGGTTCGTTCTTGAAACCTTTGTCCGCAAAAAACATCTGTTCCCCGGACGTAAATACAAACTCGGCGCCACACTCCGAACACTTCAGGACCTTGTCATGGAATTCCATCTGCCGCTTCCCCCTTGACCTGCCTCGATCCGGGGACGCGCACAGTCTTGCTCGATAGGCGTGTTGATTCCGGGATACCTGTCGCCGTAGGAAACCGGGCTGGGGTCCCATGAGCCTGCGGGCCTGAAGTGCTAACTGCACCCAAACGTCTCTGCCTGACCGGGGCCTGAATCACGGAGGCGGCGCCGAGCTGCGACACGAACAGGATTACTCCTGTTCGCGCCGCTGCTTTTTGCGCAAACGCTTCCGCGAAAGCGCTTCCTTCGCACGGCGTTTCTCGCCGGGCTT
>Ga0247680_1000533_pt1 | contig 10007 bp, 12 predicted proteins | sample CNK21_metaG_FD_182803 | JGI IMG/M metagenome (GOLD analysis project Ga0247680, IMG submission 182803) | Soil microbial communities from Purdue University Martell Research Forest, Indiana, United States - CNK21 | ecosystem: Environmental > Terrestrial > Soil > Temperate forest > Bulk soil...
AAGGGCTGCTCTGAGGCCATACTGGACCGGATTCGGCTGCGCGGCTCAGGCGGCATGCTGTTCATGGAATGGTGCGACCGCAACCACGGCATGATAGACAAGTGGAAGTTCAGCTTCGGCGACATGGCGGAGTTCCTGAATGACGCGTACGACCGGGGCGACAGCATCCTGCTTGAGGGTACGCAGGGGACGTTACTCGATCTTTATCTTGGGCCGTACCCGTACACTACGCACAAGCAGTGCACGGCGTCCCAGTGGGTCACGGAGGCCGGATTGTCACCAAGTCTCGAATACGAAATAGTGCTAGTAGCACGGACGTTTCCAATTCGAGTAGCGGGCAATTCCGGCCCCTTGCCCGGCGAGATATCGTGGCCCGAGTTGATGTTCGAAGTCAACGAGAAGCTGCGACAGGCGGGCAAGCCGTTCCTCGTTGACCCTAAGGCGGGCAAGATGTTCTTGGACGAGTGGAAGAAGCTGGGCGAGTACCCGTACGCCAGCCCAGAGGTCGAGGCCAGCGAACGCAACCGAGACACGATGAGGGCGCTGCCGCCGGACGTCGTCGAGGAACTCGGCAAGCTATTCGAGTTCACGACGGTTACAAAGAAGCTGCGGCGGGTGGCTAGACTGAACATGCCGCTCCTCAAGTACAGCTGCAAGGTTAACCGCCCGGCATGGGTGGCGCTAACGTTCCTCAACTACGAGTTTCCGGAACTGTGGGGGGCTGCTGCTCCGGTCACGACATTCGGCGCGGCAATGTCATTCGCAGATGACCTCGGCGGGAAAATAGGGGCACCGGTACGCGCCGTTACTACCGGGCCGGAATCCAAGCATTTCATATTCCGATGATATCGATCGATGACCGGATAGGCTCAGGGGACCTCGCGGGGCATTTGCGCCATTGGCACGTGCCTTGCGAGGTCGTTCGACTGGAATTTGGCGACGCCGCGTTCACCGGCAATGGGCCACGTGGCCCGATTGCGGTGGGGGTGGAAGTCAAGAAGGTCCCCGACGCACTTAATTGTATGCGGGACGGAAGGTTCGCAGGGCACCAGTTGCCCGGATTGGTACGGACTTATGACCGCGTCTGGCTTATACTGGAGGGTCGTTACACGGTGGACTTTAGGTCTGGCCTTCTGACGACTGACTCCGGGAAGGAATACCGACTTGGTACTTGCAAGTTCATGTTCGGTGAACTTGATAATTGGCTCACCACGATGGAAAATTGTGCTGCGGTTAGAGTCAAACGAACTTCCGACCGAGTGGAGACGGCTAGGGTACTGGCGAACCTACACAACTGGTACATCAAACCTTATGCTGATCATTCGGCCCATCTTGCTATTCACTCGGAGGCCCCCGATTCTGCACTCTTCACCCGGCCAAGTGTTGCACGAATGGTCGCTGCACAATTACCGGGTATCGGTTTCAAGAAAAGCCTATCGGTGGTTAAAAAGTTTGGGACGGTCGAGGGGATGATAAATGCGACGGTCGATGACTGGGCAGAAGTTGAGGGTATTGGCGACACGCTTGCGGAACGAGTTTTCGCTGCGCTACGCAAGTGACGGCTGGTACGTGGTAAACAACTGGGTAGTGTACCGCGATGGAGGCGAGGAGGGCCACGAGGGCCACGCCGTCGAGCGCCACTACCAGTTTGTGCTATTCGAGTTCGCAGTTCGCGTTAAGGATTATTGCGAACTGCACAAGGTGCGGCGGGCAGAGATTGAGGTACAGCTGTTGAACTTCGGGCTGGGCTGGGACTGCCGGTACACGTGGTGGGGCCGGATGAAGGGAGGGCACGACGACAATGACCAGCACTAGCGTTAGATACCTGCCGGGATTCGTGCCCGGCGAAGGCCCGACCGACACCGACCTCATGTTCATAGGTGAGGGGCCGGGCAAGGAGGAGGACCACTATGGTAGGCCGTTTGTGGGAAAGTCCGGAAAGGAACTCAACCGCTACATCTGGCACGCCCTCCACCGGGGCAGATCGTCGGTCTACGTCACCAACCTCGTCAAATACCGGGTGCCCGACGACGGCGACCCGACGCCAGCGGATATCGAGCGCGATTCGCACCTTCTTGACGAGGAACTGTGCGCCATCGACCCGCCCTTTGTGGCAACGCTTGGCCGGTTCAGCACTCGTTATCTGCTTGGTGATGTTGACATGGAGGCTGTACACGGAATCCCTCACCTTGTCGGAGGCCGCGTCGTTGTTCCTGTTTACCATCCTGCTTCTGGCCTGCATTCAACTGAGAATCAAGCTCTGATAGCGTGGGACATGGGCAGGCTAGCGCAAGTAATGAGGGGAGAGATCGAACCGGGGGCGGCGATAGACGAATACCCCGAGTGCAAGTACGAGGAACTGATATGCGATCAAGTCATCCTGTCCGGGGCGGTAGACACGGAGGGGTCGGTACGCCGTCCGTGGTGCCTCTCCCATTCACGCATTCCCGGTCAGGCTATAGTAGTACGTCCGAAGGGTGCGCGTTTCTCCGTCGCCGCGACGTTTGAACGACGGCTGAAACTCCATAACAGTCTGCACGACCTAGGCGTGCTGCGGGCCATGGGGATAGAATTGGCCGATGGGACGTACGACGACACCATGGTCAAGGCGTACGAACTTGGGGTAGAGCCACAGGGACTTAAAGCCTTAGCTCTGCGCCACTGCGGTATGGTGATGAATTCATATCAAGACCTGACGGAAGGCCGCCGTATCGAATTACAGACAGACTACTTGGCAAAGGTGTTCAAATGGCTAGACTCTCGGCAGCAACCCGCGTTGGCAAAGCGCTCGACGACTGCAGGCTCAAAGGTGCGGACCCGAAAAAGCGGTGGGAAAAAATATGCGAGGACCCGCCCGAAGGCATCGAAGCGGCGGTAAAGGCGCTTGGCCCGATGCCGGACGCGACACTCGATGACGTACCATTAGAGGAGGCGATTTCTTATGCTGCACGCGATGCTGATGCTACTTTGCGGATTGACCCTATTATTGATCGGATGCTGGATGAGTTGTCTCTCCGAGAAGTGTACGAAATGGACATGGCGATTGTTCCTATGGTCGATCGGATGCAGCATATCGGGATGCGGATTTGCCCTGATCATTTCGCTAATTTGTCATTACATCTGACCGACATGATGCACCTGAAGATAGGGGAAATCGACGTAGCCTCAGGGCATAAATCTGGACTCGATTATAACCCAAACAGCCCGAAGCAGACCGCAGAACTGTTGTTTGGGATGCTCGGCCTTAAGTCTACCAAGAAGACGAAGATGAAAAAGGAGTCGACGAATGATAAGGTACTTGAGGCTCTATCTTCAAAGAACCCGGTTGCGCGTCTCATTTGCGATTATCGTGAACTTGCTAAGCTGCGCGATAGCTTTTGTGAAACTCTCCCAAAGTTTGCTGACGAGAACCTTCGCGTTCATCCTAACTTTCGCATCACCCGAGTATCGTCGGGACGTCTTAGTTGCATAGAGCCAAACCTCCTCGCAATACCAGTACGTACTGAATTGAGCAAGCTCATTAGAGAAGGCTTTGTCGCGGGCGAGGAACGTGTTCTTGGGTCGTGGGACCTCGACCAGATAGAGATGCGGGAGATGGCGCATCAGAGCGGCGACCCGGTCATGATCGGATGGTTCAATGAGGGACTGGACGTGCACCGTATGACGGGGGCGGCGGCATTTGGGTGCAAGCCGGAGGACGTCACTAGTGTCCAGCGGTACGCGAGCAAGAGACTTGGATTTGGTATCATAACAGGAATCACCGAAATTGGCCTCGCTGAGCAGATGGCGCTGGCCGGAGCGGAGGGATGGGATGAGCAGACTTGCCTTAAATTCATCAACGAATACTTTAAGATTCTTAGAGGCGTCAAACGGTATATTGATAACTGTCGTGCTGAGGCCCGGCGCTACGGTTATGTTAGAGATCGATGGGGAAGAATGCGTTATCTACCCGGTGTCCATAGTGACCTATCTTGGGTTCGTGAGGAGGCTCTGCGTCAGAGTCATTCGTTTAAAATATCGGCTAGTGCGCAGGGGCTACTGAAGCATTCGATGAAGGCGATCTGGGACTGGTGGCGGTCGGAACGCCTATTGGGCATGATTGAGCCGCTCCTCCAAATTCACGACGAACTTGTCGTCGAGTTGTTCGACGAGGCGCAGTTCATGGACTACATCAGTCAGGGCATGATACACTTCCTGTGCCACACGACCCACCTGTGTGTGCCCATCAAGGCCAAGGGTAGCACTGCGGTGAACTGGGGACTACTCAAGGATTGACACACAGACAACTAGTATGATACAATAGCTCGCGAGGTGAGACATGGGTAAACCTGTAAAGACGCAAGACGAGGCGGTGGACGTACGGACAGCCGGGCTAGGTAAGAAATACTTGGAGTTAATTGCTGCACGGCAGCGGGCCAAACAGCAACGCGACCAAGCCGAAGCTGACATCAAAGACTTCAATTCCGAAATCATCGCGCTGCAGGTGGAAAGCGGCTTCAAGACCGTACTTACCCCCGACTGGCGCATCACCCTGACTTCCGGCACCAACACGTCCATTTCACGTGAAAAGTTACTTGAAAAGGGCGTGGCAGTAAAAATAATTGAATTTGCAACGAAAAGGACAACCTATGAAACTCTCACCATCACCGCCGTCAAGGAAAATTGAACCCGAAGTCGTAGTTGCGCCAGTCGTCCACACGTGCCCCAAGTGTGGTCGCCCCGGCCTAGCCGTTACCGGCACGCGCGAGACCGGACTTACGCATGATCACACGAGAGGCGACGCTGGCGTGCTGGGCGTCGGCGGCTGCGGGTATTTCATGATTTGGAAGCCTCTGCCACCGTTCGTGCCGCAGCCGATTGAACCGCCGCGCATGGCGTGGGACGTGTACAATGAGTAAGAACCGACTGGACGACCTGATGAACTTGTCGAGTGTGTGGCGGTGGTCGCGTGTCCCGGTCCTCCGCCAGCAGTCCGTGGCCGAGCACTCATTCAACGTGGCCGCAATCGCGCTTGAAATCTGCCGGGGGTTGAAGCTTGGCCCCATAGACGAGTACCGCGTAATCAAGTGGGCCATACTGCATGACGGACCGGAAGGCGAGACCGGCGACGTCGTGTACACGACCAAGAGGGAGTTGCCCGATGGCGTCATGGAGGGCGTGGAACGGAAGCTGTGCCCTTGGTACGAAGAATGCCAGCCTCTCCCCACCATCCGGGAAATAATCAAGATCGCGGACAAGATCGAGGAAGTGTTCTTCCTGCGGGAATGGGGCGCGGCCAGCGAGCGAACCCTAAGCGCGCAGCGGATGGCGGAGAATTTGATATGGGACCGGACGATTGCGGCGAGGGAGCGGTACGGCTGGGAAATTGATGCGGTAGTGACGAAAATTTTGCGTTCGTCACTACCGCCGATGGATGGGGTTACTGGGGTTACTGGTTTGGCTGGACAACAGAAGGGCCAGCCGGGGCAGCCGCCACAGGGGCCGGTGCCGCAGGCGCTTCCGTAACCGGTGTAACCGGTGTCGGTGTGGCCAGTGGTGCAGCCGGTGCCGCCGTGTTCCCTGTCGTCTTGATGCCGTCCGATTTCAACGAGTTCAGGATTCTTACCGTGGCATTCGTCAGGTCAGCGATACCCGCCGAAAATTCGGCTTCGTTCGCAACCTGATGGCCGCTCACCAGTTCCGACGTCCTGACGATACTGCCGACGAGAGGCACGGCTGCGGCCAGTTTGTCCGCTCCCGTCTTCCCCTGCAACGCCGTCTCCACAGCGATAATCTGCGTTCCGATCGCCGTGAAGTCATTGACCGCCGTCGCCACCTTTGTAGCGGTTGTTCCTGAACCAAGAAACGGCTGCAGCACCGGGAATACTACCCCCACCAGCTGCAGTCCAGCGGCGAGGATTTGACCAATTTTCTTAAGAAAACTCATACTGTACTACCTCCATTTCCATTCTGAGATTTTACTGATGCCGGACTCTGTTGTGCGCCGTCCTTGGTGGACAGGCTTGGATACACGGTGCTCCGGTAACTTGCTCCCACATACCCCAAGATGTATATGAACACCCGATAGTACTTCTGAAACGTCGGGAATGGGGCGAACGGTTCTGCGTCCCAAGGGGGCAAAAGTGAATGCGCGTGCGAACTGATCGTCACCACGTTGGTATAGATGGTCCAGAGCGTCGCCAAACTGATTGACGCGATCATGAAAGTTGCCGCCAGCATGTGCAGCATGTGCACCATTTCATACCCTCCGTATCACTTCAATCTTTACCTCTCCCGCACTGCATGCTGGCGCAAGTCTTGCGTTTAGCCTGTCCCACGCGACTCTACTGTGTCCAACGAAATCGGGTGTAGCTGGGTCGCGGTAATCGCCGACCAGCACGCACCCGTCCGTGTCATGGGGGTCGTTACCCCAGTGTAACATGATCAGGGACCTGTTGGGAATACCATCGATATGCGGCATCAGGCGGCCAAATTTAGGGCTGTGCTCGTACTTTATCGAATATTCGCCTGCCGGAATCGCGCTCCCCGGCATTCCGTCGATTATGGGCAATTCGAGCGTGTAACATTCGAACACACCGTCGATGAGGAGTTCCGACCCGGTGGACCTATCGGTTATCAGGTCGGACTGAAGCGTAAGTCTCATTGTATCACCACCACTTGAAGAGTTGCGGCGGCTGGCGTTATTCCACCTGTTGTCTCGTTACAGTATTCGACACTGACCGTACTTGCGCTGCTTACCCACGCATACGTCGTGAGTCCATTTGTAATCGAGCCGCTCGCGCTTGCGTACATGCTGGTAGTTGCGCCGTTCACCGTCACCGTTACTATGTCGCCACAGGAGTTGGCGGCCAGCAGCACCACCGACCCGGCGACGCTCGTCCGTGCCACACCGAATGTCGTCGTCGGCAGGCTGGACACGACGTTGATGGGCATGGTCTGGGGTGCCGTCCAGACCTGACTCGCGTTAAGTATCCCCGGCTGCAAATACGTAATGTTTGTCGTGGTGATCGTCGTCGGGGCCGCCAGTCCCATGTCGAACGTTCCGCCGCCTGTCGGAATGACCCAGTTCGCGCTGTATCTACCGAAACCGGCGCGGTCAAACGCTCGCACTATGTAGTAGGTGTTGGCGGGCTGGATGACGTCATTCGGCACTACGTTCGCGAATACCGGCAGCGTGCCGTTGGTCATCGGGAAACATGTCTGTTGCGCCGACAGCGCCCGATTGGTGCTCGTATCGACGCCGTTTACCGGCAGGCTCAGGCACAGCTGGCCGTTTATTGGACCAGAATTACTCGTCAGCGTACCTATGATCTGCGTTACGGTTGCGTCGACGGGCGCGGCAAACAGCAAAAGTGCCGCTAGCAGTAGCTTTCTCATGGGTTGTCCTTCCTGACCTTATCGGCATTCCTGCGCACTGACTTGACTGTCGGGCTAATTCCCGGTGGACGGCGGCGCAGCCTTTCCATTTCGTCCTCGCCCTCCGGTGCCGTCTTTTTCTTCGTCTGTTTGGGCTTCTCGAATGGCGTCGTCTTTGGCTCTTCCTTGCCCTCCATCAGGTCCTTCAGGCTGATCTTTTCTCTGGGCGGCGCATACCCGCCTTCCGGCACGTATAGCACTTTTTCGCCACGCCGCTGCAATTCCCGGCCCGCTCTCGGGTCACCGCCTTGCGCTATTTCCTTAAGCTGCGGCTTGCCCGGTACCTGCTCAGGCGTCAGCGGCCCGCGTCCCTTTTCGCTTCCTATCGGCAGTTTGGTTACGCCGCTCGTGTCCGCCGCATCTGCGCCTGTGCCTGCGTCGCCTGTTGCTATCTGGTCCTTAAGCCTCGGCACGCCTGTCGCCGCGTCCGGTATGGCCTTCGGCTTGGGGAACATCGCCTCCATCAGGCCCGGCCCGGCCCGGTACCCCAGCGCCCCGCCCGCGTACGGATGCCCGATTGCCGCACCTGCCGCATACCCGGCACCGCCACCCGCCACCTGTGCCGCCAGTTTCGCGCCCGGTCTCATACTTCCTGTCACCGGGTCCCTTGTAAGTTCCGTTCCGATTCTCCTTGCACCCGGTGCAGCCCTCCCTGCCACTTCTCCTGCCGCAAGTGTCGCTACGGGTGCCGCCGCCTCGCCCAGTACGCCCGGTCTGTCGCCCACGTCTGCCGCGTGCTCCATCGCCCGCGTGTCCATCGGCAATCCTAGTTCATGTATGGAAGATTCGGCCAGCGGTGCCCCTGCCCTGTATGCCTTACTGCGCCCTTCCGCCTGCCTTGCCTTGTCGTCCTGCAGCACCTTCTGTATCAACCGGAGGCTGGTGACGCCGGGAATCGCACCCTCTAGCTTTGCCCTTGGGCTAAGTTCTGTTTTGGCCTGACCGACAACAAGGTCCTTGAGCCTCGACCCGAGATGCGATGCGAATCCCTCACCGTGTTGGTCCTCGTGCAGCGGTCCGGGCCGTTCCTTCTCGAACTGTGTCGTACGGCGGACCGTATCGAGTGCCTGCTGATTTTGCGGCGACACATAATCATTCCACCCCTGCTCTTCGGGCTGGAAGTCCTGCCAGTCGCCGCCCGCAGGCTTGGGCTTATCGCTTGTTACTGTCCCTGTGCCTTGACCATTCGCCATTCTATTTTCCCATTCACTATTCTATGCTGCCACTTCATCCCCGGATGTGCCTCGCCGGGGGGCTTTAACTCACCGGAGGAATCGGAATTTGGAGCGCCAGTTCCGCCTCCCGTCCCTCCGGCTGTTCCCGGAGCGCTGGAAGGGCCGCCCGGAATTTTTGGCGTGGCCCGCATGCCGCCTTGTACGCCGAAATAAGTCTCCATGTCGCTTACCTTGCGGGCGTCTTCGTTAAGCCGCGTCTTGGCCAGATCGACCATCTGCTCCATCTGGCGCGGGGTCAGCACGACGCCGGTCATGTACCCATCCTTGTCGAAATGCGCCTCAATACGCTCAGTCAGGTACCCAGATTCCTGCGCCTCACGAATTATATCGCGAGTGATTCTCGAGTTTTTCTGCAACCCCATCGTCATGCCAAGGTGGTTGGCCAACAGATTAAGCATCGCCTGTTGGTCGCCTTTCTTGGTCGCCTTCTCGTAGGCGTCCTGCATTACGTCCATCCGGCTCTGGCTGTCTTGGAACGAATCGAACGACTTCGCCACCGGGCCGGGAATGGACTTCATGGTCTGCCGCATCCGTGTCATGGCCGCCTGTGCGCGGGACCGGGCCATCTGCAGCTGCATCCGACCCGTTTGCTTCTTGTCCTCAAGGTCTTCTCTATTCCCTTCCTTCTGGTCCTCCATGGCCCGCTGCTGGCCAAACCCGGCCTGCTGCCTATCGCCTTGCGCCTGAATCGTCTTGGACAGTCTGTCGGCCCGCGCATCCTCCGCATCTTCCGCGATCTTCTGTCTCAGGGTCAACCCCTTTTCCTGCTCCTCAATTCTCGCTTGGTCCTCGCCGTGCTGGAATGTCCGCTGCTCGCCGTGTTGCTGCTCCTCATTTATCTGCTGACGTAAAGTTTTAAGCTGCTCCTGCCGCCGCGATTCGGTCAAGTCCTGCTGCTGATGCCGCCGCTGTACACCCGCCTGCATGGCTTGGTCCGCGCCTTGGGCCGCGCCCGCGCCACCTACGCCAGCCGCAAGCGCTGTCGGCCCCGCGTCCACAACCGCGTTAATCAGTCGCTTCCCGAAACCCGGTTTGGCCGGGGGCGCACTCATCTGCTGTTCCTGCGCCATCAAATCCTTGAGCCGCGCCTGTCCGGGGTCCGTATAGGGCGCTTTCTGGTATCCACCTGCCGGACCACCTGACCGGTTTCCTGTCTGATTGTCGTCCTGCACCCGGTTGATAAGCTTGCCGCCCTCGCCGCCCCCGTCAGGTGCGCCCGCGTCTCCTCCGATCGCCATCGGCAGGTCTTCGCCGCCCGGCTGGCCCGAGTCGCCGCCGTAGTTGATTAGGCTGCCTAGCTTCTTTTTGAACATGCGCAGGGGGTCGAGTGCGCTATCGACTGTGTCTACCCCGGAC
>Ga0247680_1000539_pt1 | contig 9890 bp, 11 predicted proteins | sample CNK21_metaG_FD_182803 | JGI IMG/M metagenome (GOLD analysis project Ga0247680, IMG submission 182803) | Soil microbial communities from Purdue University Martell Research Forest, Indiana, United States - CNK21 | ecosystem: Environmental > Terrestrial > Soil > Temperate forest > Bulk soil | place...
CATGAGCGCGGTGATGATCGGCACGATGAACATGATCGAGGAGGTGATCGCGAGCTGGAGATACTGGAGCGCCCAGAAGTTGATCCCGGTCATCAGCACGAACATGAGCGCACGCAGCAGGTGCCAGCGCCAGTGGCTGGTTCTCACCAGAGAAATTCCCCGCAGCGGGAGCAGTAGGGCGGAGGCAAAAACCGCGTGCATAAGAAAGCGCAGCCAGACCACCACGATCACCGGAACGCTCGCCACCAGCCATTTCGCGGTGCCGTCGAGCAGCGTGAAGAGCAGGTAGCACAGCGAGACCAGCGCGATGCCGGTCAGCCGGTTGCGGGCGCTATCCGCCTTCAGCATCCTGCGGCCCGGCGCCGAGCCCGGCGAGGTAGGCCTCGAGCGGGAACGCGCTGCCGTCGGTCGTTTTGAGCGCGACGCCTTCGCCCTTCAAATGGCCGAGCAGCTTGAGCACCAGCGAGCAGGCGAGCCAGGTGGCATGGAACGAGTCCACGCCCTTTACGCTCATCGGCTGCTGGTAGACCGGCGACAGCTCGACCGGGCAGAGCCACTCGCCCTTTCCCTGCGGCCGGGCGCGACCGATGCGCGCGACCAGGCCGACTTCCTTGCCGTTCTGGAACTGCGCGATCACTTCGAGCGTGACGATGAAATCGCTCATCGGGAAGTCCGGAAGGTAATGGAGTAGCGCAGCTCCTTCGTGCGCGCGACGCTATGTTGCCAGCGCCAGCGGATCTCGTCGCGCAGCACGTACACCGAGCGCGGCGCGAGCTCGAGAACGAAGATTTTTTCGCCCTTCTGCGGAGGATAGCGGCGAAAGCGCATGCGGCAGCTGCCGCCGAGCGAAACCCCGACGACGATGCCGAACGCGCCGATGTCGCGATGCCAGCCGAGCTCGGTGCCCGGGCGGTACTCGTTCACCAAGGCGTGTCCTATTGTTTCTTCACCGGCTTGAATCAGATCGGCGGCGCGTCTTTTCAGCGGAAGAAGGAACGGCGGAATTTCGGGCGCCGGGCCGAGCACGTTGGTCTCGAAGTCGTAGCTCGACCCGAAGGCCGCGACGCGGCGCCTGGCGGTGAAGCTCTTGTATTTCGCTTCCTCGAGCGGCAGCCGGCGGATCTCGGCGAGCAGCCGGCCCTCTTCGTCCGCCGACAGGAAGTCCTCCTGGTACAGCAGCCCGTCAGGCAGCTTTTCTCGACTCCGCGCGGATCGCTTCGGCGACCGCGGCCCCGACATCGCTCGTGCTCGCCTTTCCCTTCATGTCGGGCGTGTGCGGCCCCTCGATGATCACGCGCTCGATCGCGCGCACGATCTCGGCCGCGGCTTCGGGATGGCCCAGGTGCTCGAGCATCAGCGCGCCCGACCAGATGGTGGCGAGCGGGTTGGCGATCTTGCGGCCGGCGATGTCCGGCGCCGAGCCGTGCACCGGCTCGAAGATCGAGGGCGCGGTGCGCTCGGGGTTGATGTTGCCCGAGGCGGCGATGCCGATGGTGCCGGCGGTGGCGGGCCCGAGGTCCGACAGGATGTCGCCGAAGAGGTTCGAGGCCACGATCACGTCGAAGCGGTCGGGATTGAGCACCATCTGGATCGTGAGCCCGTCGACGTGGTACTGGTCGGTCTTCACGTCGGGATACTTCCTGCCCATCTCCTTGAAGCGCTCGTCCCAGTACGGCATGGTGATCGAGATGCCGTTCGACTTGGTGCAGGACGTGAGGTGCTTCTTGCGGCTCTGCGCCAGCTCGAAGGCGTACTTCATGATCCGGTCGGTGCCCTTGCGGGAGAACACCGACAGCTGCGTGCAGACTTCGCGCTCGGTGCCTTCGTACATGCGTCCGCCGGTGTTGCCGTACTCGCCTTCGGTGTTCTCGCGGATCACGTAGTAGTCGATGTCGCCGGGCTTGCGGCCGGCGAGCGGGCAGGGCATGCCCTCGAACAGGCGCACCGGGCGCAGGTTCACGTACAGGTCGAACAGCCGGCGGAAGTCGATCAGCAGGCCCCACACCGCGATGTGGTCGGGGACCAGCGCCGGGTTGCCGACCGCGCCGAAGTAGATCGCGTCGAACTTGCGCAGGATGTCGGGCGCGTCGTCCGGGCGCATCTTGCCGTGCTTCTTGTACCAGTCGCAGCTCCAGTCGAACTCTTTCCAGTTGAACCGGATGCCGTGCTTCGCGCCCACCGCTTCGAGCACGCGCACGCCTTCGGGGATGACCTCGCGGCCGATGCCGTCGCCGGGGATGACTGCGATCGAGTGTTCTTTCATGCGCGAAATTCTATCTACAATCGGGCCCATGCGGCTCGCCGCGATCGAAACCTCCTCCGACTGGTGCTCCGTCGCGCTCTGGGCGGACGGCGAGGTCGCCGGTATCGCGCGGCGCGCGCCCAACCGGCATTCGGATCTCGCCCTGCCGATGCTCGAACGGCTCCTCAAGGAAAACCGCATTCAACTTAAAGAGCTGCAGGCCATCGCATTCGGCGCCGGCCCGGGCTCCTTCACCGGATTGCGCATCGCCTGCGGGCTCGCGCAGGGTCTCGCCCTGGCGCGCGAGCTGCCCGTGATCGGCGTTTCCTCTTTCGAGGCCGTCGCCGAGGAAGCGGCGCCTGAAGACGGTGCGCGCGTGGCGGCCTGCATCGACGCGCGGATGAGCGAGATCTACTACTGCGCCCTCGAGCGGCGTGCGGGCGCCTGGCAGGAAGTGCTGGCGGGCCAATGCGTCGCGCCGGCCGCAGCGGCGTTGCCCCCCGGCGACGGCTGGATCGGCGCGGGCAGCGGCTTTGCCGCCTATCCGGATTTGTTCAAGAATCTGCCCGTGAAAAGGCCCGAGATCTTCCCGAGCGCCCGCGCCGTGGCGCGGCTCGCCGCGCCGCGGCTGGCGGCGGGCGAGGGCGTCGATGCCGCGCAGGCGACGCCGGTCTACCTGCGGGACAAGGTGGCCTACACCAGGGCGGAGCTCGCGACGCGATGAGCGCGGTGCTGAAGGACGTTCCGTACCTCGCCGGCATGCGCGAGGCCGATCTCGACGAGGTCATGCGCATCGAGAACGTCATCTACACGCATCCGTGGACGCGCGGCAACTTCGCCGACTCGCTGCAGTCCGGGTACGTCTGCCGCACCTGGCGCCTGGGGGGCGAGCTGGTCGGCTACTTCGTGGTCTCTGCCGGCGCCGGCGAGGCTCACCTGCTCAACCTGTCGATCGCCGCGGCCTTCCAGCGCAGCGGCCACGGCAGCGCGCTGCTGCGCGAGGCGGCCGGGCTGGCCCGCCTGCAGGGCGCGGACAAGCTGCTGCTCGAGGTGCGGCCGAGCAACCACGGCGCGCAGGCGCTCTACCGGCGCTTCGGCTTTCGCAGGATCGGCGTGCGCCGCGGCTACTACCCCGCGCACTCCGGCCGCGAAGACGCGCTGGTGCTCGCGCTTCCCCTTCCGCTCAGATGAGCCGCCGCGAAGAAGTCCTGGCGGAGATGGGCCTGTCTCCGGTTTGGGTCTTGAGAAGGAAAGCTTCTTCTCCCGCGCCACAACCCGGATGGACGGAAATCAAACAGGCCGTGCCGGCGTGCACTGCCTGCAAGCTCCATTCTTCGCGCACGCAAACCGTGTTCGGAGTAGGCGACGAGAACGCGGACTGGCTGCTGATCGGCGAAGCGCCGGGGGCGGACGAGGATCGCCTCGGCGAGCCTTTCGTCGGCCAGGCTGGAAAGCTCCTCGACAACATGCTCGCCGCGATCGGCCTGAGCCGCGGCGACAACGTCTATATCGCCAACGTCCTCAAGTGCCGTCCGCCTGGCAACCGCAACCCGGAGCCCGACGAAGTCGCGAAGTGCACGCCGTTCCTGCTGCAGCAGATCTCGCTCATCCAGCCGAAGCTGATCGTCGCGATGGGCCGCTTCGCCGCGCAGACGCTCCTCAACACCGACGCGAGCATCGCCAGCCTGCGCGGCCGGCAGCACACCTACGCAGGCGTGCCGCTCATCGTCACCTATCACCCGGCCTATCTGCTGCGGAACCTTCCGGACAAGGCCAAAGCCTGGGCGGATCTCGTTTTCGCGAGAAAGACGATGGCGTCTCTCTGATGCCGCTTCCGACCCAAAGCTCCGGTCGCCCGGACGGACTGGTGGCGAACGCTAAGGAGCGGGCTTGCTGGCTCCCGGCGGACTACGCGGCGTCCCTTAAGAGGTCCTGGTAGGGCCGACCGCGGATTCCGTATCGGCAAGACGCTCTGCCGTCACTGCCAGCTCTTTCAGGTTTGCGCTGCCGCCTGCGACTTGCGGTTCGGTCATGCCGGAGGCGAGGCGCAGCTCGGGGAGGGTGCGGTCGATGGCATTGCGCAGCTCGTACAGGATATTGAGAAGTGCCGTCCCCGTGGCTCCCGCTGTTGCGATGCGGCCGTTCTTGATCGCGGCGAACGTTTCGATCGCGAGGACGATCAGGTGGCGCTGTTTTTCTGCGAACTCTCCAATCTGCAAGTGGAGGAATTCAGCGCGCGAGACGATGGCGGCCTCCTGGTCGTGCGCGTACGCCGAAACGGCGTCGGCAATGGCCTCATCGAGACAGCGATTGAGCGTGCGGAACTGGTCGGCGCTGATGGAGGCGTGCTTTGCGATGGCCATCTCCGCCACGGCCTGGCACACGTCGCCGTAATGGTGGACGACCTGATCGACGGTGTAGCCCAGCCGGAGCAGTTCCACGCCATGCAGGGCGGCCGACCTGCCGATTGCCGAGGACGGGTCTGGCACGGATGCACGCAAAGTAGTTTGCCGCTCGGTGCGAAGGACGTTGGCAAGTTGCTCGAGGAAGATCGGCAGGCCGTGCTCGACGACCGCAGGGGTCGCGTTGGGCGCGAAGCGCACGGCCACCTTCTGCCGGCATCGCTGTAGAAGCTCACCGCGATTTGCCAGGATTTCAAGCAGCATCCGCTGAGCCTACGCGGCGGGCAGATCTTCCTCTGTCCGAAGCCGGACACAGCTGTCAGGTATGACGAAACCGGGCTCTGACCCCGGTTTCTTCAGTGAGGGGGGTGAGGGACTTCGGCGCGGGCGAAGGCGAGGAGGCGCTCCATCTCGTCGGGGTGGGCGCGCAGGTTGTGCCGGTACCACCAGTGCACGAGCAGCATCGTGGTGGCGATGAACGTGCCGAACAGGGTGATCACCAGGTAGATCGAGTGCCCGACCTTGAGGAGCTCCGAGTACAGCACGATCATGATCAGGATCGAGGTGTTCTCGTTGAAGTTCTGCACCGCGATCGAGCGGCCGGCGCCCACCAGGTGGTGGCCGCGGTGCTGCAGCAGCGCGTTCATCGGCACGACGAAGAAGCCGGCGAGCGCGCCGATCAGCACCATCAGCACGATGGCGAGCCAGACCTGGTGGACGAAGATCATGACGATCACCACCATGCCCATGGCGATGCCGAGCGGGATCACGCGCACCGCGCGGTCGAGCGAGATCCACAGCGAGGCCAGCACCGCGCCGATGGCGACGCCGAACGCGGTCACCCCCTGCAGGATCGCCGCCCTGGAGAGGTCGAAGCCGAGCGCGGTGCGCGCCCAGTCGATGACGATGAACTGCAGCGTTGCGCCGGCGCCCCAGAACAGCGTGGTGACCGCGAGCGAGATCTGGCCGAGCTTGTCCTTCCACAGGTGGCCGACGCAGCGCACGAAATCCTGCAGGGTCTCGAGCGGGTGCGGGGCGATCGGCTTCATCGCGACGCCGGTGCGCGGCACGTGCAGGTTGAACACCGCGGCGACGGCGTAGACGATCACGATCACCGCGATGGCGGCTTCCGCCGGGGTATCGATCGGCGTGTCGATGCCGGGAAAGTCGAGGTGCAGCAGCACCCCCGACACGCGCGCGTGGATCAGCACTCCGCCGAGCACCGTGCCGAGCAGGATCGAGGCGACGGTGAGGCCTTCGATCCAGCCGTTCGCGACCACCAGCTTGCGGTGCGGCAGGTACTCCGTGAGGATGCCGTACTTCGCCGGCGAGTAGGCGGCCGCGCCCAGGCCCACCACCGCGTAGGCGACCAGCGGATGGGCGCCCCACAGCATCAGCACGCAGCCGCAGATCTTGATGGTGTTGGCGATGAACATCACCTGGCCCTTGGGCAGCCGGTCGGCGAACGCGCCGACGTACGGCGCGAGCGCCACGTACGAGACCACGAAGAAGAACTTGAGGTAGGGCGTCAGCCACGACGGCGCGTCGTCCTGCATCAGCAGCGCGATGGCGGCGACCAGCAGCGCGTTGTCGGCGAGCGAGGAAAAGAACTGCGCCGCCATGATGATGTAGAAGCCGGAGTTCAACCGAAGACCCGCCGAACGCTTTCGCGTTTTGTAATGCGGCGCTTTATAGCACAATAAGCACAAATGCCGCGCCCCATCCGCGCCACCATCTCGGCGAGCGCGCTCACGCACAACTTCATGGTTGCCAAGGCCTACGCGAGCGGCGCCAAGGTGTGGGCGGTGCTCAAGGCGAACGCATACGGCCACGGCCTCGAGCGCGTCGCGAAGGCCTGCGAAGGCGCCGACGGCTTCGCGGTGCTCGACTTCCAGGAGGCCGCGCGGCTGCGGCTCGCCGGCGTGACCAAGCCGATCCTCATGCTGGAAGGCGTGTTCAAGCCGGCCGACGTGGCGCTGCTCACCAAGTACGCCCTCACGCCGGTGATCCACAATCCGGAGCAGGTGGAGATGCTGCGTCTCACCGAGCTGCCGGCCGAGATCGACGTCTACTTGAAGATCAACAGCGGCATGAACCGCCTCGGCTTCACGCCGGAGAACCTGCGCGCGGCGTACAACGCCGTGCGCATGCACCCGCAGGTACGCGGCGTCACCGCGATGACGCACTTCGGCGACGCCGACGGCGCTGCCGGGGTCAAGGGGCAGCTCGACTGGTTCGAGGAGGTGCTGAGCCAGATCGAGGGCCTGAGCCAGGCGCCGCGCTCGATGGCGAACTCGGCGGCGCTGATCCGCTTTCCCGAGGCGCGCGGCGCGTGGGTGCGCCCGGGCATCCTGCTCTACGGCGGGTCGCCGTTCGGCTGGATGAGCGCCTACCAGCCTGCCGCGCCGCTCGATCTCAAGCCGGCGATGACGCTCAGCTCCGAGCTCATCGCCACCCAGCACCTGCAGCCCGGCGAGAAGGTCGGCTACGGCTTCGCCTACGAGGCGGCGGGCGAAATGACCATCGGCGTGGTGGCGTGCGGCTATGCCGACGGCTATCCGAGGCACGCCCCCACCGGCACGCCGGTGCTGGTCAACGGCAAGCGCGCGCGGACCGTTGGTCGCGTGTCCATGGACATGCTGTGCGTCGACGTCACCGACATCCCGGAGGCCTACATCGGCAGCCCGGTGACGCTGTGGGGCGAAGGGCTATCCGCTGACGAGGTGGCGGCGGCGGCCGGCACGGTGAGCTATGAGCTGTTCTGTGCCCTGGCTCCGCGCGTTCCGATCGGGGATGTTTCTTGAAAAAAATAAAATCTGCATACACGTGCTCCGAGTGCGGCGCGACCGCGCTGCAGTGGTTCGGCGCGTGTCCCTCGTGCGGCGCGGCCGGCACGCTGGTCGAGAGCATCACCGAGCGCGGCTTCGCGCGGCAAGGCAAAGGCGCCGCCCCGGCGTCCGTTGCACTATCGGAGGTCGCCGCGCGCGAGCAGCCGCGCATTACCACCGGCTCCGCGGAGCTCGACCGGGCGCTCGGCGGCGGGCTGGTCGCCGGCCAGGTGGTGCTGCTCGGCGGCGATCCCGGCATCGGCAAATCGACGCTTCTCCTCCAATGCGTTTCCGGAAATACCTTCTCCGGGAAGAGCCTGTACGTGAGCGGCGAGGAATCCGCCGAGCAGGTCGCGTTGCGGGCGAGACGCCTTTCGCTCGACGCGCACGGCGTGCAGCTGCTCGCCGAGACGCAGCTCGAGCGGATCGTCGCCGCGCTCGATGCCTCGAAGCCGCAGGTCGCCGTGATCGATTCGATCCAGACGCTCTGGTCCGAGGCGCTGCAATCGGCGCCCGGCTCGGTCGCGCAGGTGCGCGAGTGCTCGGCGCAGCTCACGCGCCACGCGAAGCACGCTGGCAGCGCGCTGCTGCTGATCGGCCATGTCACGAAAGAGGGCGCGATCGCCGGCCCGCGCGTGCTAGAGCACATCGTCGACACCGTGCTCTACTTCGAAGGCGACACGCACTCGAGCTTCCGCCTGATCCGCGCGGTCAAGAACCGCTTCGGCGCGATCAACGAGCTCGGCGTGTTCGCCATGACCGACAAGGGATTGAAGGACGTCTCGAATCCGTCGCGCCTGTTTCTTTCCAGCCATGAAAAGCCGGTATCAGGCTCCTGTGTTCTCGCCACCGTCGAGGGGACGCGGCCGCTGCTGGTCGAGATCCAGGCGCTGGTCGATTCCGCACATACGCCGAATCCGCGCCGCCTTTCGGTCGGCCTGGAGCAGAACCGCCTGGCGATGCTGCTCGCGGTGCTTCATCGCCATGCCGGGATCGCAACCTGGGAGCAGGACGTGTTCGTGAATGCGGTCGGCGGCGTGCGCATCGGCGAGCCGGCGGCGGATCTGGCCGTCTGCCTTGCAGTTGTGAGTTCCTTGACGGACAAACCGATTGAATCGCGCGTCGCGGTGTTCGGTGAGATCGGCCTGGCGGGCGAAGTGCGCCCGGCGCCGCGCGGCCAGGACCGCATCAAGGAGGCGGCCAAGCTCGGCTTCCAGAAGCTGATCGTGCCGAAGGGCAACGCGCCCAAGGGGAAGACCGGCGAGGCCGAGATCATCGCCGTGGAGCGTGTCGACCAGGCGGTGCAGGTCCTCAGGAACCTCTGATCCGAGGAATATTCACTATCGCTGGATCGACTACGAAGTGTGGTCGCCGACGGTGACGGTCAAACTTCACGTTTCCGATTCAAAAGCTTAGCGCTGCCGGCGACGAGGTGGAACGATGCGGGCCATGGACCCCAGCGTTCAGCGCCGCGCCGCGCAAATGGCGATCGAGGCGCTCGGCAGCGTGTACGGCGTCTGCGCCTATCTCGGCGTGGAGCCGGAGGACGTCTACAACTGGATGACCAGCACCAGCCCGATGCCGCGCGAGTGCCTGCTGAAGATCCTCGACGTCATCTGCGACAACCTGACCGCCAGCGAGCGGCACGCGGTGGAGGCGGCGCGCAGCGCCGGGCGCGCCGCGGGCCCGGCGAACGTCGAAGCGCTGCTGAAGTCGATCGCGCGCCGGCCCTAGACCGGCGGCGGGTTGCGCTCGGGAATCGTGACGCGCTGGTGCCAGTACGGGTAGGGAAGCTGCACCGCGCTCGCGGCGTCGAGCTTCGCGATCTGCTCTTTCGCCAGGGTCCAGCCGACCGCGCCGAGGTTCTGGCGGAGCTGCTCTTCGTTGCGCGCGCCGATGATCAGCGTGGAGATCGACGGCCGGCCGAGCAGCCAGTTGAGTGCGACCTGCGGCACGGTCTTGCCGGTTTCCTTCGCCACGGCGTCGAGCGCGTCGACCACCTTGTAGAGGTGCTCGTCGGGCACCTGCGGACCATTGTCGACCACGACCTTGGTGTTGAGGCGGCTCAGCTGCGGCTTGGGCTGGCCGCGGCGGATCTTGCCGGTGAGGCGGCCCCAACCGAGCGGGCTCCAGATCACGGCGCCGACTTTCTGGTCGAGCGCGAGCGGCATGAGCTCCCATTCGTAGTCGCGTCCGACCAGTGAGTAGTAGGCCTGGTGAGCGATCATGCGCGGCAGGTTGTATTTCTCCGCCGCGGCGAGCGTCTTCATCAGGTGCCAGCCCGAGTAGTTCGAGCAGCCGATGTAGCGGATCTTGCCGGCGCGCACCAGGTCGCCGAGCACGTTGAGGGTCTCCTCGACCGGCGTGACCGCGTCGAAGCCGTGCAGCTGGTAGAGGTCGATGTAGTCGGTGCCGAGG
>Ga0247680_1000540_pt1 | contig 9889 bp, 9 predicted proteins | sample CNK21_metaG_FD_182803 | JGI IMG/M metagenome (GOLD analysis project Ga0247680, IMG submission 182803) | Soil microbial communities from Purdue University Martell Research Forest, Indiana, United States - CNK21 | ecosystem: Environmental > Terrestrial > Soil > Temperate forest > Bulk soil | place...
ACTCCATGGCAAATCATCGAGCGCCTCGCACCTCGTTCCCCGCTCGAACTCTGCTTGCTTCCACCCGTGTTTCTGGATTATTACCTCGACAACTCAGGGGGATACGATGTGGGTAGGCTTCCCTAAATGCGGGCCCAAATGCAGGGCCGAATCTGAACTAAAGAGAGTCAATCAAGGGGCTTGCATGGGGCTTTCCTCGCGCGTGGAATTTGGGCGGGAATTGAGCTATGTTTTCGGTTCGAGACTCAGCGGGAACCGAGGTGTTGCATGAGCTGGATACGGTGGATGGTTGTGGTGGCTGTGGCGGGCGGGATGGCGGCGGGGACGATTGAAGGCGGGGGGGCCAGCGACAAGGATGAAATCGATGCATTCAACAAGCGGTATGTGGAGCTGCATCTGAAGATGGATGACGCTGGAATATTCGCGACCTGGGCGGAAGACGGTGTAAGTTTGATGCCCGGAGAGGCGCCGCTCATCGGGAAGAAAGCGATTGTGGCGTGGGTCGAAAATATCCTATCGAAAATGCCGGGATATAAGGTCGTGAAAGAGGAAATAGATTTTCACGATATAGAGATTTCCGGCGATTGGGCGTCGGAATGGGCGACGGAACACCAGGTGGTGCAGCCGCCAGAAGGGAAGCCGGTGATTGATTCGCGCGGAAAGATGGCGCTGGTGCTGCACCGAGAGGCGAGGGGGGAGTGGAAGGTCAAACAGGAGATGTGGAACCAGGCGCCGAAGCAGTGAGAGGGGTAGAAAGTAAAGACCCTGTGTTGCATGACTGCGCTTTGTCTTTGTTTATTAAGATGACGAGTTTGTCCTGGGCGGTCTAAGTTTTCGAGAAGCGCCAGCGGGTGACGGATTCGGCGAAGTTGGGGGCGTGTTCGTCCTGGCCGAAGGCGGTTTGAGGCTCGACGCGATAGACGTTGCCACCGGAGGCGAGTAGGAGAGGCTCAACGTCGCCGCCGTATTTTTTGTTGTAGACGGCGGCGAGGCGCTTCCAAACGGCGCGGTCTCTGATTTCCTGAGGAATGCCTTCGAGGATGACCGCTTCGTCGGCATGTTCAGTGCCAATAGTGCAGTAGCCGTGCACGGCGATGTTTTTTGCTTTCCGAGTATTCGGGCCGGTGCTGAACCAGAAGGCGTCTTCCCACCACACACCCCAAACCAGCATGAGATGAGGACGTCCACCGGGGCGCGTGGTGGCGATCCAATAATTGTGGGATTTTTCAAGACGCTCCAAGGCCCACGTCCAGTCTTTCAGCCCTTTGGCCGGATCCTTGGACATGGCCGCGTAATCTGGCCAGTACGGGCGGCTTGGCTTGGGCTCACTCATGATTGACTCCGCGAATTTCTGGCTGGCCGGGAAATTCTAGCAGGACGGGGACGGTGCTGGAACTAGCGAATAGAAAGCCGGGGCGCGTGCTTGCAAGGATTTGCGCTTGCGAGGAGGATTCGGTTCGCGTAGCTTCGCAGACATGCGCGTAGAGGTCGTCGAAAAGATAGCGGTTCAGACCGCAGGAGCTGGCGAAAGCGCCAGAGACGCGGGGGCCGGCTTGGCTGTTAAGAATTTCCTTTCGGCCATCGACAGTGACGATTCGCTTTTTTGCGTGGCACAACCCCTGGCGGGGCCGGCAGCGGATAAGTTGGCGGGCAGCGGTGTTTATTCGGGGGATATAGTTCTGGAGTTTCGAGAAGGCGAGCATAGTCGGCAGAGGAGTCTGCATTTTCTCTTGATTGAGAAACTGGCCGAACTTCTGAAAGAAGCGGGATCTAAGGAGACTCTAGCGACGACACTTTGTTTGACCACGGCAAGTATTGCGATAGGCAGCACGGCCAGCGAAGAAAAGAGCGGGCAGAGAGAACTGGCCGTGTGGATTAGGCTGGCTGCAAAGGGAGAATCGGCGGAGCAGGCCGTGCTGCGATGGGGTCTGGGACTTGCGCATTTACAGCAGGCGTTGCTATTTACCTCCCGGCAATTGCGTCTGCATTTGATGCAGACAAACGGATGAGGACAGTGCAGAAGGCGCGCATTTTGGGGAGACGAAGCTAGGATTCAAGAGACGAAGGCGCAGCCGATGCGATAGGCGCCTTGCTGAGTGCGCAGGAACCAGACGGGCTTGAGGTTGACGCGCACGGGCGGAAGAATGGGTACGTGCAAGACGGCGAGAATGCTTTCCGGGATTTCTTCGTGGGATTCCAGTTCGAGAGCAACTCCTCCAAAACCGAGATCCAAGACACGGGCGCGACGAGAACCCTGATCGCCGAGAACTGCGTATGCGTTCGTCCCGGACATAGAGACGCGCTCGGCTTTGCGAGGAACGGAGTACACGCGCGAGGGCGGCGGTACAGCCAAGGCCTCGTTTCCGGAGATTTCTGCAACGGTTGAAGATGCTGCGGCAGAGATGGGCGGTTCGGATTTTTCAGGCGGACGTTTCGATTCGAACGGAATGGGGCGCGGCGCGGAAGACAGCCGTTCGGGGGCCGCCGTAGCGGGAAGAGCTGAAGCGGGACCCGAAGCAATTTCGGTGCGAGAGCTGCCTGAGGGAGTCTTATCATGATTTGCATGTTTCAAGTTATAGAGGCGTTCATCGGCCACACGGATTAATTGATCGGCTTGATCGCCGTCCTGAGGAAAGGTAGCAACGCCGTGGTCCATGCTGACGCTTACTCCCATTTGGAAGTGCTGAATGGATTCTCCAAAAACGGTACCGACGCGGCGGCTCAATGCCAAGGCCTGGGCCGCGTCAGTTTGTGGAAGGAGGAGAGCAAATTCGTCGCCACCGATACGGAAAGCGGAGTCCGAGGTGCGGAGAGCCTTTCTAAGCGTTGACGCAGCCGCGCGTAAGACCTCATCGCCACGCGGATGCCCGTGCTTGTCATTAACTTCCTTGAAGCGATGCAAATCGAGTATGACGAGGCCTAGGGGCAGGCCGTAACGGCGGGCGCGATTTAGCTCTTTCTCGAAGGCCTCTCCAAACAGGCGGCGGTTGTTGAGACCGGTGAGTGGGTCCGTGACGGCGTTTAGCTGAAGTTTTTTCAGTTCATCGTATTCAATGAGGATGGGAACGCGAAAAAGGCCGGCGGAAGTGAGCACGTCCATAAGAGCGGTCTTTAACGAGATTTGCCGTCCGAGATGCTCGCTGAGTTCGCGGCGGCGAGCGAGCATGTCATCCCAAAGCTGCACGCACTGTGTTTCCCGAAGATCAAGGTGGGAGACAGTTTTGAAGTAGCGCTGGAGGAACTGGCCACGCGCAGAAGTGTCGAGACTTTCGAGCGTGTCAGCAAGCAGCTCGAGATACGAATCCTCAATCGGCAAACGCGGGGGCGCAGGGGCGCCGGGGCTGGGCATAACCGGTATACACCTGACTTTAGCCTATCCCCGCGGGGTTTGGGGAAAGCACATGTGGCTTTCTCTTTCTGTAAGGAGCAAGCCTAAGACCAATGTAAGAAGGTGCTCAAGCCTCTCCGTGGTAAAGCTGGGAAACCTTGATTCCAGGCTATCTCCTTACAAGAGTTAAATATAGAGCCGAATCTCTGAGAACAGTAGTTGCAATGTTTCCGGACGGTGTAAGTTTTTTTACTCGATGAACGGCAAGCCGCTCGTCAAAGAGGCAATACTTTACTCAAGTGGCTTAAGGAATTCCAGTCCAAACAGTCGCATATCGCCGGCGGAATCCTGACGGAGCACTTTGGCAGTAATAGGGGGAGTCTCGCTGGGGACAACCCCTGAAGCAGCCGAGGAGGGGGCGGGGATGGTGAGATGTACGATCTGATCGGGACGCAGAATGTGGGTGGAGGCTACGCAGGCACCAGTTGCGCTAATGTTAAGGGTCTTCGTCAGCTCGATAAATTCTGTTCCAGAAGTATCCGCCGCGCGCAAGAAAACAGGCATTTGCAAGCGAATGCGAGGGGATCGTCGGGAGTTAGAGGGATCCACGCGCTGACCATCCTTCAGAAGACCAGTGTGCACAATAGCTCGCTTAGTACCGGGGAACTAGTACGGAAATGAGCATATAGAGTGCCACATTGGGCTTGGAGTGGTTTGCTATAAGGATTTTATTATCAGTTAGTTAGGATCATGATAGAATCGAGAGAGCCATGCCCGACCAATCTCGTTCATGAGCAAGCCACTTGGTTTCCTCTTTTGTGCAAATGGAACGCTTTAGCCATTGACAGTGCAAAAGCCCTCTGCGAGCATGTGCATTCAGCTAGGGAAAATTTTTTCCCTCTTAGCGGAGAGCGAAACGCACAAATGAACGGAAGCATTGCCGCGCCAATAGTTGCGAGCGACGGGAAAGTACTGGCTCTGCCGGTCGGGTTCGTAAGCAAGCTTCTTGAGGCAGCTAAGGCACCAACCTGGGTGGCGGAGCGAGGCGGGCGAGTACTGATCTCAAACGAGAGCGCAAGGCAATATCTTAAGCCGGAGAGTGCGAGTAATTATAGCCAGCTGAATGTTTTCAACGACCTGTTGAAGGTGGACCTTAACGAGATCGGGCTGAAAATCGAGGCGGGCGAGCACGATATGGAGATGGAATTGACGCGCGGCGAGAAGAAAATTCGAACGCGTATTCAATGGATTCCTGAGCCTGGATGTCTAGTCGTGCAGATGGAAACGGAGCCCTCAGAACGGGTGGCGCCCGATGCAGCCACACAGTTGACGGTCCAGGAACTGCTGCAGGAACGAGAGATCACTTATCGGAATTTGCTGGCAGCGTATTTGAAATTACAAGAAGTAAACCGGCAGAAGACTGTGTTTCTTGCGTCGGCAGCGCATGAATTAAAAACGCCTCTCGCCGTCATCAAGGGTTATTACGACCTGATGTTGACGGGATCGCTGGGACGCTTGACGGACAAGCAGCGCGACATCCTGGAGGAATCAAAAGACAGTTGCGAACGGCTGGTGAGGCTAGTTTCCATGTTTCTGAACTATTCCGCGTTGGAAAGCGGAAAACTGGTGTTGCAGCTTCGGGAGAATGACCTGCGCGATTGTTTGGATGAACTGTCGAAGCGTTGGACCGAAGCCTTCCAACGAAAAGGAGTAAAACTGGATGCGGCTTTCGATCCGTCCATTCCGACCTTTCGTTTCGATTACCAGAAGGTGCAACAGGCGGCCGCGAATCTTCTGGACAATTCGCTCAAGCATACGCCAGCGGGAGGAAGCGTGACATTGAGAGCGGCCCCGCATTTCTGGGAGCGGCGGGTGACAGCCGTTGCGCCTGTCGAGGAGCGTCGTCGATTCCGGTTACCGCGTCCCAACAGCGTCGAAGTCTCTGTTGTGGATTCCGGGCCCGGGATAGCGGCAGAGCATCATCAGGAAATATTTGAAGATTTTGTGCGCGTCGACCGGAACACTTCGGGGATGGGACTCGGGCTCGCGATTGCAAAGCGACTCATTCAAGCACATCGCGGGAAAATCTGGGTGGAAAGCGAACCGAAGTCAGGGAGCAAGTTCACATTTTTGTTGCCAATGGATCAAGGATAGCTATCGGGGACTAGGGAAAGGGTAAAGGGAGAACGAGATGGCCGCTAAAGAACGAATTCTGGTGGTGGATGACGAGCCGAGCATCCGAAAGTACTTGCAGACCTTGCTGGAAGTCGACGGATATGAGGTCGAGACAGTTAGCTCGGGAAGAGAAGCCATTGCCAAAGTAAATGGCGGAGACCGTCCGGACTTTATCATTCTCGACGTTCTCATGCCGGAGCTAAATGGGATTGAGACTCTGAAAGAACTGATGCAGGCGGACCGCAGCCTGAACGTGATCATGCTGTCGTGCTCGAATGAAGTTGGAACGGTCGTGGAAGCGATTCGAATCGGAGCGCACGATTATCTGACGAAACCATTCGAAAAAACCGAGTTGGACGCGGCGATGCTCAAGTCTCGTCAAAAGAAGCAGCTCACCACGGAAAACCAGGCACTGCGCGACTACTGCGATCAGGTGACGGAAGACCTGAGCTTTCTTGCGGCCAGCCCTCAGATGGTGCGCATCCGTCAGCAGATCCTGCAGATTGCACCCGTGGATGTGCCGGTTTTTATTTGTGGAGAAAGCGGAGTAGGCAAGGAAGTCGTGGCGCGGATGATTCACTTGCGATCGAAGAGGCGCAACCAACCCTTCGTGAAAGTGAACTGCGCAGCGCTGCCGGGCGAGCTGCTGGAATCCGAGCTTTTCGGATTCGAACAGGGTGCGTTCACGGGGGCGATTCGAAGCAAGCCAGGGAAATTTGAAATGGCGAATAAGGGCACGATTTTCCTGGATGAAATCGCGGAGATGACCACGCCCCTGCAGGCCAAGCTGCTTCACGTGCTGCAAGATCACCAGTATTCAAGGCTCGGAGGGCGGCACCTGATTGATACGGATGTGCGGGTGCTGGCGGCCACAAACGTTGATGTGCAGGAGGCCATGAAGACGGGCCGTTTCCGTGAGGATTTGTACTACCGGCTGAATGTGCTGTCGATTCTCGTGCCGCCGCTTCGCGAGCGGCTGGTCGAAATACCTTTGTTGTTCCGCCATTTTCTCGAGCAGTACAGCGAGAAGTTCGGGAAGACGCCGTCGGGACCGTCGAAACATTTGCTGGATGCGGCGGTGAACTATCCATGGCCGGGCAACCTGCGCGAACTAGAGAATTTCGTGAAGAGGTACGTGATTCTCGAGGACGATGAAGGCAGCTTGCGGGAGCTCATCGAGATGTCCTCCGCTCGGCAACGCACTTCCCCGCGCGAAGAGTCCGCTCCGCCTCGGGAACAAGGGTTAAAGGCGCTTGTGCGCGGCCTGAAAGATGAAGCGGAAATGGAAGCGATCGCGGATGCTTTGGAAAAGACGAGGTGGTGCCGGAAAGACGCCGCGAAAATGCTCGGCATCAGCTACAAGGCTCTGCTCTATAAGATGAGACAGTTTAATCTGGACACGCCGCGCACAAGGCGTTCGGCCGCAACACCGGCTGAGGTGGAAACGCCGGCCGCAGTAGGATCACGGAACGAATAGAAGATAGCATCGCAGCACGGGTCATTCGGCAGAATTATGGACGCATCGAGCAGGGGGTTTGAATCAAATACCCGTGGCGCTGGCCGTGTGTTTCCGGTATTGTCACGCTAACAGCCCCAAGGTGCTACGCAGTGCAATAAACCACGAACAGGGACTGAACAAAGAAATCGGGCGGGGGCGCTCGAATAATGCTGGAATCACGACAATGGTTATTGGGAAGGGGAAATCTCCCCGTTTCCCGGGCCATCGTGCGGCCCAGTCGGGAATTATGGGAATCCAGCACTAGCAGTTTTGTATTTGAAGTTTTCGCTTGATAATTGAAGGGGCACCTCCTTCTTAATGAAAGCTACAGGTTGCCCTGCAATGAGAGCGAGCGGAGCGGGGACTAGGAGTGATGACGGAACGACGAAATTCTCGACGGTATGATCTATCGTTGCCCGTGATCATACGGGTTCCGACTGAAGGCGTCGCAGATTCGCAAACGGGGAAGACAAGAGACATATCGACTCGAGGTCTGTATTTTGTCCTCGACCGGGATCTCGAAGCCGGCTCAGAGCTCGACATCACTTTGACGCTGCCTGCGGAGATTACCCCTGGGGGCGAAGTATTTGTGCGGGCCCTTGGCAGGGTCGTACGTGTAGAGCGCCGGATGGAAGATGGCGGTTCGCGGATGGGCGTTGCTGCCCTGATCGAACGGTACGATATCGTTCGGGGGGAAAGCGCAAGCGCATAGCGGCAGTTCTCTTCATTGACTTCTCATCCCCACCCGGTCGTGGATTGCTCACCTGAAAGGAAGTTCGCACACGCGATAGCCTCGTCAGCTCCGGGGTCGAAACCTGGCGCATGGAGCAGTGAATCTGCCGACCTTACATTTCTCCGGCAATTATTTGTCACGTTTGCGCAACCTTTTTCCGCACCGCGATAGCTATGGAAAGAGATACTGGCCGTGCTTTCCAGAAGATTTTCCGACTCGCATAAATCTAACTAACACAAGTCGATTCAGTCGATTACGAGGAAAACTGTGCGAGTTGGGTGTCCACAGGATGGAATTTCCGTCAGATAAGAGTTTGGTTCTCAGTGTGCACAGTCAAGAGGGGTACGAACCGACCCTATAAGGTCCATTTGCAGGGGCTGCGTATGACTTCAAGCGACGTGTCGAACGGGGGCTTGACAGAAGTAGCGCACGGGCTACCTCCCGAAGATATCATCTTCGGAAGATCAGCGGCGATGCAGTCTATCCGGCACGTAGTGAAAAAGATTATCAGGACCGACGTTCCCGTTTTGATCCACGGGGAGAACGGAACTGGCAAAGGGCTGCTCGCACGTTACATCCATTCACGCTCGAGCTTTTCTTCGGGTGCCTTCGTCAAAGTCAATTGCGCAGCGATTCCTGGAGCTTTGCTGGAGAGTGAATTCTTCGGCTACGAGAAGGGTGCCTTCACCGACGCCCATGCGTCGAAACCTGGATATGTCGAGATGGCCGAACGCGGCACGCTGTTCCTCGATGAAATTGCAGACCTCGATTTGGCGCTGCAAGCAAAGACTCTTCAGTTGCTGCAGGACGGAAAATTTAACCGAATTGGAGGAAGGGAAGAAAGACGCGCGAATTTGCGTGTGATTTGCGCGACGAATCGTAATCTGGAGGTCGAAATCGACTCTGGACGCTTTCGGCCAGATTTATTTTACCGTATTAACGTTATCAGCATCAATTTGCCCAGCTTGCGCGAACGCCGCGAGGATATCGGCGCGCTGGCGGATTACTTCTTAAGGCAACTAAACGACCGCTTCAAGACCGATGCGCCGCCGCTCTCCGAAAAGGCATTCGAGACGATGATGCAAAGGGAGTGGCGGGGAAACATACGCGAACTGGAAAACATCGTAGCCCGCTACGCAATTCTTGGTTCGCTGGATGCCGTCGCGGAGCCGTTCATTAAGCGTCCCTCGACTGGGCCGATGAAGTTGTCCCTGGACGGAACGATTCCGCTGAAAAGCATAGCCAAGCAGGCGATCCGTGAAATGGAGAGCAATCTGATTCTCAGGGTGTTGCGCGACAACAGGTGGAACCGGCGCAAGGCGGCAGAAGTTTTGAATATAAGCTATCGCGCACTGATTTATAAAATCCAGGAAGCGGGTTTGTCGCAGAAAAGCAATCGCAAGAGCTCTCAGACTGATTTTCCCCCAGGTCACGTTGTGGGGATGGACTAGGGCTGCATCCGCAGAGAGGGCTCCGCAATACTACATTGTTCACCGCAGGCTCCCGTTCCTGCGATCGGAGGGCGATTACAGATTCGAGTGCTTTAGTAAATTACCCCACCTGAAAACCCTTGCGTTTTGCTCCGGGACCACGCGGATCTATCTTCGCTAAGAAGGCATCTCTCAATTTTGACCTCGTAAACGAGGTGCAACATCAAGACTTCGCACACAGTTGGCCCTGTAGTCTCTACTGATTTGGCAACCGGCTGGGTAGATCGTATCCCTAATAGAGTTATTGGACTGCGTCTTCTTGCTTCAGAGAACATCCGAGTCATTTATCTCCAGTCTGCGCGGCAATTCGTGACGACGAACAAGTGGGCTAGCGTTCCGCCCCAGTTCGCAGCCAGTGCAAGTCAGTACTTGAGTCTGTTTGCACAACGCTGAGATAATGGGCTCACAATGAGAAAATTTCCTGTTGGCACTGCCGCACTGCAGGTAATTCTCCTGTTGGCAGTTGTTTTGACAATAGAAGGATGTGGCGGCGGAGCCGCGAGTCAATATGTGGGTGGCAATCCGGTGCCCGCTGCAAGCATTACGAGCCTGAGTCCGACGACCGGGTTGGTGGGCGCGGCCGTAACGGTCACAGGCACGAACTTCGGATCCTCGCAAGGGACAAGCACGGTGAAGTTCAACGGGACGACGGCAACCGTGACGAG
>Ga0247680_1000542_pt1 | contig 9870 bp, 3 predicted proteins | sample CNK21_metaG_FD_182803 | JGI IMG/M metagenome (GOLD analysis project Ga0247680, IMG submission 182803) | Soil microbial communities from Purdue University Martell Research Forest, Indiana, United States - CNK21 | ecosystem: Environmental > Terrestrial > Soil > Temperate forest > Bulk soil | place...
TCATAACCCAATCAGTCAAGGAGGATCTGATATGTCTCATGCGGAATCCGCTGCGACCTACGCCGAAGCGCGCGAGCAGGTCGAGCAACGATGGCGAACCGTATTTGAGAGCTCAACGATGACCCGGAGTACCTGTGGCAACCCGCCGCTAATTGAGTCGGGCCACTGACCACGAACTCGCAATACTCGAATTGGTGTGTTGGATCATGATCGCTTCTCCTGTTACTTCGACGTGTCCTGTCTCAAAGAGAAGGGGTGTGCTGCTCCTCTTTTCGTTAGCAGCACTACTTGCAACGCCAGCGCAGGCGCAAACGCAACTTGCGGCTCTATTCGGTACCGTCACAGATACCAGCGGAGCTGTTGTTCCCGGAGCCGAGGTTTCGGTCGAGAACGTAAGCACAGGATTGAAGCGGGACGGGCGCACCGACAAAACTGGCGAATATCAGTTGGTAGGCCTGCCGACCGGAAGGTATACGCTTCGCGTACAGAAAGAGGGATTCCAGACCGAGGTCCGCGAAGGAATTGTCCTGAGCCCGGGTGCCGGAATCGGAATCAATTTGTCACTGGTTGTGGGCAAGCTATCCGTCCACGTGACGGTCGAGTCAGGTGTTCCAGGCCTCGACACGACCAACACCGTTGAAGGAACGATTGCGGAACGCAGCTTAACTGCGCTCCCTCTAGACGGCCGCGATCTGTTTAAAGCCGCAATCCTGGTCCCGGGAGTTGCCCCCACACCTAGCAGTGCCCCTTCGTTATTGTCGAACGGGAAGGCGGGGCAAGTGTCCGTTAAGGGTATGCGCCCGAGCTGGACGAATGTTCTCATCGATGGCATGGACGCCAATGATCCCGTGTTTGGCTATTCGCCTGCCGGCGCTTCTGGGCTTTTTCTTGGACTGGATGATTTCGTGGAGGTACGGGTCTTAACCCAGACTTTTGGCAGCGAGTACGGTACATCTTCCGGTGGCGTCATCGAGGCAATCACCAAATCAGGTAGCAATTACTTTCATGGATCGCTTTTTGAATTGCATCGCGATGCCGCGCTGGAAGCCAGGAACTATTTCGACCTGAGTAGCCGTCCCATCCCACACTTCGTCCAAAACCAATTCGGGGCCAGCATCGGCGGGCCGCTGGCGCACGACCGCACCTTCTTTTTTGTCGACTACGAGGGCTTCCGGGAAGTGCAGGCATCCACGGCTATTGCAACCGTCCCAAATGCGCTTGCGCATGAGGGGTTGCTGCCGTCTGCCAACGATCCAAGCGCCTGCACGAGTGCTTCACCCACGGGTTGTGTACCGGTGCTGATCGATCGGCGCGTGCAGCCATTTCTCGGCCTGCTGCCTCCCTCGAATGGTGGAGACAATGGGGACGGAACCGGCGACCTCATCACAGCCGATAAGGGTTCCACGTACGAACACCACGGCATGGTTCGCGTGGACCACAATTTCTCCAGCACGCATTCGCTGTTCGCGCGGTACGTTGTGGATGACAGCTTTTCCCTCGTGCCTTATTTCGGAACGCCGCCCGGGACCTATGTCCCGGGGTTTCCGGTGAACCATGAAGCACGCAATCAGTACTTTACTGTTCAGGATCGCAGAAATATTGGAAGAGAACTGTTCAATGAACTGCGATTCGGTATCAACCGCACGACCGCGTCGACGTCAACGACTGATACACAACCGGCTCTCTCTATCTCCCTGGTGCCCAACCGACAGTCCGGAATGCTCAACATTGCGGGTGTGAGCTTGATTGGCAACAGCCCTGGAATGCCCTTGGGCGATTTTTCGACGGTCTATCAGGTTCAGGACCAACTCGCGCGTAACCGCGGCCGTCACAGCCTGAAATTCGGGGGTGAGTTTCGGAGGATCCAGTTGAATGGCTATTTAGATTACGCCGTTAATGGCTTGTACACGTTCCAGGATTTGCGGCCTTTCGGGTTTCCGGCGCGCAGCGACAACCCGGCTCTGGAATTCTTCCTGCAGGCGCTGCCGTTATCGTACGTTGGTGCCAATCCTTCGATGGCGAGTTCCGAGCGGGGCTACCGGCAGAGCGTGTTTTCAGGTTTTGTACAGGATTATGTGCGAGTCACACGCCGACTGACATTGAACGCCGGATTGCGCTATGACTTCTATTCGAACCCGACCGAGGTACAAGGGCGTCTCTCGGCGATCCGGAACCCGGTAAAGGACTCTGGTCCAACCGTCGGAAAGGTATTTGCCGGGACTCCTACGGATCTGCTGTCACCCCAGGCTGGCTTGGCGTGGAACATTTTCGGCGACGGCAAGACCGTGCTGCGGGCCGGGGCCGGCATCTTTCGCGATCAGTTCCCCGGAATCCTCTTCGGTGCGGACCGGTTTCTGCCGCCTTTTTTCGGCATCGGCTCCTATGTCTTTCCCACCTTTCTCAAACCGCAGGATGCCGTCCTGACGCAGCCAATCTACCTCATCCAGACGAACTACCATGCGAAATTCCCGTACGCGCTGCAATACAATCTCAACCTGGAGCGCGAAGTCGCGCCAAGCACGATTCTGAGTGCCGGATACTTTGGCGCGCGCGGCAATCATCTCACCCGGGAAGGAGAACAAAACCCTTTCGAACCAGCTTTGGGGCACCGCTACAATCCAAACTTACCTTCGCCGCTGCAGGCTGTGCTGACCGACGCACAATCTTTCTACAATTCCTTCCAGCTGTCCGTCTCAAACCATTCCGGTAAGAACCTTTCTTGGGAGGCGTCCTACACGTTGGCCCACTCCGTCGATGACGCTTCGAATAGCTTTCTCATAGAAGCTGTAAATGAACCGCCTGGGTCTCAGAACATTTTCGATCGTAAGGGAAGCAGAGGGCGCTCCAGCTTCGATATCCGGCACAATTTTGTCGGACACGTGGTTTACGAACTCCCGTTTGGACACGGGAGTTGGCTCGGCGGCTGGGAGATTTCCGGTATCGCCAGCGTTCACAGCAACGTGCCTTTTACTCCCGTCCTCGCTTTTGACAACGCAGACTCGCTGTCGCTAACGACTACCGAAAGACCCAACCTCGCCGGAAATCCGTACGTCGGCGTTTGTCCGGACGGCGCCAGGGTAGGCAGTCCGACCTGCTGGTTTAATCCAGGCGCATTTGCATTGCCGCCTCCCGGTCAGTTTGGCACTGCCGGACGCAATATTCTGCGCGGCCCGGGCTTTGCGCAATTCGATCTGGCGGTGCAGAAGAGTTTCTCGCTGACGGAGGGCCTGAAAATCATGTTACGCGCCGATGCGTTCAATCTTCTGAATCATCCGAATTTCGCCGTCCCAAGCAACACACAAAGCCCTCTTACGCTCGGGGGCAACGGAGACGCTATCTTCAAGAATGGAGCCGCGGACTTCGCCGATAACGTGGGTCGGATATTCTCGACGGTCGACGCTGCGCGTCAGATTCAACTAGGAGTTCGCGTCGTTTTCTAAAGGCATTTACGCTTGGAAATTAGACGGCAAAGCGCACATTCCCCGGTGAGCTTCAGAACTGATTGTAAAGTCGCGCCTGCGTTCGCACCGCCGGGTCAGCTCGCTGGCCGGCGGTAACCTTCGAAAACACTCTTGCCAACCGGATGTGACGAGCAGACAATTTGGGTTCTGCCGGGATTCGAGACCTAACCGACCGTGCATGTTCGCCATTTTTCTCAAGACCCGAGGTCTCGGGGAGCATCCATAAACTGTCCCGGTCAAAGAGTCAAACAGAGGCCTGACGTCGTGGAGATCTCAGAATATGTGCGCGAATGTCTCCGTGAGGATGAGGAGTTCATCCTGTATCGGGGACGTGCGAGTGAGGCAGAGGTACCTACGGTTCTCCTTCTGACGCCTGCCTCATCACGGCCCGCACCGGAAAGCCTCAAGAAGATAGACAACGAATATTCGTTCCGGGACGATTTGGATGCCACATGGGCGCTTCGCCCCCTCCTTCTTTCTCAGTACGACGGCCAGAAGGTGCTTGTTCTTGAAGATCCCGGTGGCGAGCCTCTCGATCGTCTGATTCAGGGGCCGGCGGAGATACGGCAATTTTTGCGGATTGCCGTCGGTCTCGCAGCCGCGCTCAGGCAATTGCACAAGCGAAAGCTGATCCACAAGGACGTAAAGCCCTCCAATGTCCTGGTTGAATCAGTGACTGGCCGGGTTTGGCTTACCGGTTTTGGTATCACCTCGCGCCTTCCGCGCGAGCGTCAATCGCCCCAACCTCCCGAGTTCATCGCGGGAACACTCAGCTACATGGCGCCCGAACAAACCGGACGAATGAATCGGTCCATTGATTCGCGGAGTGACCTTTATGCCTTAGGGATAACCCTTTACGAAATATTAGCCGGTAGCCTGCCCTTTACGGCTTCGGATCCGATGGAATTGGTTCATTGTCACATCGCACGCCATCCGGTGCCGCCTCATGAGCGAGTAAAAGCCGTACCGCGCTGTCTTTCCGCTATCGTGATGAAACTGATCGCTAAAGCCCCTGAGGAACGCTACCAGACGGCTTCCGGCGCGGAGAGCGATCTTCGTCGCTGTCTCGGTGAGTGGGAAGCGCATGGGTCCATCGCCGAATTCTCACTAGGCGAACACGACGCGCCCGATCATCTGCTGATACCCGAGAAGTTGTATGGGCGGGCACGCGAAATCGACATCCTGCTCGGTGCGTTCGACCGTATGGTAGCCGGCGATGGGCCGGGATTGGTGTTGGTTTCCGGATATTCCGGAATCGGCAAATCCGCGTTCGTCCACGAACTGCATAAGCCGCTGATTCCTCCGCGCGGTCTTTTTGCATCGGGCAAGTTCGATCAATACAAGCGGGACATCCCATACGCGACTTTGGCAAAAGCGTTTCAGAGCCTGATCCGTCCCCTCTTGAATAAGAGTGAAGAACAGTTGAGCATGTGGCGGGACGCACTTCACGAGGCGTTAGATCCGAACGGACAGCTTGTCGCCGAGTTGGTCCCGGAATTGAAGTTGATCATCGGCGAGCAGCCAGTCGTTCCCGAACTTCCCGCGCGGGACGCGCAAAACCGGTTCCACCGGGTATTTCGTCGATTCATCGGTGTATTCGCGCAGCGGGAACATCCTCTCGCGCTGTTCCTCGACGATTTGCAGTGGCTGGACGCAGCGACGTTGGACTTGCTGGAGGATCTGCTGACGCAGCCCGACGCGAAGCATTTGCTGTTGATCGGCGCTTATCGGGACAATGAAGTAGGCCCCGCTCATCCTCTCATGCTCAAGCTCGAAGCGATGCGTCGAGCAGGAGTGATGCGGCAGGACATCGTGCTTGCACCTCTGACTCGAGAAGACTTGGAGAAACTTGTTGCGGATTCCCTTCATTGTGAGCCGGACGAAACGCGTGCCCTCGCGGAACTGGTCCATGAAAAAACGACAGGAAATCCATTTTTCGCAATCCAGTTCATTTCCGAGCTTGCCGATGAAGGATTGCTCGCTTTCAATCATGGCAAGGGGCGGTGGGCTTGGGATTTGAGTCGAATCCGTGCGAAGAATTACACGGATAATGTAGTAGATCTGATGGTCGGCAAGTTGAACCGTATGCCCGCCAGCACCCAAAACGCATTGAAGCAACTCGCCTGTCTGGGTAACAGTGCGGACTTAGACATGCTCGAGATGGTCTACCAGGACTCGATTGAGGAAATAGACCGTCAACTCTGGGAAGCTGTTCTAGCAGGTCTTGTCTTCCGCTCGGAAGATTCCTATCGATTTCTTCATGACCGTGTGCAGGAAGCGGCGTATTCGTTGATCCCAGTGCAATTTCGGTCCGAAGCTCATCTCCGTATCGGGAGGCTTCTTGTTGCGCAGACGCCGGTCCAAAGGCTGGACGAGGAGATCTTTGAGATCGTCAATCAGCTGAATCGCGGATCCGACCTGATTACATCCACTCCGGAACGCGCGCGCTTGGCTGAATTGAATCTAGTCGCCGCCAGGCGCGCGAAGAGTTCGGCCGCGTACGCGTCGGCGCTGAGCTACCTTATGGGTGCACGCGGATTCTTGCCGGCAAAGACGTCGGATGACGACAGTTACGATCTCACGTTCTCGATTGAGAGTCTCTTGGCGGAGTGCGAGCTACTGACCGGAAATCTGGCGGAGTCCGAAGATCGCCTCTTGAAACTGGCACAACATGCCATGACCAGACACGATCTCGCGGTCGTCACGCGTCTTCAACTCACGGTTTATACGGCTTTGGATCGGAGCGACCGCGGCGTGGAAGTCTGTCTCGAATACCTGCGCCGGGACGGCAAGACATGGCCGCTGCATCCCACGATCGATGAAGTCCACAGCGAGTATGACCGAGTCTGGTCGCTGGTTGGAAGTCGTCAAATTGAGGACTTCGTGGACCTGCCCGTTCTGACCGATGCGGAAGTTCTGGACGCCATGGACGTTCTGACCGAGGTTGTGACGCCAGCTGTGTTCTTCGATGAGAAATTGTCGTCGTTTCTTCTTTGCCGGATGGTGCTTCTGAGCCTCGAGCATGGCAACACGGACGCGTCGTCCTTTGCCTATGTCTGGTTTGCCGTCGTCGCTCGATCTGGCTTCGGTAATTACAAAGACGCCTTTCGATTCGGTCGTCTGGGTTATGAACTCGTCGAAAAACGTGGGCTGAGGAGCTATGAGGCCCGAACGTTGATGTCGTTTGGAAATCTTGTCATTCCGACGGCAAAACACGCCCTGGAAGGGCGCGATATGGTACGCCGCGCCTTTGATGCCGCCTACCGAAACGGGGATCTGACCTTTGCCGCTTATAGCTGGAACCAGTTGATTACCAATTTCCTGGCGGTTGGTGACCCGCTGACGGAGGCCCTAGCTGAGGGAGAAAAGGGTCACGCGTTCGCAGAGAGGGCGCACTTCGGTCTTGTGGTTGACCTATTGACTGCACAGATCCAACTAATCCGCACCCTTCGTGGATTGACTCCGAAATTTGGATGCTTCAACGATGACCATTTTGATGAACTGGAATTTGAACGGCATCTTGCAAGCAATCCGGTATTGGCCGATCCCGAATTCGGATACTGGGCTCTCAAGGTTCAAGCCCGGTACCTTTCCTTGGACTATGATGCGGCAGTCTATGCCTCAGCGAAGGCGCAGCCTCTTCTTTGGTCGGCACCGTCTCTGTTGGAGCCGTCAGCGTTCCGCTTTTACAGCGCCCTTTCGCACGCGTTCGCATGGGATTCCGCTGCTCCTGACAAGAAACACGAGCATCTAGAGGCTTTAGCGGCTCACCACAAACAGCTCGAAACATGGGCGGAGCATTGCCCGGAGAATTTTGAAAACCGTGCCGCACTCGTCGGTGCCGAAATCGCACGAATAGAAGGCCGCCTGATCGACGCCGAAGGCCTTTATGAAAAGGCCATCCGCTCGGCGCACGCACACGGATTTATTCACAATGAGGCGGTTGCCTACGAGGTTGCCGCTCGCTTCTACGCGGCACGAGGCTTCGAAAAGATCGCGCATACATATTTGCGGGAGGCCCGGTATTGCTATTTCCGCTGGGGGGCTGACGGCAAAGTAAGGCAACTCGACCAGCTCTATCCCCAACTCAGGAAGGAGGAGCCAACTCGGGGCACGACCAGCACGATCGTGGCACCGACTGAACTCCTGGATCTGGCGACTGTAATCAAAGTCTCCCAAGCAGTCTCGGGCGAGATGGTTTTAGAAAAACTGATCGAGAAAATCATGCGCGCGGGCATCGAGCACGCGGGCGCTGAGCGGAGTCTGCTGATCCGTTCGCTGGGTGATGAACTGCGGATAGAGGCCGAGGCCACGATCACAGGAAACGACGTCACGGTGCATCTGCGAGATAGCTCGGAGACCGCAGCAATGTTTCCAGAGTCCGTCGTTCGTTACGTGGCGCGCACTCGCAAGGACGTTATTCTTGACGATGCCACAGCAGGAAACCCGTTCTCAGGCGATCCGTACATTGCCCAGCGTCGCGCGCGTTCCATTGTGTGCCTGCCCTTGGTTAACCAGGGCAGGCTCAACGGAATCATCTTCTTCGAAAACAACCTAACTGCCCACGTTTTCACTGCCGAACGGCTCGCCATTCTGAAGGTGCTTGCGTCGCAAGCGGCCATCTCGCTCGAGAATACGCGACTTTACCGCGATCTCGAAAATCGTGAAGCGAAGATCCGGCGCTTGGTCGACGCCAACATTCTGGGAATCACGACCTGGAATGTCGAGGGTGCCATCCTGGCGTCCAATGAAGCCTTTCTCCGCATGGTGCAATACGATCATGACGATGTCGCCGCGGGTCGCGTGCGCTGGAGGGACATGACACCTGCGGACTGGCGCGAGCGCGTTGAACGCGCCTTGGCAAAAGTAATGCAGACCGGGAGCGTACAGCCCTTTGAGTCAGAGTTGTTCCGGAAAGATGGCAGCCGCCTGCCTGTGCTGCTCGCCGGGGCGCTGTTCGAAGAAGGTGGCAACGAGGGCGTTGCCTTCGCCCTTGATTTGAGCGAGCAGAAGCGGGCCGAGGAAGCCCTGAGGGAAAGTGAAAACTATCTCTCCGAATCACAGCGACTGACCCACACGGGCAGCTGGGCCAGCCATGCCACAAGCCACGAAGCCCTGTACTGGTCCGAGGAAATGTTCCGAGTTTTCGGCTTCGATCCGCAGCAGGGCCTACCAATGCGGGACCAATGGTTGCAACGAATACACCCAGAGGATCGTGACAGGGTAAAGCGGCAGGCCAGTGACAGGATGTTCCTTCAGAAGTTAGATTCAGACCTCGAGTACAGAATCGTGCTACCCGATGGAACAGTCAAACACATTCATGGCCTGGCCCATCCAGTTTTCAATTCCAATAGAGAGCTTGTTGAAGTAGTCGGCACCGTTGTCGATATCACAGAACGCAAACGCGCCGAGAATGAGCGCGAAAGATTGCAGCAGCTCCAGGCAGATCTCGCGCACATCAACCGTGTGAGCATGATGGGCGAGCTGACCGCATCGCTGGCGCACGAAATTAAGCAGCCGATTTTCGCGGCGTCGGCGGATGCTGAAACTTGCCTGCGCTGGCTTGAACGTGATCAGCCCGACCTGGCGGAGGCGCAAGAAGCGGCGTTAAGACTCATGAAAGACGTAAGCCGCGCGTCTGACATCATTAATCGCGTCGTTTCCCTCTTCAAGAAGGAGGTTCCACGGCGGGAACTGGTTGACGTAAACGGAGTCATTCAAGAGATGATAGCGCTGCTGCGCGGCGAGGCGAGCCGCTACTCAATTTCGATCCATGAGGAGCTTATGGAAGGTCTACCCAAAATCGAAGCGGACAGAGTGGCATTACAGCAGGTCTTGATGAACCTGATGCTGAATGCGATCGAAGCGATGAAGGAAATGGCTACTCCAGGCAGACTTACGATTGCTACGCAGCAGGGCGAGAATCTTCAAATTCTCGTCTCGGTTTCGGATACTGGTATGGGCCTCCCGCCTGAGCAGACGGAACAAATTTTCAATACGTTCTTTACCTCAAAATCCCAAGGGATCGGTATGGGATTGCCGATTAGCCGGTCGATTATCGAATCGCACGGCGGTCGCTTGTGGGCCACCTCTAACTCTGGGCCAGGCGCAACCTTTCGATTTACCTTGCCCGTCGAAGCCGCAGCAGCTCAGTCCGCGTAGTCGGCTGGCGTAGCAAATGGCAGTGAGCGGACAGATCTCATTTACCCGTCGATTGCCGCTTCCTCACCTCCGAGGTTTTCCCCAAGGTCAGTTGGCTCGGCTTGGTCTCCCGTTCCGTAAATTCCGAGTTTCTTCATCTTGGCGATGAGGGTGGTCCGCTTCAGTCCTAGCCGGGCGGCGGCGCCACGGGGTCCCCCCACAACCCAACCCGCCTCTTGCAAAGCATGCAAGATCAACGCTCGCGTGG
>Ga0247680_1000545_pt1 | contig 9846 bp, 9 predicted proteins | sample CNK21_metaG_FD_182803 | JGI IMG/M metagenome (GOLD analysis project Ga0247680, IMG submission 182803) | Soil microbial communities from Purdue University Martell Research Forest, Indiana, United States - CNK21 | ecosystem: Environmental > Terrestrial > Soil > Temperate forest > Bulk soil | place...
GCATTAGTTACGTTTCCAACGACGACGAAGTAAAAGTCGGCGAACACGTCGTTACCAGCGGCACGGACAGAATTTTCCCGCGCGAACTGCCCGTCGGCACAATCGTCGAAGTAAAACAGGGCCCGCCGCCGTTCAAGTACATTCGGCTGCGGCCCGCGGCCCAGCTGGAGAAGCTGGAAGAAGTGATCGTGCTTTTGACAATGGATCCCTTGGCGATGAAGAAGCCTGCGCAGACAACCGGCGCTGCTGCACCATCGTCGCCCGCAGCAACCGAAGCGGCGCCGAAGCCTGCTGCCGGTAAGCGCACACAAGAACCTGCCGCAAAGCCCGCGGAGAAGCCCCAATGAACGACGCTTTCGATCTTCGAATCGGCGAATCGCACATCGAAGTGCATAAATTCCGCGGTGGCACAATATTATTCGCAACCGCCTTGGCGCTTTTCGTCCAGGCTTTCGTCCCTATCTACTTCCCGAAAGTGGCGATCGTCGATTTGCCTCTCCTGATTACGATCTATTTCGGTTTGAGCCGCCGCAATCCGTCCACGGGTTTGCTTTTGGGGTGTGTGGTTGGTTCGCTACAAGACCTGCTCGGAAAAACTCCTCTTGGCTTCTATGGAATCGCCAAAACTCTTATTGGATTCGCGGCTTCCTCCATCGGCGGCAAGCTCGACACAGAGCATCCCGCAGCACGCTTCGCGTTGACGGCGGTTTTCTTCGCGTTACACCAGGGAATCGTCGTGCTGATTCAGCGCCTGCTCCTCGCCCACGCCGAACCCTGGTTCACCGCCCGCCTAGCGATCGCCGCGCTGGTTAACTCCCTGGTCGGCGTGGTGCTCTACTTCTTCCTCGATCGCCTCCGCAGATCGTAATCGTCGACGAGCGAGAATCTATGGAACTTCTTCAAAATCTGCGGTGTCTACAATATTAGAGCGCAAGATTTAGCCGCGCAAAATTGCTAAGGGGAGCCGAAATGGAATGGGCTCTGTGTAAACCGAGGACCGGTTTTGCACGCGCCGCGGTCCTCGCATTGGGAATTGGCTCGTTGGCAGCGGCATATGGACAAGGCAGCACCCAGAACCATGGGAACCGATCAAACAGGCCCTACACGATGGCTGAATACAACCGCTTCGCCGCGTCACTTCACGCGAAGACACCTTCCGAGAAAATCGTGCTCCTAGACGCGTTCGCGCATACGATCCCTCGGGATTGCGTCCTGTTTCTGCCCCGCAGTGATTCGTCACTCAGTGTGTCAACAAAAACTCCTTGAAATCGGCATAGCTGCTCGACATCGCTAGTGACAGTTTTGCTTGCTTCAAATACGCAGCCAGGCGGTCTGGCAGCGGCGGCGCCGTGCCAATTGCCTTCTCGACCACTTCCGCGAACTTCGCCGCGTGCGCCGTAGCCAGGACCAACCCCTGTGACCGTTCCGGATGTTCGCGTTTGTACGCTTCCCACCCGAGGATTCCTACCGCCGTGTGCGGGTCAGCGATGTAGCGATACCGCTCCCAAATGGACTTCATTTCGGCAAGCGTTTCGGCGTCGGTCGCGCCGTGTCCCCAGATTTCCTTCTGCACGTACTCGAGCCGGCCACGGCACAGATCGAGCAAGCGTGGGAAATTGTTCGGGTTGCCAACATCCATTGCGTTCGAATAAGTAGCCTGCGCGGCGCGGGGCGCAAATTTTCCGCTGCGCAAATATTCGGGCACCACGTCGTTGGCGTTCGTGGAGGCAATAAATTTAGCAACCGGCAATCCAATTCGCTTCGCGAAGAGCCCTGCCGTCAGATTTCCGAAATTCCCACTTGGTACGGAGACAATCAGCGGCACTGAAGCCACCGGCAGTTGGCGATAGGCTGCGACGTGATAGAACATCTGCGGGAGCAGCCGTCCGACATTGATTGAATTCGCCGATGTCAGGAACGCGCGTTTGTTGAGCCCTTCGTCCGCAAACGCCTGCTTCACCAGCCGTTGGCAATCGTCAAACGTTCCACTGATTTCGAGCGCCGTAATATTTTCGCCCAGCGTAGTGAACTGCTTCTCCTGCGCCTCGCTGATGCGTTTCGAAGGGTACAAAATCACCACGCGAATTCCCGCCACGCCAAGAAATCCATGCGCGACCGCGCTGCCCGTGTCGCCGGAGGTAGCGACCAGCACTGTCAGCAGCCGTGATTCACCGCGAACAAAATAGCCCATCAGCCGCGCCATAAAGCGCGCACCAAAATCTTTAAATGCCAGCGTTGGGCCGTGAAACAGCTCCAAAACGTGCAAACCCGGCGATAGCGAAACAAGCTTTACCGGAAAATTGATCGCTTCGCTCACGATCTGCCACAGCACTTCTTCCGGCACATCCGGCGTCGCGAAAGGTTTGACCACTCGAAAACAAACTTCTGTGAACGGAAGCGAGCGGAATTCTTCCAGTTCCTCCGGTGAACGCCGCGCGATCTCCGCCGGCATGTACAGTCCGCCGTCCGGCGCCATGCCGCGCAGCACCGCTCCTCGCAGTGATGTGAGCGGCGCCTTTTGCGCCGTGCTCCGGTATCTCACGCCGCACCGGCCAGACTGTTTCCGACAAGCGTCAAAAATGCGGAAGGCTCGGGCGGCAATTCGCGAAGTTGCGCCACTTCAATCGTGCAATGCGCCAGCGCAGCATAACTCTGCCGCCGAGCCGCAATTAGATTCGGATAACAGCGCGCCACGGTCTGTCGCGGCGTTTCGCCATCGCGCGGCTGGAACGCACCTCGCCAAAGCACCGGCTTCGGATCGCTCAAATATCGCTCGATCAAAAGTTGCTGCTCCGGCGGTGAGGCGGCGAGGTGCACAACTGTCATCAATTTCCGCAGCCTCATCAGATGATGATTGCCGGTGTAAATCACGCTGCCCGTCGTATCAAGCACCAATGACTGTTCCGGCGCGCGCGCGAGCTTAGCCAGCACGTCTTCCAGCACCGCTATCTCGTCGCTCAAATACTGTGATTCGCGCTCCGCATAGGTTGGCGAATCCGGCCAACCCATCCATGCCGCCACACCATTGATTCCGGTGTACCCACCGGCGCGCAGTCGCGTTCTAAGCCGGTCTTCAATCTTGTCGTCGCAGCAAATGGCCGGATGCCCCGCCGACGCCAGCAAGCGCGACCAAAACGTCTTGCCCGCTCCGGACATTCCGATAAGCGCAAGACGCAATGGTGTCTTCAGTTTGGGGTGCATTATCGATTGGAAGGAATGATAGACCAGACTTACTGCAAGCGCACTTGGTCGTAGCGATTCCACGTGGACATATCAGACACGATCACGCGATCGCCAGGCGCAAGGCCGCTGACGATTTCCGTGCCGTCTTCTGACACGCGTCCGAGTTGCACGTTGATGCGATGCGCTTCCGACCCATCGTCGGAAACCTTAAACAGCGGCATAGTCGCATCCGGATTCGCTTCGAGTTCTTGCGGCAAGTACGTCGCATTCGCAATCCGTTGCGTTTCAATCGTTCCGTCAACCGTAACGCCGGCGTGCGCGCCTGCCGACTGTAGGCCGTCCGCCTTGATTTCCACGCTGATCGCGCCGTTTTGCACCGTCGGATCGATGCGCATGACGACTCCGGAAAATTTGCGCTCTTGTGCCTGCAAAGCCGCTCGCTGGCGCACCTGCACTTCGCCGGCCTGCGATTCCGGAATGTGTATTCGTGCGAGGAACCGCTCGGAACTTGTGATGCGTGCAAGGTTCGCGCCCGCGTTAATCCGCTGGCCCGCATCCACGGAAATTTCCTCAAGGATTCCTGCAATTCCGGCGCGTACCACGAGCGATTCCCTTTCGTGCATCTTTAATTCATAAAGAGCCTGAACTTGGGCGACCTCCGCCTGTTTCGCGGCAAGCTGTGCCTGGCGCGCTTCCTCTGCGATCGCCAGCTTTTCTTTTTCAATTTGCAGCCGGGTCGCCAGCGAATCCGCCCGCGAGCGCGAAATTTTTGCATTCATTTTGGAACCAATGCCTTCGCGTTGCAGTGCCTCGTCACGCTCGGCCTGCAATTTCGCTTCGGTCAAGTCGGAATCAAGTTGCGCTTCCGTCGAGTGTTCGTTCAAGAGTTGCGCTTGCAATTGCACGCGAAGGTTTGAAAGCTCGGCTTCCACTTTCTTGGTGGCGAGTTCTGCATCGCGAACCTGCCGCTCGAGGTCGGGATTGCTCAGTTGCAGCAAAATCGACTCCGGCTTCACACGACCCCCGGCGCGAAGAAATACCTGGTCCACGTGCGCGTCGGTTTCGGCGGCGAGCCACCGCGTCTCTTCCGGCACCAGAGTTCCAAGCCCGGAAACGTGCCGCACAAACGGCCCGCGACGGACCGTTTCAATTTGCAGTGCCGATCGGTCAACCACCGGCGCTGCGGATTTCATCCGCGAGGTGCCAAACGTAAATGCGGCAACGGCTACTGCCGCAACAACAGGAAATGAGAACCAAAGCAGCGCGCGCCGCGAAGTTCGGGATGTTCCTTCAGGTTGCATCAACGGTTTTCTCCACCCCTTAATTATAAAAGGTGGAATCCGATGCAGTGGATCAGAAAAATTGATGCGGTTCCGTAAATTTTTGACTACAACGCCTGGGCCGCCTCGTCATCTGAATTGGCAGATCTACTTGCTCGCGATACCCGCGCTGTTCTTCTTACTGGCGAATAAATTCTCAACGGGCATCTTTGCGTCAAATACCAAATTGAAAAAGCCCACCATCATTTCGTCCCAGCTCTGCTCGCCCCAAATCACTTCCTTGGTCGGGTCTGCGTTTTCTGGATTGCTCGCGGAATTGTCAAAATGAGCGGTGCAATCAATCTTCGTGCCCTTCGGCAATTCGATCGGCTCTTCCAGCGTGTACCAGTTCTGCCAATGCCAATCATAGTGCGGGACGCTCAACAAAATTTTGCTCTCGCCGGACGGAAATACCGCCCGATACAGAAAATCTTTTCCGCGCCCGTGCATGTGCGGATGCAAACCGGACAGCTTTACATCCGCACCCACTTCAAAGCTCGAATCCACTCGGTAGTTGGGATCGCCCGGAGGGATCTTGAACGTACCGTTCGTGGCAGATAGCGTCAGCACTCGTTGTTTCGGCGGCTCCTTCGCAAACACCAGCCCCAGTCGTGATTGATCTCGCATCGCATGCCCGTGCGGCGTGTAATGCACTTGAAAGATAATGTCCGAACCGGCTTTGATGAGTTTGGCTTGTCCCGGACGAAGAATTTCCGCCGGCTGCCCGGGCGCGTAACCCACCAGAAAATCGCTTGGCAGCGCGCTTGTGTCCGGCTGCTCTTTTGTCTTCACCTGCGGTGCCGTGAAAAAGACCCCCGGCTTCTGCCCGCGAAACCAGTTCGAGCCCGGCTCGCGCACAAACGCAATAATATGATGGACCACCATCCGAGCCGTCGGCCGCACTTCCGCCGCCTGCACCCACACGTCTTCCGTAAACCCGGTCGGCACGATCACATGCTGATAGTCGATCACCCCGGAAGCAGGAACGTCATACGCCTGCGGCAATTCGTAAATCTTATCCGGTTTACCGATGCCCCACCCTTCTACCCAATCGACGGGCGGCGGCATTTCCTTTGGATCACCTTTCGGCGCGCCCGCATCGGCCCACTTCGCCAGCGTTTCGATTTCAGCCGCACTCATGCCAATGCTGTTCGAGAATTTTCCATAATGCGGGTCTGCAAACCACGGCGGCATTTTTCCGTTTTGCACCGCTACTTTCATTGCCATCGCCCAAGGTCTGGCTTGCTCATACGTCAACAAAGGAAATGGCCCGGCTTCGCCCGGCCTATGGCACACCTGGCATTTGTTCTGCAGAATCGGCGCGACGTCTTTTGCGTAGGTTGGCGCATCGCCAGCCGCAGCGCCACTTCCGGATTGGCCAAACAATTTGCCCACAAACAGAAGGGCAATCAGCGAAAACGCCACGCGCAGTTTCATATCTACGTTCCCTCGAAGATCTGATCGTTGCGAGTATAGGCAGCGGCTACCGGCACGGCAACAAGATCAAGCAAGAAAAAAAAGCTCGAATTCCACTCTGCGGAAGTTCCCAAGGCGTGAGTGGATAATCCGGCTCGACTTGAGTAAAGTACCACGGCACATATACGACGGTGCGGCTCCAGACGAGGGAGAGAATCCATGGCAAACACGCAGAGCGGCGCAGAATTCAAGAACGAATTGCGCGCAGGACATCCGAAACTCGGCCTGTTCCTGAACTCCCACAGTCCGACGATTGCCGAACAACTCGCCCACAGCGGCTACGACTGGCTTCTGGTCGACACGCAGCACGGCCCCATGGGTAACGAACGCCTCTCTGCAATGCTCGGCGGAATCGCGAACGGTGGCGCAAAATCGCTCGTGCGCGTAGAGGGCTATCACGACCGCGGCGGCATCCAGCAGTCGCTCGATATGGGCGCCGACGGCGTGCTCGTTCCGTACATCAACACCGCCGCAGAAGCCCGCCAGGCGGTCAGTTGCGCAAAATATCCGACCGTCGGCACGCGCTCGGTCTATTTTCCGCAACGCAGCATGAACAAAGAAGGCTTGCTCGGTTACGCGGGCAACTGGAACAAGAACGGAATCGTCGCGCTGCAAGTCGAAACCGCCGATTGCATCAAGAACATTGACGAAATCGCCGCCGTTCCCGGCGTGGACATTCTCTTTCTCGGCCAAAACGATCTCTGCATGTCCATGGGCCTCTACGAAAAATACGAATTCCCGCATATGTACACGTCACCTGAACTGAACGCCGCCACGCAATCCCTCGTCAACGCCGCCAAAAAGAACAACATCATCCTCGGTCTCTTTCTCTTCGGCACCACTCGCGTCGGCGAATTCCTCGACAAAGGATTCACCTTCGTCAGCATCGGCAACGATTTACATCACGTCCTCACTCAAGCAGGCGCCTACGTCGTCGACGTCGAACGCATCGCCAAGGAAAAAGGCAAATCCTGGACCCGCCGCCCCACGTCACTATTCTGACTCGGCGCGGATCCGGTCTGCCGGTCTTACTGCCCTACTCCCTGCAGGAGGTTGTAAGTCTTGCCGAGGTACTAACTCGCTTTTCTTGTCTTCCCCAGCCTCGCGGCAACCAGGAACTTTGCCGTTGAGCTAGGCGGGTTTGACCGCGGGGCGTTTGCTGTACTTCCCACCGATGTTGCTAAACAAGAAGCGAGAATCAGTCTCATGGATCTCTCCGCTGGTTGCTTTGCGGCGTTAACTAAGCGCAGTCGTACCAGCCCTAGCAACGCCTCCCACCGTAACCCCGCGGAAACCTGCCCCTCAGGACAACTTGCGACCACCCTCTCCAAATGCTACGTTGGAAAAGACTTCTTCTAGGCCCGTCCGGAGGGAGTCGCAAGGCGATTTGGGAGCTCCGAGAGGATTTTTTCTGGCGCAATCTGAGCCGAAATCTTTCAACGGAAGTTTCGAAAACCGCGCTGTGAAGAGAAGTGCAACGCGAGTGGCTCCTTACAACAGAGCGTAAAACAGAAAACTCGCGCGCGGGGTTTGCGTGTCGTTTTCATTTGGCAGCGACAATCGTTTGCCGCAACAGCGGCTGGCCGTAGCTTCCTACATCATTGTGGGAATGATCGGGGTGTTGCTGCTCGGCTTTTGGAAATTGCAGGTCATTGATTCCGATCAGTACGGCCAGATGGCCGAACGCAATCGCGTCCGCTCCATCCCAATCATCGCACCGCGCGGCCGCATGCTCGATCGTGATGGCCGCGTCCTGGTGGACAATCGCCCGTCCTTCAGCGTCCTTCTCCTGCGCGACGATCCCGCTCTAGTCGAAAAAAGTCTTTCGCCCGTCGCGGATGGCCTCGGCCTTTCCGTTGACGACCTTCGCGATCAGCTCGACGCCACCAAAGCGCTGCCGAAGTTTCAGCCGATCGTCATCAAACCGGAAGCCACGCCGGCCGACGTCGCGTTCATCGAATCGCATCGTGCCGATCTTCCCGTTCTGGAAATGCTCTCCGTCTCCCGCCGCCGTTACATGCCCGGCGGATTCATGGGGCACGCCAGTGGGTACGTCGGTGAAGTCAGCGAACAACAGATCGAAGCCAGCAACGGCAAGCTGCGCCCGGGTGACGTCGTCGGCAAGGCCGGACTCGAACGCCAGTACAACGACATCTTGATGGGCACGGACGGCATGCGCCGCGTCATCGTCAACAGCATCGGCAAAGAAGTCGATCACCTTACACAGCAGGATCCGATCCCCGGCAAACAGATTCAATTGACGATTGATTACGATTTGCAGGTCGTCGCTGAACAATCCCTTGGCACGCGCCCAGGCGCCGTGGTCGCGATCGATCCGCGTAACGGCGAAATTCTCGCTATGGTCAGCCGCCCAACGCCGGATCCAAACGATTTCGCAGTCCGCATTTCCAAGGAAGAGTGGAAGCAGCTCAACGAAGATGAACTGCGCCCTCTCTTTAATCGCGCCGTTCAGGCCCAACTCGCGCCAGGCTCTGTCTTCAAGATTGTCACCGCTACGGCGATGCTTGAAGATCACAACCCGCCGGAAAGCTTCGCCACATACTGCCCCGGCTATGGGACCTTTTATGGGCGCCAATTCAAGTGCTGGGTAGCTTCTTCGAAAAAGGGCGCGACTTCGCACGGGACCTTAACCCTTCACGACGCGATTCTGAAATCGTGCGACGTTTTCTTCTACACCGCAGGCATGAAGCTCGGCATCGACCGCCTCTCCTACTATGGCGATAAGTTTGGAATCGGCCACAAAACCGGTATCGATCTTCCCTCGGAAGAGTCGGGGCTGATGCCTTCTGAACCATGGGTCGAGCGCGTCTTCCACCGCAAGTGGTACGCGGGCGAAACGATCTCCGTTGCCATCGGCCAGGGCGCAGTTACAACAACTCCCGTTCAACTGGCTCGCCTGATTGGTGGAATCGCTTCCGGCGGCGTCTTCAAGCAGCCGCACCTGAGGAAAGATTTGCAGAATGTTGGCGAAGAGCGAGTCCCGCTTTCCGAGCCGACTGTCGAGAAAATTACGGAAGCTATGTATGGCGTAGTGAATGAACCGGGTGGCACCGGTACAGCACTCAAAATCAAGGACGTGGAGCTGAGCGGCAAATCCGGCACCGCGCAAGTCATCGGATACAACACGCGAGCGAAATTCGGCAAGCAAAAAAGATTTGATGATAACGGTTGGTTCGTCGGTTATGCACCCAGGCGAAACCCTGAGATCGTGGTCGCGGTACTCGTCCAGGAGGGCGGCGGCCTGCACGGCGGCGAAACCGCCGGCCCCGTCGCGCGCGATATCGTCAAGGCTTATTACGACAAGAAAATGAAGAAGATGCAGGGCGAAGTCACTGCCGACAATTCCAAGCCGCCCGCACCGAGCGGCACTCCGGCAGCGGCGCTCGTTCCCAGAACGGCCGTCGTTAAAGAAGAGGAATCCGCGGGACACACTGCGCCCGTGCGTAACGAACGATGAGAGACGCTCCCGGAACTCGTGATTACGATTGGTGGCTGCTCGCCATCCTCGCGGCAATTTGCGCGCTAGGCGTGCTGGAGATCTATTCCGCCACGCACGGCAGTTCTCTCGCCGGGATGCACATGAAGCAGCTCCGCTGGCTCGCCGTCGGCGCGATCTTGATGTTCGTCCTGTCTCGCGTCGACTACCACCTGATCATGGACCAGTGGCTGATTCTGTATCTCGTGTGTATCGCCGCGCTAATTGCCGTGCTTTTGCTCGGGAATAGCCGCTTTGGCGCCAAACGCTGGATTCCCATCATGGGCCAAATGTTTCAGGTGTCCGAATTGGCGAAGTTGATTATAATCATTGTACTGGCGCGCTTCTTTACCGAGGTGCGATCAGATAAGC
>Ga0247680_1000554_pt1 | contig 9762 bp, 7 predicted proteins | sample CNK21_metaG_FD_182803 | JGI IMG/M metagenome (GOLD analysis project Ga0247680, IMG submission 182803) | Soil microbial communities from Purdue University Martell Research Forest, Indiana, United States - CNK21 | ecosystem: Environmental > Terrestrial > Soil > Temperate forest > Bulk soil | place...
CTCAGGCATGTGATAGAAAACAGTCGTATCAGTACTTTGAACAAGAGACAGTAACAGCCGGCAAACGACTCTGACTAACGCTTAGGTATAAACAGCATGCTGCATGTGCCCTCGTCGTTTCCGGGGAATGCGAAGCAGCCTAAGTTGAATGCGAACCTGTGGTTCCTTTCCACTGGGACGCCATCCTCACGAGGAGGGTCGAAGAGCCAGGCTCCAATGATGTTTTGGATTTCATGCTCAGCCTGAGGGGTCGGAGCTTTCCTTACTTCAACGTGGTTAACAGTGCCATCCTTAGCGACATTAAGACTCACATCCAGTACTGCCATAAAGTGCAGCGTGTTAGGGACAGCAAAGAAGCCCGAGCCACAGGAGATGCAATCATCAAATAGTTTCGACTCGTTAACGACGCTAGAAATTGGACGGCTGATGTACGGACGAGAAGGAGGTATAGCCGTATTCTCCGCAAGCGCGCATTTCAATCTTGCTCCAGCGACGCAGACGTTACCTTTGGCAGCTGCCCAGGTAGATTGGAGAGTCCCATCTGCCGGGACAGCCAAGTACGTTGGCTTTTCATGGTATAAGTTCGCGATAGCCCCGTCGTAGAGAATACATCCCTGCGAAGTGCATGACGTAAACTCGGCTGCTGAGCTCACCCCGTGAGACCAAGCGAGTCCATCCGAAGAGTGCAAAACGACGGGAGCACTGTAACCTCCGCTCTTTTCATCTTTTCCAAGTATTCAATTCCAAAAGCCCAGTATTCGGAATTCCACGAAAATAGCGTTCCCGCAAACGTATTGTCTAAATGAATGAACTTCCATGTTTGTCCAGCGTCCCGCGTGACAAAGAAGTAGTCTTCTCCTTCTTTTTTTGGAGGGCGATGGCGGCTCGATTCGAATCCAAACGCGCGAACGATAGAATCTCAGGCGGCGCCCAAAAATGACTCTTGTAATTTGGGTCAGCACCAGCATTGAAGAGAAGCCGCGCAATGGCGGGATTGTTCCAATGGAGAGCCATCAATAGAGGTACGAAGCCATCTGCGTCTGTACTGTTGGGAGATTCTCCCAAACTCAAAAGAAGTTCTAACATTTTCGAGTGTTTTTCTTTGGCTGCGACGGTCAAAGGACCACGCCCACTTAAATCAAACAATTTGGTCTTTCTCCGGAAGGGGTAGAGGTCCTGTGCGCGGGCATCCCAGGTGCGTCAACCAAACGACAACCGTGGTCTCACAACTCGCGATCCGTCGCGACGAGGCGCGTGAAACTCTGAGCGCCAATCTGGCCGGGAGAAACCAACTAATCGGTACTCATGCAAGCCGCGTTGTACAACTGCGAATTGTGTCTGAATTTTCATGCAGCTCATCGAAATTTTGCGTTTGCCAAGCTGCGGCGTTGCCGCTAACTTCACACTAGCGTTTCGTAGAGTTTCAGGTCACGCCTTTTATTTGGATGATCTGGCTACTTCGTTCTCTCCGTTCTTTCCACGTCGAAAGAACCGCACTTGCGGCTTTTGGTCGGTTCAGCCTCTTCGGATACCACGTCGTGTCCGCCAGCAAGAATAGGCCCCTGAGGGGCCATCGGCACTGAGTCTTTTTTGTTTCGGGCTCACGGCGGCAAGCGCATGCGTTACATGCCAGACGCGTGCAGACACGATGGGGTGTAGGTGCACTTACCTTTACTAGAGCGGGCGAAAGAGCAAAGCGCGGCGTTCGCCTTCACGCCGAAACGCCAACTGCATTCGATCGCTGCGGCGCATTGCTCCACTTCCGTCGATCAATCCGTCCCTCGCATTCCCCAACGCGCTTTAGAGATCGGCGAGCAATACCGCTTTCATTTTGATATGACGAAGTGTATCGGCTGCAAGTGTTGCGTCGTTGCTTGCAACGAGCAAAACGGAAATCCCGCGCACATCAATTGGAGACGCGTCGGCGAAATTGAAGGTGGCTGGTATCCGAACACGCAGCGGCTGCATCTGTCGATGGGTTGCAATCATTGTCTAGAGCCGACATGCCTCGAGGGCTGCCCCGTCGACGCGTATTCAAAAGATCCAATCACGGGAGTCGTGATCCACAACGCCGAGACTTGCATCGGCTGTCAGTACTGCACATGGAATTGTTCATACGGGGTGCCGCAATACAACGCGGAACGTGGTGTGGTCGGGAAATGCGACATGTGCCACAACCGACTGGCTGAGGGGCGCGAACCGGCGTGCGTCGGCGCTTGCCCCGAAGGCGCAATTCAAATCGAGATCGTAAATATCGCGGATTGGAAGCGAAACTACGCCGCTACGGCTAATGCTCCCGGACTTCCGACGGCGGACGACAGCCTCTCTTCAACGCGAATCACGCTTCCGAAAAATCTTCCTCCCGATACTCGCAAAGTCGACATGAACCGCATCCGGCCGGAGCACCCTCACTGGCCGTTGGTCTTTATGACCGTGTTGACTCAATTGTCGGTCGGTGCGTTTGCAGCGATTTGGCTGTTGCAACTTTTTGGGCAATCGGCGCGTTTGAACGTTGCAGCGTTGGTCTCGTTGACCCTCGGCGGATTAGCACTCGGTGCTTCGACGATGCACTTGGGCCGCCCTGTGTTCGCATACCGCGCACTGAAGATGTGGCGGCGCTCCTGGCTGAGTCGCGAAGTGCTGCTGTTTGGCGCGTTTTCGCAAGTTGCATTTGGATATGCGGCGATGCTCTGGCTGGGGCTGCCGGCGAGCGGCATCGTCGGCGCGCTCACGGTTTTGGCCGGCATTGCTGGCGTCACTGCCAGCGCTTGCATTTATCTTGTCCGCCCACGGCCTGCGTGGCGCAGCAAACACACAGTTGGGGAGTTTTATCTTTCCGGCGCGATTTTAGGCCCTCTTCTTGCAGCGGCCATAGGACTCGGTGGACGGCCGTGGCTCCTTACCGCGACCATCGTTGCTGCTGGACTGCAGTTTCTAAACCTTGCCATAAAATTTCTCTGGCTCGTCAGCTCAGACGCGTTTGAACTAAAAGCCAGCGCGCGACTCCTCTCTACGCGACTTCGCTCCCTGCTGCTACTGCGAAGCATTTTGCTAGTCATCGGAGGAATTATCCTGCCGCTGCAATCGCGCAGCATGGCCGGCCTTATCTCCGCGATGGCTCTGGCTTTCTGCGCGGAAATCATCGGCCGATACCTGTTCTTTGTAAGCGTCGTGCCAAAAAACATGGCTGCTTCCTACCTCGGCAGCCACAAGGCGGCCGCATGACACTCAAGCGGCAGCTCGGTCTCGACATTCTCACAGAAGAGTATTCGTTTGCCGCCGATCCGGTGATGGGATTCACTTCGGCGCAAAAAGTTCCGGAACGCTGGGTTGCGACGACATGCGGTTATTGCTCAGTCGGCTGCGGCATGTTTGTCGGCGTCAAAGACGGCAAAGCCGTCAGCGTGCGCGGCAATCCGAATCATCCCGTGAACCGCGGGCTGCTCTGCCCCAAGGGCCTTTCAGAGCACCACACGATTCAGGCCGAAACGAGAGCGCAATTTCCGCTGCTCCGCAAAAACGGGAAACCGGCTCGCGTTAGCTGGGACGAAGCGCTCGATACCCTGGTCGGTAAATTCCGCAGCGTGCAGGAAAAATATGGCCCGGAAGCTCTCGGAGTGCTCAGCACGGGACAGTTGGTCACGGAAGAGTTCTATGCGCTCGGCAAGCTGATTCAGCTCGGGTTCGGCACGAAAAACTTTGACGGAAATACCACTCTCTGCATGGCGAGCGCCGTCTCCGGTTACAAGCGTTCGTTCGGCAGCGACGGTCCGCCAGGCGCGTACGAAGACTTGGAAAAAGCCGACCTGATTCTTCTGCTCGGCGCGAACGTTGCCGACAATCATCCGATTTTGTGCCAGCGGCTCGAAGCCAACAAGGCAAAGATCTTAATCGTCGCGGATCCGCGCGTCACAAAAACGGCGATGATGGCGGACATCTATTTGCCCCTGAAGCCCCGGTCGGACATCGCACTGCTCAACGGAATTCTGCACATTTTGTTCGCGCGAAATCTTGTCGACAGAGAATATATCCATCGTCACACAACCGGAATCGAAGCCCTCGAACAATCCATCGCCAAGTACACGCCGGAATTTGTTTCGCAACTGACCGGCCTTTCACAAGAGCTGCTGGTAAAAGTCGCGCTGCTCTATGGTCATGCCGCAGCCCCTTTTATCGGCTGGACCATGGGCGTCAACCACAGCACAAAAGGCACCGAAACAGTCAACGCCATTAATAATCTAACGTTGGTCACTGGAAAAATCGGCAAACCTGGCGCGTCCCCGTTTTCCATCACCGGGCAATGCAATGCGATGGGCACGCGAGAAGCCGGCTTCACGTCCAGCTTGCCCGGCTATCGCAAGTTCGAAAAAACCGCCGACCGCGAAGCGCTGGCGCAACTCTGGAATATCTCGGCCGATCGCATCCCCACATCGCGCGGCCTTGCGTATCCGGATATCGTCGAAGCGGCCCTCGCCAAGAAAATACGAGCTTTGTGGGTCATCGCCACAAATCCCATCGTTTCCTTTCCGAATTTGGGCGTGCTGCAACAAAGTCTTGAAGGGCTCGATTTCTTTGTCGTGCAAGACGGCTTCCATCCGACGCCGACTTCCGAAATCGCCGATCTCGTTTTACCGGCAGCAATCTGGGGCGAAAAAGAAGGCACGTACACCAATTCCGAGCGGCGCGTCAGCAAGGTGAATGCTGCGGTCACGCCTCCCGGCGAAGCACGCTCCGATTTCGATATTTTTCTTGCCGTCGCAGAAAAACTCGGCTGCCGTGATGAGCTTTTTCCCGGTTGGTGCGGCCCACAAGATGCATTCGCGGAATGGAAGCGCGTATCCGCCGGCCGTCTCTGCGATTACTCCGGCTTGGACTATACGCTCCTCGAAACGCGTGGTGGCATTCAATGGCCCTTCCCTGCTGGCACCACAGAAGTCACAACGAGCCGTCTTTATGCCGACGGAAGCTTCCCGACCGAAGATGGCAAAGCGCGTCTGCTCCCCATCGAGTGGGAACCGTTCCCCGAACAACCGACTGAAGACTATCCATTCGTTCTAAATACCGGTCGCACAGTCGAGCATTGGCACACACGAACAAAAACGGCACAAGTCGCCATCCTGCAACATCTCTCGCCCAACGCCTGGCTCGAAATGAATCCGCGCGACGCAGAAGCGCTGAAACTTTTGCCGCACGCCCACGTTGACATCGTCTCCAAGCGGGGCCGAACCACAGGCGTAGAGCTTCGTATCACGGAGATTATCGCGCCGGGCCAGGTGTTCATGCCGTTCCATTTCGCGGAAACCAACATCAACGAAGTTACCCAGAGCGCCTTCGATCCATTTTCCCGCGAGCCGAACTACAAGCAATGTGCCGTACGAATTGAGAAGACGCCTCCGTCCGCCGCTAAATCCGCGCGACGGGGCTTCTTCTTCAAAAAATCCGTCACCGTCGAGGAGAACCGCGCTTGAACAGACTTGTAGTTGTCGGAAACGGAATGGCAGGCGTGGCCTGTGTCGAGCAGATTTTGAAGCATGCGGCGAAATTCGATATCACCGTTTTCGGCGAAGAGACGCACGTCAACTACAACCGGATCTTACTCTCTTCAGTGCTGGCGGGCGAAAAAGTCGCCGACGACATCGTTTTGAACTCACTTGGTTGGTACGAGAAACATCAGATTCAACTGCGGCTTGGCGTTCGAATCACGGAAATCGATCCCACCTCAAAGACTGTGACCGGCGACGACGGCTCCGTCGCTTTTTTCGACAAACTTCTCCTGGCCACGGGAAGTGTTCCCTTGATTCCGCCGATGGAGGGCACGAGAAAAGACGGCGTTTTCGTTTTTCGCAATCTCGATGACACTCGCGCGTTGCTCGATCGCGCCGGCAAAGGTGTCAAAGCCGTTGTGATCGGTGGCGGTTTGCTTGGCTTGGAAGCCGCACGCGGCCTGCAGGTCCAAGGTTGTGACGTCACCGTTGTCCATTTGATGGACGCGCTGATGGAACGCCAACTCGATTTAACAGGCGGCGGATATCTCAAATCGAAGATGGAATGCCTCGGCGTAAAAGTCCTTCTCGAGCGGAGCACCGCCGCAATTCTCGGCAACGGGAAGGTCGAAGGCATCGCGTTCAAAGACGGCTCCAGCATCGAAGCCGATCTCGTCGTCGTTGCCGCGGGAATTCGTCCAAACGTCGAGCTTGCGCGGAAAGCCGAACTTCAGGTCAATCGCGGCGTAGTCGTCAACGATTTCATGGAGACGTCGAAGCCAGATATTTTTGCCGTCGGCGAATGCGTCGAGCACAACGGCACGTGCTACGGCCTTTTGGCTCCGCTGCTCGAACAAGGCAAAATTCTCGCCGCAACAATTACCGGCAACAAAGGTCCGCGCTTCGAAGGTTTCGTCCCCGCTGCAAAACTCAAAATCATGGGGGTGGATGTTTTCTCCGCAGGAGATTTCTCTGACAAGACGCCCGGCACCGACGTCGTCCGTTACGAAGACGCCGCGCTTGGGATCTACAAAAAGCTAACCCTGCGCGACGGAAAACTTTCCGGCGCCATTCTCGTCGGCGACACGGCCGACAGCCATCGCTACATGGATTGGCTCCGCACAAAGGAAGATCTTACGTCGCATCGGCGTCAGCTTCTCTTTCCTGCGCCTTCGGAAGATCTGGGGCTTGATGTGGCGGCCATGCCAGACACCAAAATCGTCTGCGGCTGCGTTGGCGTGACCAAGGGCGCGATCATCGAAGCGATTCACGGCAAAGGCGTCAACACCCTCGCACAGTTGAAAGAATGTACGCGCGCTTCCACAGGCTGCGGCAGTTGTACGGAACATTGCCAACAACTTCTCAAAGCCGTCGTCCCGGAATTTCAGGAAGAATCGGAACGCATTCTGTGCAAGTGCCTGTCGTATAGCGAAGAAAAACTCCGCGACATCGTCCGCGGTCAGCGCATCTTTTCCGTCCAGCAGGTTCTCGATATCTACGGCAACGGCCTGGGCTGCGAAATTTGTAAACCCGCTCTCAGCTACATGATGGACGTGGTCTGGTGCGGCGATCATGACGAGGACCGTTCCGCGCGCTACATAAATGATCGCGTTCACGCCAACATTCAGAAAGACGGAACTTTCTCCGTGGTTCCCCGCATGCGCGGCGGCGTAACTTCCGCAAAAGAACTGCGCCGCATTGCCGACGTCGCTGACAAATACAAAGTGCCGATGGTGAAAGTCACCGGCAGCCAACGCATCGATCTCCTCGGCGTCAAAAAAGCCGATCTTCCAAAAATCTGGGCTGACCTCGGCATGCCGAGCGGCCAGGCCTACACAAAAGGTGTGCGCATGGTGAAAACGTGCGTTGGCACGGATTTCTGTCGCTTCGGTGTGCAGGACTCTACGAAGGCCGGCATCGAACTCGAACGCCGCCTCGAACACCTTTTCACTCCTGCCAAAGTAAAAATGGGCGCCGTCGGCTGTCCGCGGAATTGCGCCGAAGCCACCGTGAAAGACATCGGCTTCGTTGGGCAGGAAGGCACATGGCAAGTGGTCGTTGGCGGAGCAGCAGGAAAAAAAGTTCGCAAAGCAGACTTGCTCATCACCGTCGAATCCAGCGAAGAAGCTCTCCAGGCTGCGACGCTCTTTTTCCAGTATTACCGCGAGAACGCGAACTATCTCGAACGTACATACGACTTCATCGAACGCATCGGCATTGAGAAAGTCCGGCGAGAAACCGTTTACGCGCCGCTTGCCGTGCAGCAAGGCTTGCGCGAACGCCTCCGCAAATCGAAACGTTTTGCCCGCGACGCTTGGCTGGAAGGCGATGAACCGCGTCATCCCACACAGTTTGTTCAGATCGAGCCAATTGAAAAGGTGTTGCAATGAGCCAAAGCGAATCTTTTGTCAAACGATGGGTGCGCACTGCGTGCATTGAGAGCATTCCTCTGCGCGAAGGGCGTGCCGTTCAGATCGCGGGGCATGACATCGCCGTCTTCAACCTCGGCAATCGCTTCCTCGCCGTCGAAAACAGATGCCCACATCGCGGCGGCCCTCTCGCCGACGGCATCGTCTCTGGTGGAAATGTGGTTTGCCCGCTCCACGCATGGAAAGTTGACCTCGCTTCAGGCGAGGTGACCAATCAACCTGCCCCGCCGCAATGCGTAAAAACGTTTCCGGTGCGTGTCGAGAATGGCGTCATTTCACTCGAAATTGCCGTCGCTGCGTCTACGAGCACGGATTACCACGCAGACTGCTTGGCTTCGATTTCTCAGGGCCCCTATCTCGGCAAAAGTGCGTCACACGAGGTGTAATCATGGATACAAAAAGCTTCTTCAAATCAGGCCATTTCCCCACGCTCATGGCTGCATTTCTTTATTTCGACGTCAGCTTCATGGTGTGGGTGCTGCTCGGTCCGCTTGCGCCCTTCCTTGGTGAGCAGATGCACCTCACGGCAACGCAAAAAGGTTTGCTGACCGCAATTCCTCTGCTCGGGGGCTCGCTCTTCCGGCCCGTCCTGGGTGTTCTCGGCGATCGCCTCGGTGGACGCAACACAGGCTTACTCGGCCTGTGCCTCACGCTCGTGCCACTGTTCTTAGCCTGGAAGTTCGCACATACACCCGGTCAGTTTTACTTCCTCGGTCTATTGTTGGGGATTGGTGGTGCGAGTTTTGCCGTAGCGTTGCCGCTCGCGGGTAAATGGTACCCCCCCGAATATCAAGGACTCGTGATGGGAATAGCCGGCGCGGGAAATTCCGGAACGCTCGTCGCTACACTTTTCGCTCCGCGCCTCGCACAAAAATTCGGTTACGCCAACACGTTTGCATTGGCGATGCTTCCCGTACTGCTCGTCATTCTCCTCTTCGCCCTTCTTGCCAAGGACAGCCCACGCCAGGGCAAACCACTTGCCTGGGGTGACATCCGTTCTGTCCTCAAAGAATCGGACACCGCCTGGTTCTGTTTTTTCTACTGCTTCACGTTCGGAGGTTTCGTGGGTTTCGCCAGCTTTCTCACCGTTTTCTTTCATGATCAATACGGCCTCGCCAAAGTTCGCGCCGGCGATGTCACAACGATCGTTGTGCTTGCCGGAAGTTTTCTGCGTCCGGTCGGCGGCTGGCTTTCGGACAAGATTGGCGGCTACCGCTTACTACTCGTTCTCCTTTGCGCGCTGTCCGTTCTGCTCTGTTTTGTCGCTACGCTACCCGCGCTGACAACCGAAGTGGTTCTTTTGTTCTTCACAATGGGCATGCTCGGCATGGGCAATGGCGCCGTCTTCCAACTTGTTCCTCAGCGATTTCCGGAACGCATCGGCGTGCTGACGGGCCTCGTCGGCGCGGCAGGTGGCTTCGGCGGATTCTTGCTTCCCTCGCTTCTCGGCGCGATTAAAGACCGCACCGGACTATACTCTTGGGGTTTGTATCTCTGTGCCGCAGCATTTCTGCTTGCAACCGCTACGTTGCTGCATCTTGGTACACAATGGCACCTAAGGTGGCACCAGGCCTCCATCGATCGCGCTGGAATTTTTTCGTACCAAAAACTCTTTCGGGCTCCGTCTCCAGAGGTTGCGGAATAGCTGCGCATCCGCGCTGACTTTATTTACGCAGAAAGGGAAACTGACAATGATTTGCACAAAGCTCACTCGAAGTGTATTTCTAGTGCTCGCGCTGCTCTTCGCCAGCGCCGCCTGCGCGCAAGAACTCGTCGCCGTCGCCGGCCAAACCGAGCCAACACCGGCCGCCCCAAGAACCGGGTCGAGCCCGGCGCCGAAGCCGGAAACT